>Ga0209541_10001634_pt1 | contig 44087 bp, 41 predicted proteins | sample RifCSPlowO2_01_FD_184027 | JGI IMG/M metagenome (GOLD analysis project Ga0209541, IMG submission 184027) | Groundwater microbial communities from Rifle, Colorado - Rifle CSP2_plank lowO2_0.1 (SPAdes) (version 2) | ecosystem: Environmental > Aquatic > Deep subsurface > Groundwater | place...
GGCTTTAGAAACAGCAGCACTATTTTGTCTCTATTGCCTTTACTTATATCGTCCCGCAAGCGGGACAAAGGTGACCCCGATGCCAACCCTAAAGAGACAAAATAGTGCTGCTGTTTTCTTTATAATATAGAGGCGATGTCCAAAAATATGTCGGGGTTTCAAAAAATATTATGTTGTTATCCGCTATTCGTTCTAAAAAATTTGTGTGGGGATTCCCGACGGTTATTTTTATAGTTAATACGACATTGGGCGCGCTTAATCCGCCGGAATCGTTTTGGATTATTACCAGCCCGATTTTTCATTTTCTAGGAGGTGCGGCGATGGCAATGCTTTTTTTGAATTTTTTTGAATTACGCCCGGAACTTTATTCTTTTAAGAATAATTTTTTGGTTATTTTGGTTTTAGCCGTAAGCTTTTCGGCCTTAGCTGGAGTTTTGTGGGAACATTTTGAGTTTTTGTTGGATATATTTTTTGGATCTAAGGGGATATTGCCGATCGCCCAGCCGACTTTAGCCGATACGATGGCCGATTTGTTTTTCGATATGGCGGGAGGCGGTTTTATTGCCGCTTGGTATTTTATTACAGTAAAATCCCGTAAAGATTCGAATTCTTAAGAAGATACAGCATTGAGCCAGGCCCATACTCGTATTTTTGGTTTTCCGAGTCAATAACTTGAAAGTTTATCGGAGGAATATTGCTCGCTTCGAGAAAATACAAACTGCTGGGATATTTAATGAAAAGATATCCGGAATTGGCATGCCAGCGTACGGCATTTTTTTCCACTGTTCCGATGTTTATCCGAAATGTTTTTTGCCTGCCGGAGTTTTCTTCGGGAAATAAATTATAAACAACTATTTCTTTAGCGTCATTCGTAAAAGCAATATTGGCATTGTCCGGGCTGAAGAGGGGAGCCGCGCGGACCCGGTCGGCGATTTTTGTAAAGGTCGAAGTTTTCCTGTTAAAAAGCCAAAGATTTCCATTTTTCTCCAAAATGGTTATGAAGTCACGGGAGGCAGATAATTCCTGGATACCAGTAATGTCATTGGCCGTAAAAATAGGAGCATAGGCACTAAGGGCGGAGTTATAGGCGAGTATCGAGTTTTGTTCCGCGAATATAAATTCCTTTTCGTGTACGGCGATAGCTGCCGGTGCTTTTTCATAAATTATTGTTAGAGATTGTTTTTTAACATTTAATTGATACCACTTTTGGTAAGTAATCAGCATAAGATTATTTTCGTCAAAAATGTCGAAATAGATGCGCTGAATCGGAGATTGGTCGCTGGTATCGCGCAGCGATTCAAAAATTAAATTGATATTTAGCGCGCTACCCGGTTTTTCAAGATTGATATAAAAATATTGGGAATTAAGCGCGGTAACGGCTGCGTTTCCGTTTTTTGACCATTGGACAATTCGGCTCCCGACTATTTTTTCTTCATTATTTAAATAAAGGCCGCCATCTTCTTTTTTAACAGCCAAATATTTTGGGCCAACCCAAAAATCCGAAACATTTTTTACAATCGGCGTTCCCAAATCGATTTTTTCCGGCAGGAGAAGAATAGGCGATACTTCCGTAACCAGCGACGGCCGAACCGGCAATTCTTTGGTCCACGGCTGATAGCCTTCTTTGGTGACTTTAACGGTGTAAGTTTTTGGGAAAAGATTGGCTATCAATAGCCCGGATTTCAGCAATCCCGGATTAAATTGGTAAGGAGTTTTTTCAATGGCAATCGTGGCGTGGTCGGGCTGAATTTCAAAAAACAAGGCGCCGAGGCGATTTATCGTAAGCGTTTCAAAATCAAACCGCCAGCCGCTGGAATAAAAAATTACGCTGGTGCCGACAACAACAAATAGCATTGCCAGGCCGTAAAATAAAACTCTTCTGGTTTTAATCGTCATATGTACATATTATGATAGAGAGTATGAAGTTTGTCATCAATGGCGGCAAAAAACTGCAAGGGAAAATATGGGTGAGCGGTTTTAAAAATTCGGCAACGCCGGTTATTGCCGCTTCGCTTTTAACTTCGGCGCCGTGCCGCCTTCAGAATATTCCGCGCGTCGGCGATGTTTTGAAAATGCTGGCTATTTTAAAAACTATGGGGTCAAAACAGCGCTGGTTGTCCGAACACAGCATTGAAATTATCAATGATGAAATTAATCCCGAGGCGCTTGACCAGAAGCTGGTGAAGCAAATCCGTTCTTCAGTGTTGCTTATCGGCCCGTTGCTGGCCAGATTCAAAAAAATCAGGATTACCACCCCTGGGGGATGCAATATTGGCAGCCGGCCGATTGATACCCATATGGAAGCATTGGAGGATCTCGGTGCGAACGTGGAGCTGGATAAAAAAAGCGGAACGTATGAAATATCTATTCCTCAGCAGGTGAATTCCGTAGTTTGCCTGAAGGAATTGAGCGTTACGGCAACGGAAAATCTTCTGATGCTCGGTTACATTTACCCGATGACGATTCATTTAGCCGCTCTGGAGCCGCACGTATTCGACCTGATTTCTTTTTTAAAAAAAATCGGCGCCGAGATTGATATTGCCAATGGCCACACGTTTCAGGTTAGTGCCAATCAAAAGTTTAGCGGCGGCATTGAGCATGCTATTATCAATGATCCGATTGAAGCCGGTACGTTAGCGCTATTGGCGGCCGCGACTAAGAGCGATATTGCGATTGTCGGCGTGGACCAAGATTTTTTGGAATTGCCGATTAGAAAATTAAAAGAATGCGGCGTGGTTATGGCCTGGTCCGGCAGGACGCTGAATATCCAGGGATCGGCATCGGTGCTGCGCGCCGCTAAAATTCAAACTATGCCTTATCCGGGGCTGCCAACCGATTTGCAGGCGCCGTTCGGCGTTTTAGCCACTCAAGCGAACGGAACCTCTTTAATTTTTGACACAATGTATGAAGGTAGATTAAAATATATTGATGAGTTGAAAAAAATGGGTGCGGATGCGGCGGTCCTGGATCCGCATCGGGCGCTCATTAAAGGCCCGTCCGTGCTTCAGGGCGCCGAGATTGACAGCTTGGATTTGCGCGCGGGAGCGACCTTGATTATCGCCGGTTTAGTTGCCAGCGGGAAAACCATTCTCGGCAATGTGGAGCAAATCGACCGGGGCTATGAAAATTTTGATGAACGATTAAGAAGTTTAGGAGCGGATATTAAGCGTTTGCTCTAATATTTTGGAGTGCGAAGCACGAACAAAATTTAGCAAGCAAACCTTAACCCAGCACATACATTTATGAAAATAATAAATAATAAAAACAAAATTAATACTCGCATAAACTATCCACTAATTAATAGTCGTGTAGTTAAATGTATGTGCTGGGTGCTCGATTTTACAGCCAATCGGGCTTCGTTACCATTAACTCGCCCTCTTAGGTAAAATCGGCATGTTTACTAAAAAAATTGGCATTGACCTTGGAACAGCGAATACGATTGTTTTTGTCCCAAGCAAGGGGTTCATTATTAATGAGCCGACCATTGTGGCTTTGAGCCTGCCGGACAATACGGTATTGGCAGTCGGCCGGGAAGCCAAAGACATGGTTGGCCGGACGCCCGGCGATATCGCGGCTTACCGACCGTTAAAAGACGGAGTAATCGCCGATTATTACATTACTAAGGCGATGCTTAAGTATTTCATCGCCAAAGCGGTAGGGAATTTTAACATTGTTAAGCCGGATGTGGTGATTTCCGCTCCAGCGGGCATTACGCCGACGGAACGGAGGGCGATCATGAATGCCGCCAAAGAAGCCGGCGCCAGCGAGGCGTATATCGTCAAAGAACCGCTATTAGCGGCGTTAGGGGCCGGAATCCCGATTAACTCCCATTCCGGAAATATGATTATCAATATCGGCGGCGGCACTTCGGAAGTAGCAGTGATATCGCTGGGAGGAATTGTTTCCTGGTCCAGCTTGCGGGTTGCCGGCAATAAATTTGACCAGGCGATTACCGATTACATAAAGAAAAAATACAGCCTGCATATCGGCGAACAAACCGCGGAATTAATTAAAATTGAAATCGGCTCCGCGCTTTCTTCCAAGGAACGTCTGGAAATGCAGATTCGCGGCCGGGATATGCTTTCCGGATTGCCTAAGGATATCCTGATCGATTCCAATGAAATTTCCGAAGCGCTCAATTCCCATCTTATTGATATTGCCGGCGCGGTGAAGAATGTTTTTAACGAGACGCCGCCGGAATTAGTTGCGGATATTATGGAAAAGGGAATTATTGTTTCTGGGGGAGGCGCCCAGCTCCGGTATATTGATGAATTTTTCAAGCGCATGACCGGCGTGGAGACGTACGTTGCCGAAGAGCCGATTTTCTGCGTCGCCAAGGGCGCGGGCATTATTTTAAGCCATTTGGATGTTTATAAACGGACACTGCTCAATAAGCGGTAAGTGTTCACTATATGTTAGTTGGCAATAGCCATTTAGTAAAAAATTTCCAAGAGTTAGTCCGGCGCGGAAAACTTGCTCACGGCTATATTTTTTTTGGCGAACCGGGTGTCGGCAAATTTTATTTCGCAAAACACCTCGCTTATTTTCTGGAAGAAGGAAAATTTGAAATCAGCCGCCGTCCGTTGCAAGATTCGCTGGTTATTGATTCAGCATTCGGCATAGACACGATGCGGGAGGTGAAAAATTTTTTATGGCAGAAACCTGCCATTTCTAAAAAGCGATTAGCGATCATTAACGATGCCGACTCGCTTACCGAAGAAGCCCAAAATGCCATTTTAAAAATTACGGAGGAGCCGCCGGAACACGCCGCGGTTATCTTAATTGCCAGCCAGATTGATAATCTGCTTCCGCCACTGGCTTCCCGGCTCCAGAAAATCTATTTTGGCATTGCCAGCGATGAGGAATTAAAACTATTGGGAGCATCCAAAGAATTGCTGGCTGCCGGGTACGGCCGTCCCGGGAGAATAGCGCTACTTTCCAGAAAAGATGCCTTATTTGACCAAGCTCGCCGCTATGCGGAGCAGTTTTTGCTAGCTTCCGGAAAAGCGCGCTCCAATCTTATTAAAGAGCTTGTTGAGGCGCAGAAAGAAGCTCCGAAGCTGATTGATTATTTTTTTGAGGAATTATTGGTTGGGCTGCGTCAAGATGCCGTTAAAAATGCCGGCCTGATCCGCTCGGTGCTGCATAGATTATTTTTGATAAAGAGTTATAATACTAACAAACGGCTTCAGATTGAGGCCATAGCTTAATTATGGACAAAGCTTTTTTTCTTTTCGTGTTGGTATTCGTGACGGCGATGCTGATTTATTTTTTGCCGCTTGTCTGCAAGGTATAAGGTATTATGGACCCTAAAAATTTTGAGGCGGCGCTGCGGATATTTGTGGAGGGGCTGAAAGAAGAGCTGCAGTCATTGCGGACTAACCGGCCTTCTCCGAAAATGGTGGAGGATATCCGGGTGGATTATTACGGCCAGCCAACGCCAATTAAGCAGTTAGGGTCTATTTCCGTAGTGCCGCCCCGGGAAATTGACATTACGGTCTGGGATAAGAACGTCGTAAATGCAGTCGCTAAAGCCGTGGAAACTTCTAATTTAAAACTTCCAGCCAATGTAGACGGAATGACCATCCGGCTGAACCTTCCGCAATTGACGGAAGAACGGAAAAAGGAATTGGAAAAAGTAGTCCGCAAAATAGCCGAAGAGGCGCGCATTAAAGTCCGGAGCGCCCGCGATGAAGCCAATAAACTGACTAAAAAAATGGAGGAGGAAAAAAAGCTTTCGGAAGACGCCGCTTTCAAACAGCGGAACGAAGCGCAAAAACTTACTGATAAAGCTAATCAGGATATTGAGGCATTATTAGCCAAGAAAATCGCGGAGATTTTTGAATAATTGAATTTTTTTATTAATTCCACCAGTTCTTTTGAGGACTTTCTTTTTATTTTGTTTTCGGTTAAGATTCTTTTCAGAACATTGCCATAGGAGAAGAGGATGCTTGAGTTTGCGGCGATTGCGTTTGTTTTAGGGATATTAATCGGATTTCATGAATTTGCGCATTTACTGATGTGCAAATTATTCGGCGTCAGTGTTGCCAGATTTTCATTCGGATTCGGGCCAAAACTGTTTTCTTTTCGGATTGGGGAAACGGAATATCGCATTGCGCTTATCTGGCTTGGCGGATTTGTCGAACCGTATTCGGTTGAGGCAAAAAATGATCCCGGCAAAGGCGCTGATCCGGAACTTGGAACTCCTAAGTATAAGCCGGAACAGTGCATTGAATCAGCTTCCGCCTGGAAGCGATGCTTGGTATATCTTGCCGGACCTTTCTCAAATCTTTTTTTGAGTATGGCGCTAGCAATTGGACTTTTCTTTTTTGTCGGCATTCCAAAACCGACGTTAGTTGTTAAAGAAGTAATCCCGAATAGCCCTGCGGCTCAGGTCGGGATTCAGCCTGGCGACCGCATTGTCTCATTAAATGGCGCCAAGTTTTCATCGCCAGAATTATTTATTAGCAATCTTCAGGCGATTCATGGCGCGCCGGTATGGATTGGCATAGTCCGAAATGCGGTGTTTAAAGAGTTTATGGTAACTCCGGAAGTTCGTGAGATTTCTCCGGGTGTCCGGAGCAATCTGATCGGCGTTGCTTTTCTTACAGAAGAAGTCAGGCAAGGTTTTTTTCAGTCAATCAGGTATGGCTTTAAGTTTACGATAGCCGTTCTGGATATATTTTACGACTGGTTCCTAAAACTTTTTTCCGGCCAGATGCGGTCTGAAGAAACAGTCGGCGGCCCGATTATGATCGGCGAAGTTATCGTAAAGGCAGCGCGCCGGGGATGGGTAGAACTTCTGGATATCATGATTATGATCAGCATGAATCTTTTCTTCTTCAATATCCTTCCTATTCCGCTTCTTGATGGCGGACAAATTTACCCCGCGTTATATGAAGTGGTGACTCGAAGAAAACCCAGCATCGGATTTCTAAGAATTTGGCAGCTTTCCGGCATTCTCTTTTTGGCATTTTTATTGCTTCTGGGATTGCGCAACGATCTCTTGCGCCTGTTCTTTAAATAAAATCATACAACCTCGCTTCGGCGGGGTTTTTAATTTATAATGAAGTGCATAATGTCTTTATTTTTAATAATTATCGCGATAGCTGTCGGGCTTTCCGCCCTTATCATTATTCACGAGCTCGGACATTTCCTAGTTGCCAAATGGCTAGGGCTTTTTGTGGAAGAGTTTGGTTTTGGCTTGCCGCCCCGAATTTTTGGGAAAAAAATCGGAGAAACTGTCTATAGCCTGAATTGGCTTCCTTTCGGCGGTTTTGTCCGGATTTTCGGCGAACGGCCGGAAGAAACAGCTAGTCCCGAACAGATTGAAAGAAGTTTTTCTAATCAACCGGTCGCAAAAAGAGCGGTTATTGTGGTTGCCGGCGTAATTATGAATTTTGCGCTCGGCTGGCTGCTGCTTTCGTCGGTGTTTGCCATCGGCATTCCCCAGTCTATTTTGGTGTCCGGAGTGCAGGCAGGCGGCATTGCCGATATCGCCGGAATACGGCAAGGCGATCAATTTATTGAGTTTAAAACCGTCCCGGAATTCGTGGAATTTTTAGAAGTTAGCAAAGGCGCTGAAGTCAGGATTGCGGTTAAGCGCGGCGGTGAAACTTTTCCGGTTAAATTTGTTCCCCGGGTGGCGGTTCCGGAAGGCGAGGGGAATATCGGGGTATTTCTGGATGAAATTGGATTGCCGAAACAAAATTTTTTCCGCAGTTTTCTGGAAGGATTCAAATTGTCTTTGCAAATTACCAAAGCAATCTTTGCCGGAATTGTTCAGCTGGTCGTCGGTGTTTTTACCGATATCAGCATTCTGGACCGCTTTGTCGGTCCGGTCGGAATTGTCAGCGTGGCGATTGGCACGGCTCGGGCTGGCTTCGTCCAATTTCTTCAGCTTTTAGCGCTAATTTCGCTTAATTTGGCGGTTTTCAATGTTTTCCCAATCCCAGCTCTGGATGGCGGCCGGTTGCTGTTTTTAATGCTGGAAAAGCTGCGGGGCAAGCCGATAAATATGCATACGGAAATGGTAATCAATGGCGTCAGTTTTTTCATACTGCTTATTTTAATCGGAGCGGTGACAGTTAAGGATATCGTGGCGCTTTTGTAACCTGGTTGCTTAGTTTTTAACTAAGCCTTGCGGAGTTTTTTATTTGTAAAAAATTGTGATATTATCTGTTTATATCGTCTATTATATTGCGCATGCTTCAGTCCAAACTATTTTCGAAAACAACCAAAAATCTTCCGGAAGGCGAGGAGACTAAGAACGCCCAGTTATTGATTAAGGGCGGTTTTATAAATAAATCTTCCGCTGGCGTTTATTCATTATTGCCGCTTGGCTTGCGGGTGCTGGATAAAATTAACCATATTATCCGCGAGGAGATGAATGCGATTGGCGGCGAGGAACTTTTAATGCCAACATTGGTTCAGCGGCGATATTGGGAGCAGTCCAAGCGGTGGGATACCGATGTAGTTTATAAAACCGGAGCTTCCAAGAAGCAAGGCGAATTGGAATATGGCCTGGGCTGGACGCACGAAGAAGTGATTGCCGCGATTGCCGTTAATTTTCTGCAGTCGTACAAAGATTTGCCGAAAGCGGTGTATCAAATCCAGACCAAGTTTCGCGCGGAAGCACGGGCGCAGGGAGGCCTATTGCGCGGCCGGGAGTTTTTAATGAAGGACCTTTACAGCTTTCACACCGATACGGAAGATTTGAACCGTTATTATAATCAGGTTATCGGAGCTTATAAAAAAATTTTTAAGCGCCTTGGTTTGCGGGCATTGGCCACCGAGGCTGGCGGCGGCGCCTTCACTAAGGAATATACCCATGAGTTCCAGGTATTGAATCCGGCCGGTGAAGACTCTATTTATTACTGCCAGAAATGCGATTTTTCCCAAAATCAGGAAATTTACGACGTTAACCGGCATAAGGGATGCGACGGCAAGGTTGTTTCCGGAAGGGCGATTGAGGTGGGCAATGTTTTCAAGCTTGGCACCCGGTTTTCAGAAGCATTTAATCTTTCGTACGCGGATTCCAGCGGAAAAAAACATTTAATTGTCATGGGCTCTTATGGCATCGGGCCGACCAGGGTCATGGGTACGATTGTTGAGGAGTACAACGACTCAGCCGGCATTATCTGGCCGGAAGCCGTGGCGCCTTGCCGGATCCATCTGATGAGCTTGGGCGATTCTCCTAAAACAAAAAAAGAAAGCGACCGACTCTATAAATTGTTATCTGGACGATTCGGAAGCGACGAGGTATTATACGACGAGCGTGCCGCGGCGCCTGGAGAAAAATTGAAAGATGCGGATCTTTTGGGAATGCCTTGGCGACTGGTAATAAGCGAAAAAACCGTTGCAGTTAAAAAGATCGAAATAAAAAATCGCGCCAGTTCCCAATCAAAACTTCTTTCGGAAAAACAGGTAATTGCGGTACTGGACGGGAAATAAATTTTTATACATGAATTATTTTTCTAAACATATCGGAGTGGATCTGGGTACGGCGAATTCGCTGGTCTATGTCAGCGGCCGGGGAATTGTCATTAACGAACCCTCCATCGCGGCGGTTAATAATAAAACCGGCGCGATACTGGCTATCGGCGAAGAGGCAAAAAAAATGGTTGGCCGCACGCCGGCGCATATTACGATTATCCGGCCGCTGATTAACGGCGTCATTTCCGATTTTGAAATGACTCAGGAAATGCTTAAGTATTTCTTCAAGAAAATCAGGGCGGTTAACAGTTTTTTCCATTATCATCGGGCGGTTATCGGCGTGCCCAGCAATTTGACGGAAGTAGAGCGGAAATCGGTTGAGGATGCGGTTATCGGCGCCGGGGTCAGTAAAGCTTACGTTATTGAGGAACCGCTGGCGGCGGCGCTGGGCGCCCGTCTGCCAATCAGCGAACCGACGGCCAGTATGGTAGTGGATATCGGTGGCGGCACGACAGAAATCGCGATTATCTCCATGGGCGGCATCGTTACTTCCAAAAGCTTAAAAGTTGCCGGCGACCGGCTGAATGAAGATATCATCCGTTTTGTCCGGGATGAGTTCAAGTTGGCAATTGGCGAACCAACATCAGAAGAACTGAAGGTAGTATTAGGAAGCGCCGTGCCCATTGACCAAAAAATGGAGCTGGCGATCCGCGGCCGGGATATGGCCACCGGCCTGCCAAAAGAAGTGGTGCTTAAAGAACCCAGCGTCCGGGTAGCAATGGCGCGGTCTCTGAAGTTAGTTACGGAATCCATTCGGGAGGTGATTGAGACAACTCCGCCGGAATTGGTGGGCGATATCCTTAAGAACGGAATTCATATGTGCGGCGGGGGAAGCCTTTTGCGGGGCTTGGATAAATTATTTGAAAGAGAGCTGCTGGTGCCGGTGAAAATGATTGATGATCCGCTTACGGCGGTGGCCCGGGGTACCGGTATTGCGGTTGAGCAATTCGATAAGTATTACCAAGTGGTAAATAATCCGCTTCGGCCAAGGGATATCAAAATATAGCAGCTGACATTTAGTTATCGGTTGCTGGCTTATTGATATGCGAAAATTTAAAAAAGAATTGGATTTTGAACATTCGATTTTGCAGGAACGATCGGAAGAATTGGAAATGCTGGAATTTCCTTTATCCCAGCGGGTGTTTCTGTTTCTTGGCATTGCGGCGTTAGCGCTGGGCGGAATCGTCGGCGGGCGGATTTTTTTTCTAGCCGTTCAGAAAGGAGATTTTTACAAGGCGCGCGCGGAAATGAATATGACGCAGCCGCTGACGATTCCGGCCGCCCGCGGATTTATTTATGATCGTTTTGGAGAAATACTCGTGCGCAATGAATCGTCCTATCGGGCAGTTATTAATGTTGGCCTGATTAAGAGAGAAAAAATCGATTTGGACCCGATTTTAGAAAACGAAAGCCTTATTTTAAAAGTGGAGAAATCGGAACTTTTAAAATTAGTAGAAAAAGCCGATCTGGAAAAAAGTGCCTTAGTGACCCTGGCCAGGAATATTTCCAAAGAACAGGCTGGAAAAATAATGGAATCAGGAATTCCGGCATTGGAAATTCACGATGATTATCGCCGGGAATATCTTAAGGGACCGGCTTTTGCGCATGTTCTCGGTTATACCGGATTTTTACAATTTAAAGATCTGGAAGGAAAAACCGGTTTGGAAAAATATTATAATGACGCGCTGGCTGGCAAAGATGGGCTGCGTTTAATGTACCGCGATGCGCTTGGCAATATTCTTGAAGAAAAACTATTGCAAGCTCCGGAAGATGGAAGGAATCTTTATACCACTATTGACGCTGGCCTTCAGGAATATTTTTATATCTCGCTGAAGCAAGCTCTGACTAATTTAGGAAGAGAGGTAGGTGTCGGCATCGCGCTGGATCCGAGAAATGGCGAGGTGCTGGCGCTGGTAAATGTTCCCAGTTTTAATAGCAACGCATTTACCGAAAGCGAGAGCAATGATGAAAGAGTCTGGCTGTTGACGGCGGCTTCTCATCCGCTTTTTAATCGGGCCGTTTCCGGAATGTACTCTCCCGGTTCAACGGTAAAGCCGCTGGTGGCGCTCGCGGCCTTGGAAGAGGGGGTGATAGGCCCGGAAAAACAGATTTTTTCCGCCGGTTTCATTGATATTCCGAATCCTTATTTCCCCGACCAGCCAAGCCGCTTTTTGGATTGGAAAGCTCACGGGTGGGTGGATCTCCGTTCGGCGCTGGCCCGATCCAGTAATATTTATTTTTATGCGGTTGGCGGCGGATTGGGCGATGTCCGAGGATTGGGAATTGGAAAATTAAATGAATATTGGCGGAAGTTCGGGTTCGGGGTTAAAACCGGAATTGATCTGGATGCGGAAAATATCGGTTTTTTGCCTAATCCGGAAGAAAAAGAGGCGCGGAAAAAAGATATCTGGAGAATCGGCGATACTTATAACGTCAGCATCGGGCAGGGCGATTTATTGGTAACCCCGATCCAGCTGATTAATCAGATTGCCGGCATTGCCAACGACGGCATTATGTACCAGCCGCATCTGATGGAAAAAATAGCAATGCCGGACGGCCGGATTGCGGAAGAAAATCAACCAAAAATTATCAATGATTTTTCCGGCATGCACGACCTGATTGTGGAAGTGCGAAAAGGAATGGCAGACGCGGTCGCAAAACCTTACGGAACCGCTCAGCTTCTTTCCAACCTGCCTTTTTCTGTAGGCGCCAAAACCGGCAGCGCCCAGATTGCCAATAATACCCGCACCAATGCTTTTTTCGCCGGTTACGCGCCGGCGGAAAATCCGGAAATCGCCATTTTGGTGCTTATTGAAAACGCGCGCGAGGGGAGTTTGAATGCGGTTCCGGTCGGAAAAGACGTGCTGGAATGGTACTACTATAATCGTTTGCTTAAGTGACAAGCGCAGGATTTTTTCCCGATAAAGCGGTATACTAAAACCATAATTTGCTTATGAAAAAATCGGAATTACGGCAGGATTTGGTTTCCGGAGATTGGATTGTCGTGGCGCCGGAAAGAGCCAATCGGCCGGATCAGTTTGCTCATAGAAAAATTAAAAGGGTTGTGGCGCCTAAAAATAGTTGCCCCTTTGAGAACCCTCAAAAAACCGGTCACGAAAAGCCGGTATTAATTTATGGCAATTCGGAATGGCGACTGCAGGTAATCGCCAATAAATACCCGACTTTCCGGCATCGGAATCAATGCGCGCCTATTTTTAAATCCGGGCCGTTTTCCGTCGCCGAAACCATCGGTCACCATGACGTGGTGATCACCCGGGACCATAAAAAAAATTTCTCCGATCTTTCCCGGCGCGATGCCGAGCAAGTTTTTGAATCTTTTTGGGACCGGTATCTTATGCTGCACGAAGACCAATGCGTTGCTTACGTGGCAATTTTCCAGAATTGGGGCCCAACCGCCGGCGCTTCCGTGTATCATCCTCACTATCAAATTATCGGCCTGCCGATTGTGCCGCCGGATATCACGCATTCGCTGGACGGTTCGCTTAATTTCTTCCGCTTGCGCAAAAAATGCGTTCATTGCTTAACGCTCCAATGGGAGTTGCGATATAAAAAGCGGATTATTTATGAAAATGCCGGAGCGGTGGCGTATGCGCCGTTTGTTTCTAAAACGCCTTTTGAAATCCGGATTTTCCCCAAGCGGCATTTATCTTATTTTGAGAATACCCTGGATCACGACATGAATTATATCGTGGCGGCGCTTCAGAGAGCGCTTCAGTGTTATAAAGAAAATCTCGGCGATCCGGATTATAATTTTTTTATCCATACGGCCCCGATTAAAAATAAGGAAAAATATCCCATGTACCATTGGCATATTGAGGTGATACCGAAAATTACCATATCGGCGGGATTTGAACTGGGTACGGGTATGGATATAAACGTCGTTGATCCCGATCAAGCCGCCCGGATTTTGAGAAAGAAAAATTAAAACTCATACCAATGTTTGACCTGATAGCATTTATTAAAACAGTAGGATACTTCGGCCTATTTGGCATGGTTTTTGCCGAATCGGGATTGTTTGTCGGTTTCTTTCTTCCCGGAGACAGCTTGCTGTTTACCGCCGGTTTCCTGGCATCCCAAGATTTTTTAAATATTTGGCTGTTAGTGGCGGTGGTTTTCATCGGCGCGGTGCTGGGCGACAGCGTCGGATATGCTTTCGGCAAAAAAGTCGGGCCGCTGATTTTCAAGAAAGAAGATTCCATATTATTCCATAAGGATAATCTGGAGCGCGCCCGGATTTTTTACGAAAAACACGGGAAAAAAACGATTATTCTAGCCCGCTTTATGCCGGGCATAAGAACTTTCGCCCCGATCCTGGCCGGAGTTGGTATGATGCGTTACCCGGTTTTTCTTTCTTATAATGTCATCGGCGGGGCATTGTGGGGCATCGGCTTGCCGCTTCTCGGGTATTATCTCGGCAATGCGGTTCCGAATATTGACCATTATTTAGTTCCGATTGTAATAGGAATTATCATCCTTTCGATTTTGCCGACGATTATTCACATTTTAAAAACTAAAGAAGACCGGGAACGAATTATGGGGATTCTAAAGAAAAAATTCCGGAAACCGCCAGCGTCCGAAACAATATGAAAAAATTAATTGTATTTAATTGGAAAATGAATCCGGAAACCGTAAAAGAAGCGGTTGATTTGGCTAAGGCCAGCGATTCCGGGAGCGTGGTAGTAGCGCCGCCGTTTCCTTTCCTGGAAGAGGTGGCGAAACATTTAAAAAAAGCTAAATTAGGGGCGCAAGATTTATTTTGGGAGGCTAAAGGGGCGTTTACCGGAGAAGTTTCGGCTCGGGAGTTAAAAGATCTTTGCGTTCAATACGTCATTATCGGCCATTCGGAACGGAGGCGGGTATTGGGAGAAACGGACGAGGTAGTGGCAAAAAAACTTAAAGCCGCGGCGGAAAACGGATTAATTCCGGTGCTTTGCGTCGGAGAGACTGTAGCCGAGAAAAAAGAAAAAAAAACGGAAGCGGTGATCAGAAGACAATTAGAAAAAGGATTATCATCAATCATTAGTTATAAGCCACCAGTTAATCAGCTTTTGATCGCTTATGAACCGGTTTGGGCGATTGGTACGGGTAATCCGGAAACCCCGGAAAGCGCCTTAGAAACTATAAAATATATAAAGTCGTTAGTCGTTAGCCATTGGCCTTCAGTTAGAGTATTGTACGGCGGTTCTGTGAATTCAAAAAATCTGATGGATTATATACACTATAAAGAGATTGCCGGTGCCCTGGTCGGGGGTGCCAGTTTAAAAAAAGACGAGGTTAAAAAAATTATTTCGTTAATATAAAAATAAATTAAAAAATATCGTGTTAAAAAATTTATTCAGTTTTAATTCAGATTCAGTTAAGGTCTGGTTTTGGGTTTTTCTTAACGGAACTTTAGTTGCCGTAATTTTATTCGGGATTGTCGCCGGAAAAGCGCTGTATCGCTACGGAGCGTCCTTGCTGCCGTCGCGGACTATTTCCGTGAGCGCCGAAGGAAAGACAATTGTTTCTCCGGATATCGCCAGCGTTTCGTTCACGGTTGTCAGCCAGGGGGCTGATCCGGAAAAACTGGCGGTTGAAAATACCGAAAAAATGAATGCCGCGATTGAGTATGTTAAAAGCGAGGGCGTTGCGGATAAAGACATTAAAACCGCCAACTATGATTTATCCCCGCTATATGAATACGATGAAAAGCGGCGCACCAGTTTCATTACCGGTTACACGCTGACGCAAACAGTTTTTGTTAAAATCAGGGATTTTACCAAGATCGGCAAAGTATTAGGGAAACTTCCGGACTTGGGAATTAACCAGATCAGCAGCCTGACGTTTGATATTGATAATCCGGATGTGTATCTGAATGAGGCTCGCGCGTTGGCTTTTGAAAAAGCGAGAGCTAAGGCAAAAACCATGGCAAAGCAGAATCGAACCCGGCTTGGGCGCGTGGTTACGTTTTCCGAGGGTTATGGCGGTTATCCGCGCCCTTATCTTGCCATGAGCGCCCTAGGGAAAGGCGGGGCGATGGAAGACGCCGCCATGCCTCCGCAGATTGAGCCTGGCAGCCAGGAGGTGACAGTCAATGTTACGGTGACCTATGAGATTCGGTAGCTGGCTAGTAGTCGGCGCCGCCGTTGCACTGAGTCTTTTAGCATACCTGCTTATTTTTAATGCCAATCCAGCAGATTTCTTTATGAAAAATAATTCTGAAAAAGTAGCGCTTACGGCGTCTGACAGCGTGCCTGTTGTTGGAACATTGTATGGCGTTAAGGAGCCAGCGGGCTGGTTGCTTTTAACTCATATGATGCCGGCAACTAAGGAATCGTGGCAAAATTTTGCGGACACCATGCGGCAACAGGGGTATGAAAGCCTAGCGATCGATCTTCGGGGCCATGGAAAATCCGCTGGCGGTCCGAACGGCTATGCGCAATTCAGCGATGCCGAACATCAGGCCAGCATTCATGATCTGGAAGCCGGGTGGGATTTTTTAAAATCCCGCGGCGCTGTTCCGGAAAAAACAGCATTTGTCGGCGCTTCGATTGGGGCTAATTTGTCGCTGCAGGCGGCAGTGGCGATTCCGGTAAAAAATATTATTTTATTATCACCCGGGCTTAATTATCGTGGTATACTAACGCTACCTCTAGCTAAACAATTAAAAAACAGCCAATCATTATTAGTGGCCACTAGTAAAGATGATGATGCTAACGCGGTTGAAGCGCGCCAATTATTTGACCGCGCCTCGGCATTAAACAAGCATCTGGTTATTTTTGATAATGGGGGGCATGGCACCAATCTTTTAAATCATCCGGAGGAGTATGATTTAGTAAGAACGATACAGAAATTTCTTAACGATGGATCCATCTATCAAAATTAAAAAAGATTTGCAGATCAGTTTCGGAGCCGGTATTGCCGCCGGTTTTTTAGCTATTCCGATACTGCGTAATTTGGACATTCCCGTTTCGTTATTAACCGGATTTTTAATTATGGCTGGCTTTGTCGCAACAACGCTTTCCGGATACGGAGTTGCGTATTGGCTGAGCCGGCGTTTCCCGGTGATGATGCAAGTTGTTAAATTTGGCATGATTGGCGGCGTTAACACGCTGCTGGATCTAAGTATTTTGAATTTTCTCATTTACATAAGCGGCATCGCCACCGGCATTCATTTCTCGGTTTTTAAGGGAATCTCTTTCATTATTGCCGTGACTAACAGTTATTTTTGGAATAAGTTTTGGACATTCCGGTCAACCGAAGAGGTGCAAACCGTCGAATTTTTCAAATTTTTCATAGTCAATGTCGTCGGTTTTGTGATTAACGTCAGTGCCGCGTCTTTTATCGTGAACGGCATCGGGGCGCCGCCGGGGATTTCCTTGGAATTATGGGCTAACATCGGGGCAATTTCGTCGGTATTTATCTCTTTGATTTGGAATTTTCTTGGAATGAAGTTTATTGTTTTTAGGCGGTAAAAGCTTACTTAAGGTCGTAATCCTATTGCAATCTTGTTCAAGATATGCTATATTACGCTTAAGTGAGTGTGAGTATTCCTTAGCGATGATATCGACGGAGGAATGCCCTTTGACTTCTATCCTACTAAATTCCTCTAACGCGATACTAGCCAATTTTGGCTAGGACCAGGCGCGAGGAGGAAATCGTAGCTATCGCTACCTTTCCGATTAGCTGACAACGCGTTGAGAAATTTAGTAGGATAGAAGTCTACGCAATTTGTAGCTAAAACCCCCTTCGGGGGGTTTTAGTTTTTGAATTTCTGGTGTGATAGAATAAAAGGAGTTCGTTCATAAATAGGGTGGGCGCGATTGAAAAGATTTTGGTTGTGGCTTGAGGGATCCAAATCTCGTTCATTGTTTCAGGTTGTGTGTGCCGTTGTTCTCACTGCCGCGTTGTTGTGGGTCTGGTCATTTTTTCTTCTTTTAATAAAGCTTCGATGCATACTGGTCATTCATACGGATCCGCTGTCGTGGCAGCATTACTTTAACTTAGTAATTACTTATCTATTCAAGGCCGGTCTGGAGGAATGGATATTCCGGGTTTTTCCTGCCTTTGTTTTGTTTGAAATCTGGAATTTCAGAAAACCGCAGGAACGCTGGTATAAAAGCGCTTTTGTCATTGGGTGTATTCTTACAAGCGCGGCAATCTTTGGACTAGCTCACGGTTTTCAATGGCAGTCATTGTATATCCAAGGTATGGGCGGATTGGGCCATTGGTTATTGTTTCTTTATGCTTCCAGGATGTGGAATGATAATCTGAGAGATAAGTTAACCGGCTTTATCGCCGCTTCCGTTACTCATTGTCTTTATAATTTAGCAATCACGATTTTTTTTCTCGCGCTGGCGAATTAACACCCCTTTTAATGGGGGTTTTTGTTTATTGCGCTTTTAGCTGATTATTTTTATAATGTACGTGAGTGGTAGGAGAGCACTCACTTTAGTGACCTTTAATAATTCTAGCTCTCGCCGCGTTGCGAGGACCTGATATAAAATTTAACTAGAGTAGGCTTTCTAATGGACTGTATGGAGAGCACTCACTTATATACAAATTGTAATTGGAGGTCACCACATACAGTCCCTTAGGTGGCTTACTAAAATTTTATATCAGGTAAAGCTAGAATTATCAAAGGCCATTAATGAAATTTTTATGAGATTTCAAATTAAAGCAACTGGTTTTGATTTAACGCCGGCCTTGCATCAATTGATCGAGGAAAAGTTCAGCGGTTTTTCCAAATATGTCGGGCGCTGGGATGCGGAGGGCGCGGTAATTTTAAGGATTGAAATTGCCAAAACCACCCAACATCATCATAAGGGAAACGTTTTTTATGCCGAGGCGAATCTGGATCTGCCGAAAAAAGTGCTTCGCGTCGAGGAGACGAACGAAGACATGCGGATAGCCATTGAAAAATTAAAAGACCGGCTTAAAAATGAATTATTGCGGGTAAAAGAAAAAGAAGCTGATCATTAGTCGCTCCTTGTCTGCTTTCTTTATTCGCCGCTCTGCCGGTAGGCAAATAGGCAGAGTATCAGTCTAATAGGAATTATCGGCCGATTTGTAAAAATGGGTGAGTTTCCAAAGATATCCACAGCCCTACTTTTGATTAAGAAGGCAATGTATTTTACAATTAATCAAAAGTCAGAAAGATTATGAACGCGAATAAACTTTATTCCTTAACTAAAAATCAGCAATACTTTGCCGTGGTTTTAGCCGTACTTCTTTCTTTATTAGTTGTCTGGTCAATTACCTCGGGTGCTACTACTATTAGCGCGAATATTGACACTGGCGGTACGTTAACTGTTAGTGGCGCATCCTCCTTATCTGGAGCCATCAATGCTTCTTCTACGTTGCAGGTTACCGGCAATGCCATTTTCTATAATTATGTGGGAATCGGCACCACTTCTCCTTATGCCAATCTCTCCATTGTCAGCCCAAACAACCAAGCCAGCACCTCTCCCTTATTTGCCATCGGTTCTTCCACACCCTTAGCTGGCGGAGCTTATCTCTCCGTCTCCGGACGGGGAAGCGCCAACTTTGCCGGCCGGGCCATTGATCCGGAATTCCTGTCAGAAAACCGAGGCAATGCGACCAATACGGATACCACCACTGGAACGACGCTGGATGGGGCTTTTGGCGTCTTTGTCGTGGGAAAATACGCCTATGTGGCTAGTAACGGCCGCGATTCCTTAGCCGTAATTGATATCTCCAATCCTGCTTCCACTACCGTGATTGCTGAAACTCAGGGTCCGACTCCAGGAACTTCTTTAGATAGCGCCAACGGTATCTTTGTCTCCGGAAAATATGCGTATGTAGTAAATTTCGTCCGTGATTCCCTGGCGGTCATCGATATCTCCAATCCAGCCAATCCAACCTTTATCGCCGAAACTCAGGGTACTACTCCAGGTACTACTTTAGACGGCGCTGCCAGAATCTTTGTATCTGGAAAATATGCCTATGTGACAAACTTCACCCGTGATTCCCTGGCGGTCATCGATATCTCCAATCCAGCCAATCCAACCTTTATCGCCGAAACTCAGGGTACTACTCCAGGTACTACTTTAAACGGCGCCCTTGGCGTCTTTGTCTCGGGAAAATACGCCTATGTGGCAAACGTCAACCGCGACTCCTTAGCCGTCATTGACGTCTCTAATCCGGCATCACCGACCTTTATCGCCGAAACTCAGGGTACTACTCCAGGTACTACTTTAGACGGCGCCGATAGTGTTTTTGTTTCTGGAAAATATGCCTATGTGACAAATAGTGCCCGAGATTCCCTCGCCGTCATTGACATCTCTAATCCGGCATCACCGACCTTTATCGCCGAAACTCAGGGTCCGACTCCAGGTACTACTTTAGACGGCGTTCGAGGTATTTTTGTCTCGGGAAAATATGCGTATGTGGTTAACAATATCCGTGATTCCCTAGCTGTAATTGACGTCTCTAATCCTGCTAACCCAACCTTTATCGCCGAAACTCAGGGTACTACTCCAGGTACTACTTTAGACGGCGCTCGAGGTATTTTTGTCTCGGGAAAATATGCGTATGTGGCAAACCAAACCCGCGATTCCCTGGCGGTGATTGATATTTCCGGAGCGGAAATCTCTAATGCCTTTATCGGCAACCTGGAAACCAGCAACCTCTCCGTGGATAATTACGCTGTCTTCGGGAATGGCGTGAATATCATGGACGGCCTGAATGTGGGACTTGGCGGCATCTTATCCAATGGCCCTCTTTCGGTCTCCGCCACTAATTCTCCCAGCATCTTTCTTGGGAGATTAATCATTGGTACTTCCTCTCCGGCTTCTACGTCTCCGAATCTGTTTGAGCAATCCGTGGCCATCATTGAAGCGACCTCTTCCCAATCCGTTGTCCTGACTTTGCGGGGAGCGGGAACGCAGACCGGCAATCTGCTGCAGCTCCAGAGTTCGGATAATTCTAATGTCTTTTTCGTCAATTCTTCGGGTGGATTTATTTCTTCGGCATCTTCTACCTTTTCTTCTAATCTTTCCATAAGCGGTTTCTTGAATGCTTCCAGCTCTATTTCAGTTGGCGGAAATATTACTGCCACCAGCACGGCGACAACCACCCTTGCTTTTGAAGCGGATTCTAATCCGGAAGGCGGCTGTATCCAATTACGAGGTTCGAATGGCATTGTTTATCGTCTCTATATCGCTCCTGGAGATCCGGGTAGCTACGCAACCAGTACTAATGGCCGAGGATCATTCTTGGCAGTTTGGGAAGCGGGAACTTGCCAATAAAGAGTTATCCACAATGAGCATTTTGACCGCGTATACGGTTATGTTATATTAATAAATAAGCGTTTCGGCATTCTGTGCTGATCCGCGAGAGCTGGGCGAAACAAAATCTGCCCACGCTGACAGTTAGATCTCTGTCGTTTTTCAAAAGACACAGTGTTCTCTGTAAAAAGACTCCTCCGGGAGTCTTTTTCTTTACGACTAATTCAGTAAAGCAAAACTATTCTTGAGTCAACATTGCGAAGGCTTTATTTACAAATACCTGAGCGAATAAGAAATTTAGCGGGCTACCCAGGAAGAATGACTAGGGTGCTAAATTTCCGTATATGAGCGAATATTATTTGTTCAAGCCAGAGCACCTCGTTGGCGAAAGAATTAGTTGAGCGATAATTATCCCAACCGGTCGTTTTTTACGAATATCCAGAGCCCTTTCAGCCAGACTTTAAAAGCTTGGATTGGCGGCAAAACATTAAGGAGTAGGTAATTGATTTCCACCAATCCCTTTACCACCCACCCCAGGAGTCCGGAAATTATGAGCGGACCTATTTTGGCGACCGCATATTTACCGCCAACCGGAATCATGTAAGGGAATTCTTTTGCCGGGTTGTATTTTTGGTAATCCGGTTTCGCGGTTAATCCTTCCGCCAGTTTTATTTCTTCCATAAGATTGTGGCTGGCAACTTTGGCTTCTTTAATTGCGGCTTCAGCAATTAATGGGACTGGTTTACCAGTAAGGGGATCATAGAAGCAAATTGCATCGCCTAATCCGTAGATTTTCCCATAAAGGTTTAGATTCGGGCTTTGCGGAAAGCATTCCATCTCGCCGACCACTTCCACCCGGCCTCGCTGCTCTTTTTTCAGCGGCAAGGTGCCCATTAAAGACGCGGATTTCACGCCGCCGGTCCAGATCAAAACATCAAACTCTACTATCCGGCCGCTTTTTAAGATTGCTTTCCACGGCTCTACCTTTTCAATCAATTCATTCAAAAGCAATTCCACGCCGATTTTTCGGAGGCGCTCGCTGACTTTATTAATTATTTTCTGGTTAAAGCCGGGCAGAATAGACGGCGCTCCTTCAATAATTTGCACCGAGGCATCACATTTAGAAAATTCTTCTTCCAGCTGGCAAAGCCAGGACTTTATTTCTCCCGCCAGCTCCACTCCGGTGGATCCGCCGCCGCCAATAACAATTTTTATATTTTTTTCTCCCGATTCCACTTTCTGCCAGATTAAATCCCGGATTTTAAGGGCATCCAGAAAACTTTTCAGCGGCAAAGAATGCTCTTTCAGTCCCGGAATATTGAAATAATTGCTTTCCGAACCCAGCGCCAAAACCAAGTAATCGAATGGCAACTTTTCGCCACCGGTAAAATGGATGTCGCCATCTATCAGATCCAGTTCTGAAACGGTTTTTTTAAGAATGGTAATCCTTTTGCCCAGGAATATGGTTTTTAGCGGGAAGGTGGCGATGCTTTTCAGGTCCATCTGATTAGCCAAGTTTTTGGAAGTAGTGGCGATTTCATAAAGGGTTGGCGTATAAGTGTGATAATCGTTTTTGTCCGCCAGTATCAGTTCGTAGGAGCCTTCCAGGTTAAACTTCCCTAATTTCTTCGCTATCTCAAAAGCGGCGGCAATACCGCCGAAGCCGGCTCCGAGAATGACGATATTTTTCTTTATTTTTGCTTGTTCGATTTTCATACTATAATAATAATCATACCAATACAATGAAGTATTTAAAAGATTTGGCGCGGCGAAATCTAAAGGAAAAAACAGCTATTTTGCGCCTAGACTTCAATACCGAAGATAATTGGCGAATGGCGGCGAGCGTTCCCACTGTCCATTTTCTCATGAAAAAATGCCGGTCAGTGGTAATTTTGAGCCATCAGGGCCGGCCGGCCGGATTTGAGGCGCCATTAAGCCTTAGAAAAAAAGCGTTATCGCTCGGTAAATTGATTAAAAAGACGGTCATATTTGTGCCGCATTTCCGATTTAAAGATATCCGGGGATTGATTGATGCGTCGCCCGCCGGGTCGGTTTTTCTGTTGGAGAACCTCCGATTTTTGAAAGGCGAGTCGGAAAACAGCGCTGGATTAGCAAAACAGCTGGCGACACTCGGGGATTTTTACGTGAACGACGCTTTCGCGGTTTCGCATCGGACGGCCGCTTCAGTTGTTTCCTTACCAAAGCTTTTGCCTCGTTATGCGGGGTTTGAGCTGGAAGCGGAATTAAAAAGTTTGAACAGGGTAATGAAAAATCCCAGGCGTCCGTTAGTGTTAATTTTAGGCGGATTAAAAATTGAGGATAAATTGGATTTGGCCAGAAATTTGGAAAAAAGGGCATCGGCATTTTTAATCGGCGGGGCTTTGACCCTGGGCGTTTTAAAAAGAAATATCCGCAAGGCCATCTGGCCAATAGATTTCCGGAGAGAAAATGGCGTCATTAAAGATATCGGCGAAATGACGGAAAAATTATTTTCCGGGAAAATTAAATCAGCGAAAACTGTGATTTGGAACGGCCCGGTGGGGGATATCGGCCGAAAAGAATTCCGAAGCGGCACTCAGGCGGTTGCCAGGGCGATTGCCAGAAATAGCGCGGCCTTTACGATTGTCGGCGGCGGCGAAACCGTAATGTTTTTAAAAAAACTTAAGTTGGACAAAAAAATTGACTTTATTTCCACCGGCGGCGGGGCGATGCTGGATTTTTTGGCCGGCAAGAAATTGCCCGGATTAGCCGCTCTTGAAAGCGGGAAGTTTTAATAATTATGATTAAAAAACCAATTGTAATTTTATATCACGCTGATTGCCCGGATGGTTTTGGCGGCGCCTGGGCCGCTTGGATGAAGTTCGGAAATCAAGCCGAATATTTTGCGGTTCAGCACCAGGCGCCGCCTCCAGCAGGGTTGCGGAGCAAGAAGATTTATATGATTGATTTTACCTATCCTTTGCCGATAGTGCGCCGCTTAATGAAACAAAATAAGAGGGTTACTTCGATTGACCATCACGAAACGGCAAGGCTGGCAACCAAAGCAACCGAACATTCTTCCTATGCGCTTAACCATTCCGGAGCGGCATTGGCCTGGCTGTATTTCCATCCGAAAAAGAAAATGCCGGTTTTGGTTAAGCACGTTGAGGACCAGGATTTATTCCATTTTTATTTTCCGGATACCCGGCGGATTATGTCGTACGAAAAAATTCTGCCGAATGATTTTAAGGTTTGGCGGAAATTTTCGGAGGATCTGGAGAAAAAATCATCTAAAAAACGGATTCTGGAAATTGGCGCCGCTTTACTGATTCTGGAAAATAGCATCGTAGATAAGGTAGCGGGGCAGGGAGCGGAGTTGGTGCGGTTTTCCGGACATATAACATACGCGGTGAATTCGCCGAGCTTTGATTCCCAGTTAGGGGTGTTGCTTTACAAAAAACGGCCGCCAATGGCGATTGTCTGGAGCCGCCGGGACGGCTGGCTAAAAGTATCGCTGCGCTCCGACCGTTCAGTGGATGTTTCCAAGATAGCCCAGAAATATGGCGGCGGAGGGCATGTCGGTTCGGCGGCATTCCGGCTGCCGGGAAATGCGAAATTGCCCTGGAAACCTCTTAAAATAGTCAGACCAAAATGGTAAAATATTACGCTTATTTTTTTTCAGAAAATAGGAATGGAATATGCGAATCCTGGAAAGAATGTGAAAAAATAGTTTCAGGAAAACAGGCGCGGTTCCGGTCTTTTAAAACCAGAGAAGCTGCGGAGCAATGGCTGAAGACGGGAGCAGTCTATGAGATAAGGGTTAAAAAAGAATTAGAGCCAGGAATTTACTTCGATGCCGGCACCGGCCGGGGAAATGGAGTGGAAATCAGCGTTACCAATGAAAAAGGGGGGAATCTTTTACACAAAGTTATGCCCAGAAAGAAGGTTAACCGATTCGGCAAACATCTTTTAGATTCGGATAAGACGAATAATTACGGCGAGTTGTTGGCGTGCAAATATGCGCTGCAATTCGCTTTAAAAAATCAGATTAAGAAAATATTCGGAGACAGTAAGTTAGTGATTGATTATTGGTCGCAGGGATTAGTGCGGAAAAAATTTGTTTCCGCGGAAACAATCAAACTGGTTACCGCGGTGGCCAAACTAAGAAAAAAATTTGAAGCGGCTAGGGGAGTAATTGGACGAATATCCGGAGACGATAATCCAGCGGACCTGGGTTTTCATTAGAAAATTGACTACTTGTCAAATGACGTTATATGTGCTACACTATGTTTGGTAACTTAAATGATATCCTGACTCCAATTTTACTCGTAACATCCGACATATATACAGGTTTTTAACCGTAATGATTGATTATTCTTTAGTGACGTTGTGAGTAAAGTTGGAGTTGGGAGGAAAGTCCGGACACTCTGTCTTAATGCAAATTAAGGCATAAATATGTAGTGGCTAACAGCCATCGTCCGCAAGGAAGAGGTGCGAGCAGTGACGCCGCGTGGCGAAAGCTTTACGCGGGGACCTAATCTCAAGCTAAAATGGTCTAATTCAGCTATAGAGATAAAAAGCTGAAGTGAAACGGCTAAATCCTTACAGAGTGCAAGGCCGAGCCCAGCACCATTTTTATAAAATAGTGCTGGGAGTGCCGCTCGAGCCGGTGAGTAATCACCGGCCCAGATAAATTATCATTACCCATGTTGCCGCAAGGTGTCATGGGGACAGAATCCGGCTTATTGGTTACCAGTTAAAATCCCGCTTCAACGCGGGATTTTAGTTTTAATATGCATTTTTAATAAAAAGCCACCCATTAATGGGTGGCTGGCATTTATTCTATAACCACTAATCCTTTGGCGGCTTTGATAATCAGGACTTTCAGGCCGCGGCTGACTTTAAAAGTCATTTCTTTTCCGAGCGGCGCCGAATGGATTTTTTCGACCGCTTCTACGGACGTATTCACGGGTACTCCGTCAATTTCCGTGATTAGGTCTTCTTCTTGGAATCCCGCCCTGCCTCCATCGGAATTCGGATAGACCACCATGATATGCGGCAGGACTTTGCCGCAGCTTATTGCCACTGGGCAATCAAATTTTACTCCTAATCCTAAAAATCTCGTGCGATGGACTTCATAAGTGGTGAACTTATCGCCGCTTACCACTGATAGTTTTAAGAAAGATTCTTTCATTAACGCGAGTTTCTCGGTGCCGGAAAGCGCGCGTTTATCCTCAAATACTTTCAGCAGAGTCGTGGCGGCGGAGCCGATATCGCTAAAAACCATCGTTTCTTTCTGCGCCCGGGCTTTATGCGCCGGAATTTTAGAAAACAGGAAATATTTGCGATATTCGCCGTCAAAGAGCGTTCCTCGCACCAGATAGTCGCCTTCTTTTAATCCTTTTTGATCGGCCCAGCTTCCCGGAACCACCGTTTTGATCCTTATGGCGTCTAGCGTTGTCGTTGCGGATGACAGAAAAAGCTGTGAAAGCGCATCTTTGCTTAAAACTTTATATACTTTTAATTCTTTCTTTTTCGAGTCAAAAAAAGTAAGCGCCGCCCTATCATTCAAGGAATTAAGTTGGCGGATCGCGTCAGCATTATTTATCGCCGACATGTCATTGATGCTTAGCAATATGTCACCAGCCAATAAATCTTCTTTACGAAAAAGTGAATTGATATTTTCCCCCGGGCTTACGCTTTGCGGCTGATAGTATTGCTTGAATTCCGAGGAGGCGTACGTAACCGTATACGCTTCCAATGTTCCGTATTCAAGCGCCAATCCGGCAGTTTCTTTCAGCAACTCGATTTTTTCATTTGTGTTTAGCGATGTGTATTCCGCATTCGGCCTTTTCGGCAAGGAAGCGCATCCGACTGCCAATATCGCGGTGATTGCCAATAGCAAACTTTTTTTCATTTTCTCTCTTTTTACTTTTCAAAGCAAAGTAATTCTGGATATATTTTACTGTAATTTTAAATATTGGTCAAATGGCTATATAAAAAAGCCACTGTGGTTAGCAGTGGCTTTGAGCGAGCTTTTTTCCTCTCCAGTGCCGGAATTTCCAGTAAAGCGCCGGAGTGATGCTCCAGACGAGATACAGTCCCAGGGCATAGCTCACAAACGGAGCGAAGACTTCGCCCCAGCTGATCAGCCGCTCGCAAGAGGCGAGATACCAGGCCCAAAGCCCGTGCGAAGCGGTTAAAGCCCAGAAAACGACGAGTTCGAACCGGGTAAGCATGGCGTCTTTCCTCCTTATGGTCAGCATTAAAGAACAAACTCAATGTAACATATATAAATCTATTTGTCAATAGAGGGATTGACCCCGCACTAAACAAGCACTGCAACGCCCAGCCGTTTTCCTTTTTACGCGTAAGGAATTCGCAAAGATGAAGTCTAGTAGTTCAATCGTTGCTTTACTAAAGGCGTTGGAGAAAACGGAAGTGCTTGTTTTAGTGACGGGGTTGACTTTTATTAATTTTCTGATATATTAGAACTCAGTTATGTTAATAACTGGCTTAAGGAGGCAGTGCGAATGAATATGATGGCGGAGGCGTGCGAAGAGGGGGTAAGGGTTACCGCTGTTACCCTGGATGACGGCACCGGAAAAATCAGCGAGGATTTCATCGAGTACGCGGTTGTTTTTAAAAGAATGAAATCGGCTCTTTTGCCGGATGACGAGGAAAAAATGGTTATCGGCCATAAAACCAAAAATAATCAGGCGACGGACGCCGACGGGAAATTAATTTGGATTCCGCGACCGATTTTCCAAGAAATGCAGTGCCGCGCCAATAATTTTCTTTTTCCGAAAAAGGAATCCCATGCGTCTTTTAAAGTCAATAAAACATCAGCTCACCAACAGAACCTGTTATAGAAAATATTAATATAGCCCAAATCAATTTAGATTGGGCTATTTTTATTAGATTTTATAATTATTGGCTGCCGGACCTGGAATCGAACCAAGATTTACAGATTCAGAGTCTGTCGTCCTACCATTAGACGATCCGGCAATTTTCGCTCATCCTATGTTGAACAGGATTCGCTTTTGTTATTATATTGTAATCGAAATATAGTATAATATAAAGATATGCAAAGAATAACCGATGTTAACCCATACCAGCGGGAAAGAAACGCAGAAAAAAAGATGGTTTCCGCTGTCAATGAATCTGTATTTAAAAGACTGGCTAACGCGTGTTTGGCGCGCCTTCCTAAAACCGCTGGCGGCTGGACCGCGCTTCTTCTTGGCCTTATTTTAATTTGGCAGATAGCAACCACCTACACCAGATTATTTCCGGAAGCTTTGCCGAAAATAAATCCCGGCCAATTTCAGGGAGTTTACTTAAACAATGGCCAGGAGTATTTCGGCCACCTGGAAGAAATGAATGCAGATTACGTGCTGCTTAAGGACGTCCATTTTTTACGGACTAAGGACGAAAAATCGCCCCAGCAAAGCATTGATGTCATCCGCATGGTAGACAGCGTTCATTCTCCGGAAAACGTCATGTACATACCCAAAGAGCAAATTATTTTTTGGCAGAATATCCGGCAAGATTCGCCTTTAGCTAAAGCCATTCTGGACGCCCAGCGGCAGTAAATTAAATCAGGATTTTTTGATATCCATTTAGAAAATCCTGGTACGGCATCGGTTTTTTCCCTTCCGGTTGCACGGCGATAAGCCGCAGTTTACTATTTTCCAGTTTTGCTTCCAGTAATTTCAGGCGCATTTCTTTGCCGTTTTTCAGCTGAATCATAGCATATACGCTCGGTTCCGGGTTCAGCGCCCGGATTTTAAGCCAGAGCTCTTTCGGCCGATCTTTTTTTAAATCTACTCGGCCAGCATCGCTATTGAACTTTTTTGTATAGCTTGCCATGGCCTCATCCTGAACAGTTGGTTTTAAATCTCCGGAAAGCCAGTCCGGCAGGGCTTTCAGGCAGAGCCGCGAACTTAACTCGGCCAGGCGCTTCAGGAGAGTGGCGTAAGTGTCGGCGGCGGTAACCGGCAGTTTCTCCTGCGCGACTATCGGACCGTGGTCTACTTTTTCGTCAATAATAAAAATAGAAGTTCCGGTTATCTTTTCATCATTGAGCAAGGCCGACTGGATAGGGGAGGCGCCCCGGTATTGCGGCAACAAAGATGGGTGAACCCCTACCGTTCCTTTTAGAGGAATGCCGATAATTTCTTTTTTCAGTATTTTTGCGAAAGCGGCGACCAGAAAAAAATCCGCTTGTAGCGATTGCAAATATTCCGGATCCAGCGGCGCTTTAGCGTTCCGAATGGCGGCTAGCGGCTCCCAGCCGGCAAGTTTAAGGTTTTGCAGGATGATTTCCGCAAAAAGCGATTCTTGCCCGCCCAGAAATACGTACCTAAGATTTTGGCTGGACATATTTGTGGATATCTTTAGTCCGGTCAATAAAAACTTTTCCGTTCAAGTGGTCGGTTTCGTGCTGGAAAACGCGGGCCAGCAATCCCCAGGCGCGGATTTTTATTTTTTTGCCGTCTTTCGTAAATCCTTCCAGGGTAACCTTTAAAGAGCGGGGGACATTTCCGAATACTTCGGGAACGCTTAAGCACCCTTCTTCCAAAGTTACGGTTTCGGATGAAATCTTGGTAATTTTGGAATTAAAAATGGCGTAAAATTTCCCTTCTATCTGGGCGACAAAAAGATTAAAGTCCAGCCCGATTTGATTGGCGCTCAAGCCCACGCCGTTGGCTTTCCGCATAGTTTCCCGCATCCGGCGGATTAGCGAGTTAATTTCACTCCGCTTCATGGAATCAAAATCAAAATTACGGGCCCGGCCCCTCAAGACCCCTAATTCTTTTTTGTTGTTTATGGTCCAAATTCCGTGTTCGGTCATGCGGGTTTTTAATCCTGTGATTTGAGTATTTTCATAAAATACGCCCCTTTATTATCAATATTTTTACGATCGGAAACAGTACGCGCCAATTGGATAAGTTCACTGTTATCGTAAGTTTTAGCTAATTTCATATACAATGATTTATGCGACGGATCTTCCAGCAATTCCGCTAAAAGCAGGCCGGTGGATTGGTATGGCTTATAAATTCGGGATTCTTTGGACCGCTTTTTTAAAGTCTCAAAATAATGCTCACCGGCTTTTTTAAAATTATCCATTGCGGTATATTACCTACTAGAACCTATCTCAATAATAGCTTTCCAACGCGTTGTCAGCAAAAATGAAATAGATCAAGGAGTGACGACGAGATCGTAGCCATAGCTACCTCGAGGAGGAACGACGATGAGTTATTTCATTTTAGCCACAACCCGAAGGGATACAACCAATTTTGCCTATGACAGCGTTGCTCGTCGGAAAGGTAGTTACCACTACGATTTCCTCCTCGCGCCTTGTTCTAGCCAAAATTGGCTAGTATCGCGTTGAGAAACTATTATTGAGATAGGTTCTATAAGTATATGAAGAAAAGGCTATTTATCGCAATTGATCCGCCGGACGATTTTAAGGATGCAATAGAAAAAGAACTCGAGCGAATCCGTTACGAATTCACTAATGACGTGCGGTTTTTGGATCGCGAGAATTGGCACATCACCATTACTTTTTTAGGAGATCAGGATGATGCGGCATTGATACCGATTTTAGAAAGCTTGCGGGAGGCGTGCGCTGATTTTTCATCGCAAAGTCTTAATTTTTCAAAAATGGAGTACGGCCCGCGGGGAGATTCGGCGCGAATGATTTGGCTAGTCGGCACGCCAGAAACATCAAAAAACTTGGCGGCATTAAAAACATCGCTAGAAAATGCTTTAGCGGATAGAGGCGTTATTTTTAAACGAGAATTCCGCTCCTTTGCTGTCCATATTACCCTGGCTCGATTTCTGGCTGCTCCAGCTAGCCAATTACCAGATATTACCAAAAAAATTGACTTTTCTTTTATTGCTGCGAGAGCTTCGCTGATGGAATCTCGTCTCCAGCGTTCTGGTTCGCACTACCAGCTTTTACAGCAGGAAAACTTTACATTATAATGGGCTTTAATACACCTGTTATGCGTTTTGTTACTAAAGGAAAAATGCGGCTGATTGTTATCGGGGCCGGAATATTTGCTGGCGCGGCAATTATCGGTTCAGCTACTTTCTATTTCGGTTATCAGAGCGGACTGGCAAAAACCAGAGTAGTTGCCGTTGAAAATGTGAAAAATCTTGAGAGCGGAAAGAGCGCTGCGGTGGATTTCGGAATTTTTTGGGAAGCGTGGGATCTTTTAAAAAATGGCCATTTAAAAGGAGGGGAAACGGCAGACCAGAAAATGCTTTACGGCGCCATTCAGGGACTGACTAATTCGCTTGGTGATCCGCACACGGTATTTTTCCAGCCGGAAGATTCTAAAAAATTTGAGGAAGACGTCAATGGCAGTTTTGGCGGCATCGGAGCGGAAATCGGCATTAAAAATAATCAATTGGTGGTCATCGCTCCTCTAAAAGGCAGTCCGGCGGAAAAAGCCGGCCTCAAAGCGGGCGATAAAATATTGGCAATTAACGAAACCGGCACTCAGGGGCTTGATGTTAATGAAGCGGTTAAAAAAATCCGGGGCGAAGTCGGAACTTCGATAAAACTCACTGTTTTACGGGATGCTTGGGAAGCGCCGAAAGATATTGAAATTGTCCGAGCCACCATCGAAATTCCTACTCTTGAGTGGTCGGTAATTGAAAATAAAGATGTTGCTGCCGGATCTTCATCTGATGGCCAGGCGCTTAATGAAGACATCGCCCATATTAAATTATTCAGCTTCAATCAAAACGCCCCGGTAGTTTTTTACAAAGCCGCTTTGCGGGCGCTGCTAGGCCGAACTGACGGCCTTATTCTCGATTTACGAAATAATCCGGGCGGTTATTTGGAAATTGCGATTAATCTTGCTGGCTGGTTCTTGGATAAAGGAGATATCGTTGTTTCGGAAAAGTTCCGGGATGGCCGCCAGGAGGTATTCCGCGCCGATGGCACTGGCGCGCTTAAAGACATCCCAACTGTCATTCTGGTAAATGAAGGCTCGGCTTCAGCGTCGGAGATTCTGGCCGGAGCGCTTCACGCTAAACGGAACATTAAATTAATCGGCACGCCCACTTTCGGAAAGGGGACGGTCCAGGAATTGCGCAGTTTAGGCGATAATTCAAAAATAAAACTGACCATTGCCAATTGGGTTTTGCCGGACGGTACGGTTATCAGCGAGGACGGCTTAAAGCCGGACAACGAAGTTAAAATAACGGAAACCGACACTCAGGAAGGGAAAGATCCTCAGTTAGAAAAAGCAATTGAAGTTCTGCGGGCGGAGATTGCCGAAAAGAAATAGCGGGTGAAAAAGCTACCGGACGCTGACTACGGTAATATACCTTCGGGAACCGTCAAAACGGATTTTTTTCGATGATTTATAGGCAACTTTGCCGTTTTTTAAGGCAAAAAGAGTATCGTCGTCGGCCCGGCGGACATTCAATCCCGGGACATATTTAGTTCCGCGCTGGCGGACAATAATCTGGCCAACCGAAATTACCTCGCCATTGGCTTTTTTTATGCCTAACCTTTTTGATTCGGATTCGCGGGCGTTATGGGCGGCGCCAACCGATTTAGTATGTGCCATACAATTAACTTTGAACTAATGACAGATAACTACTAACTATTTTTTCTGTCTATTTTATTTATCCAAAAAGTATACTATTATCACCCTATCGTGTCAAATATCGCAGAGATATTCAAAAAGAGGGGAGTAATGGCAGTTTTGCTTCTAATTTTAGTGGCTTCCCTAAGTTTTGCCATCGGCTATTTTTATGCTCAAAAAGAGTACCGGACGCCGATTATTATTAAAACTAATTAAGAAAAACCAATTAATAACTTATTAATTAAAATTGTTGACATTATATATGATATATCATATATAATGTACAAATTTGGCATATCCAATTTAAAAATATCCTATATTCTTTAGCCAGTGTCCGTGCTCCCATTCCCAGAGTTTTTTTGCACCAAGAAATGCCTCAAAGTCATCTTTCCAGAATGGGAATTCTTTAAGTTCTACGACGCCGGTGAGGTCGGACCAGGAATGCTCCGCGCACGGTGTTTTTCTGCCGCGGCGGATTTTATTCCGGCCGCCTTTCGGCCGCATTGTCGCTCCGCAGGCAAGGCAGGTGTGAATCTGGTCAATCCGTAAAATCCAGCGCGTTTCCAAGCTTGGCAATTCCGGACGGAGCGCTTCCATATACGCCGATGTTTGCAGATTGTAATCACGATAGACTGCCTGCGAGGTTTTGATGTCTAACACGCCAAATTTTCCATCAATCAGCGCCAAACCATCAATCGTGCCAGCATATCGCTGGGTCGGGTGCCAGATTCTTTTTTCCACGTATTCGCGATCCACCTGGATATTTTTTGTCTCAATGAATTGCTGATAAGCAACTACTGCCGGCCGGATGGATTCCGGAATCTCAACCGCATCGCCAACCATGATTTTCTGGACGATTTCGTGGACTAAGGTGCCTTCTTCCGCCGATTTTTGGGTCATTTCCTGAGCGGCCTTATAACTTGGCGCTTCGCCGTAATAGTAATACAGCGCCGGTTTTGCTTTAATGCCGATAATCTGAGTCACGCGGGGATACCAACGGCTATCAATCTCATAGCCGCATTTTTCTTTAAAATCTTCCGCGTTTTTGAAATCGAACATACCTGGTTGCTACAACTTCGATTGATAATACGACTTCAGTCTTTTAGCGAGAAATCGACGTCCTCGCGTTGTCTTAAAATAGCCCTCTCTTCGTTGAGCGTCATCTTGATTAGTGCATGCTTCAAAATATATGAGTTTCATGGGTAGTCTTGATTTTGTTGAAAATGATTGTCCCTTTCGGTGTTGTTCTATGCGTTCTTTTAGATTAGTGGCAAATCCTATATATCGTTTTTTGTCCTTAAGACTTTCTAGAACGTATACGTAGAACAACACCGTCGAAGTTGTAGCACCTGGCATAATAGAATGTATCAATTGTATCGTGAATGATTATTTAAAACAAATAAGGAGCGAAAGTTGGATAATAGGTAGACCTTTATAGGTAGGAGAGGGGTGTTTTTAACACACTATATATGTCGCACAATATATCTTTTGTGACAAAATTGTTAGGGGGGACGTTAAAGCCACTTCCACTCATTTATTTATATGTCAGTTATCCACAACGGCAATAAAAGTGCTAAAAAATAAAAAATGATTATGGTATAATTTTAAAAACGTGCGGAAAATAATTTTTCCTCTATTTGTATTGTGTTTATTGCCTTTTGGGATAGCCAGGGCGGATTTTTTGCTGGAAGCGGGCGGGGTTCAGTTGAATGTTGGGGGCGTGATTTTGGATGTTGAAGAAGATTCAACTGTCGGTGACCTTAGTTTTGAAAGTGACAGCATGACTGTGATTATGTCTTTAAATCAAAGCTTAAAAATAAGTTCCTCGGAAAACCGGCTATTTACCGTTTCTCCAACCTCGGGAATAACCCGTACCTGTCCAACTGGTAAATCGGTGCTTCAAATTCAGCCTGTCGCCAATTCGGTTTCTTATTCTATCAGCTTGGGCAGCTCCGGCACTTGCGTCGTGGAAGATGGAGGCGCTGGCGGAGGCGGTGAGGCTGGCGGCGAGGCAGAGGCGCCGCCTGCGGAAGCTCCCCCAGTGGAAGCGCCGCCAGTAGAAGCGCCGCCTGCGGAAGCTCCCCCAGTGGAAGCGCCGCCAGTAGAAGCGCCGCCTGCGGAAGCTCCCCCAGTAGAAGCGCCACCGGCCTCAACGCCATCTGCCGGAGTTGGAGTCGCGCAAGGAGCAGCTCAAGGAGCCGGAGAAATTGGTCAAGGCATTATACAAGCGGCTGGATCAGTCGGGTCCGGAATTACGCAAATAGTTCAAGGAATTACCAGCGGATCAACTGGTTCGGCATTTATTGCCCAAGGAGTTAGAAATACTGGCAGCTATGTATGGGATACCAATACGCCGCTATACACTCCTCCGGGCTATACGCCGATGAAACTTACGGAAGCCAGTACTTACGCAATTACTATTATTTCCGTCGCTGATGCTTCCATTCAAGACACGTCCGATTCCCCATTTAGTTTTATTTCCCTGGTAGGTTCGGCATTACCATCATCGCCAGTCTCATTTTTTAGGAATTTTATAAAAAATATAGCCATAGCCCAAGAAAAAAATTCTTTAATCAAAATTACCTATCCTAATGGCGGTGAAACTTTTACTATCGGTGAAACTTACACCATTACCTGGGATTCTGAAAATCTTTTGTCTGGCGACCTGGTAAATATTTCCATAACTCGGGGATTTAAGCTAACGGAATCAATCAAACAAGTAAATAAAGAAGTGAAAAAAGCGGTATCGGAATTGCGGGCTACGCCGATAGTAACCAAAACCATTAAAGAAACGATCGCGCCGGTGACGGCCGTTGCCAGCGCGCTTAGCGCCGGCGCAATTGCCGCCAGCGCTTCCGCCGGGAGCGCCTCCATCGCCCTTAATTTATCCGAAGTAATCCAGGTATTAAGCATGTCTAGATTTTATTTGTTAGGATTATTGAGATTCAAAAGAAAGAAGCCTTGGGGCCGGGTACTGGACCGGTTCAGCGGCAAACCGCTTAGGGCGGCAATGGTCCAAATTTATGAATTGGAATTCCAAAAACTTAAAGACACGCAATTAACCGACGAAGAAGGCCGTTTCGGAACTCTGATAGCGCCCGGAAAATATTATTTGAAAGTTTCTAAAAAAGGTTTTGAAACGAAAAAAAGCGAAATCATTGGAATCACTCAAGCTAACCAGGTTCTGGATTTGGAAATTACCCTATCCCCGCTTGAAGCTGAATTCAGTTTGGAAAACATAAGGAGAATTAATTTCTTTAACGCCCTGAAGAGGTTCATCAATGCGATCAATCCATTTTTGCTTTTTATCGGCACGGTGGTAAGCATTCTTATTCTGGTGATTGTGCCGACCATTCCGAATTATCTGATATTTTTTGTTTATATCGTCTTTGACCTCCTAAAAGTTTACTTTGCTTTCCATTTGATTAAGCCGTTCGGAAAAGTGCTGGATCAGGTTACCGGAGAAACGCTTTCTTTGGCTGTCGTCAGAATTTTTGACGAAGAAAACAATTGGCTGTTGGCAACAAAAGTTACCGATGATTTGGGCAGATTTAATTTCCTGCTTGAACCGGGAAGGTATTATATTACTTGTTCCAGGGCCGGTTTTGCGCCATACCGTTCGGAAACTATTGTTTTAACGAAAGCCAGCGCGGCAGCGCCGGATATTAAGATGGCGAAAGCCGGACCGATTCCTCAAGCACCGGAAATTAGCAGCCAATCCGTAATTAGTTAGCTTAAAGGTAATCTTCCGGAGCGATAACCACTCCTACCGGGACTAATCCGGCTGCCGGCGGGATGGATTTTAACTGGATGCTTGGACTCCAATAAACTCCGAAATGGAGGTGTGGTCCGGTTGCGTATCCGGTGCTTCCGGTATAACCGATTAAATCCCCTTTTCTAACCGAGGCGCCTTTTTTAGCTATAGCGCTGGAAAGATGCGCGTAAAGAGTCGTTAAGTTATTATTGTGTTCAATAAGGACATATCTTCCGTACTGATATTTGCTCCAGGTACTTTTATCATTATTATCCACGGCGGCAATTATCCCGTCATCAGACGCAAAAACTGGCGTACCAACGCCAACGCCGCCGATATCCATGCCATTATGCGGCTTTCCCCGGTATAAATAAGAGGTTTCGCCGAAGTGCTGGGTGATTCTTCCAGTTCCTCCGTCTTTAACCATTTTTACCGGCCAGGCGAATACGCCGGGGCGTTTTGCCGGCAGCAGCGAAGGGTCAAAGGTTTTTCTCAGCTCGTCTTCAGCTCTGCTGATTTCATCAGAAATTGAATTTTGCTGTTTTTCCAGTTCTGAAATCAGTTGCTGATAGGTTTTTTCTTGGTTTTTAGTCTGCTGCAGGAGCGATTGGCGCCCCATTTTTTGGTTTTCGGATATGGTTTTCCGGTATTTCAAATTTTGATTTTCGACTTCCACCGAATTTTTCTTATCCGAAGTTAAATTAAGCTTCCCGGTTAGATTTTCATTGAGCGCCTGCAATTCATTCGTCTCCGACCCTAAACCGGCATTAAGGCTGGCAATGCTTTCCAGTTCCGCTAAACTTTCCGCGATGCTTTTATTTTTTAAAAGCGTCAGCAACAGCGGCTGGTTATCTTGATGCTGTAATTCCCGCAATAATTGGGCGATGCCGGATTTTTTGATTTGAATTGCCGAACGCACCTGCCCGATTTCGTATCCCAGCGATTCAATTTCCAGGCTTAATTTGCTGATATTAATTTCACTTGCTTTAATGCCCAGTCCGAGCTGATTCAAGTTATAATCAATGCCTTTTATTTCTTTTTGAAGAGTCCGACCCTTATCTTCAGTAGCGCCCAGTTCTTTCTGGGTTTGGGTAATTTTTTGGTTAATTTCTTCCAATGCTTTGGTTTTTTCGTTGATGGCGGTTTTTAAATCTTCCGTATTCGCCGCAAAAACAATAAATGGCGTTATTGCCGAAATTATCACAATAAAAATAAAAAATGTTTTTCCCCGGTATGGATTATTCCACATCGGAGTTTAATTTTTGGATAGCTTTTTCCAGCCGCGCTAAAGTTTCTTCTTTGCCTAAAATCCACATCAGCTCAAACGGTCCGGGGGATTTATCCCGCCCGGAAATAGCGGCGCGAAGCGGCCATAGGACTTCTCCCCTGCCGTTACTGTCCGCAAACGGCATTAAATACCGTTCCAGATTTTTTAAGTCATTAAACTCCTTAACAAGCAATTGGCGCAGCATTTCGTTGGTTTTTAGCAAATTTTCTTTGATTTTCTCCGCCGGAGTATTTTTCCAGATTAAAAGCGAACGGTCGTATTCTTTCAGGGTAAAACTGTTTCTAATTTCCCGGAAATCCCGCAAGGTATTCATTCTTGGTTTTCCTACCGTGATAATTTTAATGGCAACTGCCGGATCGCCGATTGTTTCTTTGCCAAAAAGAGAAGCAATCGCCGCCAATAATTCTTCCGGAGTTTTTTCCTTGATATATTCGGCATTAAACCAATTCAGTTTCTGAATGTCAAAAACCGCTCCGCCTTTCTGGATGCGCTCCAAACTGAATTGTTCCATAATTTCTGCCAGTAATAGTTTCTCAATATCCGTCGTCGGGTGCCACCCGAGAAGTGCCATAAAATTAACCAGCGCTTCCGGCAAATAACCCTGATCCCGGTATTCTTGCACGGAAGTTGCAGAGAATCGCTTGGACATCTTACTGCGATCCGGGTCTAAAATCAGCGGCAAATGGGCGTATTTTGGTCTGGGGAAGCCAAGCGCTTGCTGTATAAGAATCTGCTTAGGGGTATTGGCAATATGATCCTCGCCCCTAATCACGTGCGAGATTTTCATCTCAAAATCATCAATCACAACCGCAAAATTATAGAGTGGCGTCCGTAAATTTTTAGCGATTGCGATATCTCCGATTAGTTTCATGTCAAAAGAAATATCACCCCTGATTAAATCGTTAAAAACTATCGGTTCCGTAAAAGAATTTTTAATCCGGATAAGCTGGCTTTGTTCGGCGCTGATTTTTTTATTCCGGCAGGCGCCTTCATAAATAGTCGGCTTTCCTTCCTGCATTTGCCGCTGGCGTTCTTTTTCCAGACTTTCCTTAGAGCAGGAGCAGTAGTAAGCCTTGTCTTCCTTAAATAATTTTTTTAAATATTTTTCATACGTATCCAATCTCTCGGACTGGCGATACGGCCCCTCATCCCATTCCAAACCAAGCCATCGTAAACCATTAATAATATCTTTTTCAAACTCCGGCCTAGAACGCTCCAGGTCCGTATCTTCAATGCGCAAAATGAATTTTCCTCCGTATTTTTTCGCGAACAGCCAGTTAAAAAGCGCGGTCCGCGCCGTACCGATGTGAAGATTGCCGGTTGGCGATGGAGCAATCCGGACTCGTACTGGGCGAATAAAATTTTTCAGTTTATTGAACATAGGTCAACAAATGTTTAGCGATGATTTGAGCCGCTTCCGGGCGGTAAAAACTCATAGCCGCCGCGCTCATTTTTTCCAGCAAGGATTTATCCTGGATTATTTTTTTCAACTCTTCCAGCACTAAATTACCCAATAAATTTTCTTCCTGAATGACTATCGCCGCCCCGGTTTGGGAGAAAATCGCCGCATTTTCTTTTTGGTGGTCGTTCGCCGATAAATTCAAAGGAACCAATATTGCCGGTTTTCCCATTGCCGCTAATTCGAAAATTGAGCCAGAACCGGCGCGCGATATTGCGATATCAGCCGCAGCTAAGGCGTCGGCGATATCTTCAAAGAATGCCTGGAAGTGATAACGGATTTTCTCAACTTCGCCCCAGTCTTTAGCCATGAATTGGTACTCATTTTTATAAGTTTCGTAATTTCTAGCGCCTACCTGGTGCAGCACCTGAAAATCCTGGAGTAAAAGCGAAAGATTTTCTGATACAAAAGAATTTAATTTTTCCGCCCCCTGGGAGCCGCCCAAAATAAGCAGGACCGGCTGATTAGTGTCAAATCCGAAATCTTTTTTTGCGGTCAGGTGCGGGTCTTCGCCGCCCGCCGGTAGCCGATTTTGATATTCGGAAATTTCTTTGCGTATCGGATTTCCGACAATCTCAACATCTTTGCCTGGGAAATATTTTTCCGCCGAAGCGAATGCCAGAAATATTTTCTTTGCCAAAGAACCGGAAATTTTATTCGTCAGCCCGGGAATGCTGTCGGATTCATGGATGACAATCGGGATAAAATAAAATTTCGCCGCTAATACCACGGCTAAACTGCCCGGACCGCCTTTGGAAAACACCGCGTCCGGCATGAACCAAAAAAGCTTCCAAAGTGCCTGCAGGTAGCCGAAAAATAGCTTGGGAACGTCTATGATATTCAATACGGACCAGTACCGGCGCAGTTTTCCGGAAAAAATAACGGAAAAATCAATATTATTATCAACAATTTCCTGGGCGTATTCCGACATCGGACCGCAATATTTCATCCGGAGCGGAACACCGAAATTATCCGCTTGTTCCTGCAGGCGTTGGGCCACTGCCAGCAGCGGGAAAATATGCCCTCCGCTTCCGCCGCCAGTTAAAATGATTCGTAATTCACGCATAAAATAATCAAGAGTAAATTTGCCGTATTCTAACTATTTTTCGGCCATCGCCTATATATTTAGGAAACAGTAATGCTATTTTACTCATTCGGGATGGCTACGGGGTCGATTTTGTCCCCGTTAGCGGGGACATTATAAGTAAAGGCGATGAGGAAAATAGCATTACTGTTTCTGAAATTAATGATCCCACCGTCAGCCCGAATGTCCGAAAAATAGTTAGAATACTATATTAATATGAATTATGTGTATTTCGATATATTTACTATTATACCCGAAATAGTCATAAAAATTACCAAGGCGGTTCCGCCGGAACTGATAAAGGGCAGGGACATTCCGGTAAGCGGAATCAGTCCGGAAATCGCGCCGATATGGACGAAGGTTTGAATAGCGATTAAAGTCCCGAATCCGATTAAAAGTAATTTTCCGAAATCATCGTTCATCCGATAACTGAGAAAAAAACTCCGGATTATCAGCGAAACAAAAGCAAAAATCAGGATAGCGGACCCGACAAAACCGAGCTCTTCCGCGATTACGGCGAAAATGGAGTCATCAATCGGCTGGGGCAAATAATGAAGTTTAGTCGTTGATTGGCCGAATCCCCGCCCCCATAAACCGCCGGAACCGATGGCGATGCGCGCTTGGGTAATTTGATATGATGCCGATTGGGTGTCCGTGGCGGGGTCCAGAAAACTTTTGATGCGTTCCCAGCGATACGGCGTCAGATAAGAAATTACCAATAAAGCCGCCAGGCCTAAAATTATTGCGCCGATAATATAAGAAATCCGGGCGCCGCTGGCAAAATAAACTATCAGCGCCGTTCCCAGCAAAATAATCGCCGCGCTGGTTGACGGCTGGAGTATTAAAATTATTCCGACAATGCCGCTGATAATGAGGAACGGCATAAACCCGCCAAAAAAACTGCGCCGCCGTTCGGTTTTGCCGCTCAGCCAGGATGCCAAATAAACAATAAAAGTAATTTTTAAAAGTTCCGACGGCTGGAAAGTCAGCGGCCCCAAGGCCAGCCAGCGGGTGGCTCCCCCGGAAGTGACGCCGATCGGAGTAAAAATCAGCAATAAAAATCCAATGGTGACAATCAATAAAAACAACGCCCAGTGCTGATAGCGCTTGTAGTAGATTTTTGAGGCGGCAATGAATCCGATAATTCCAAAACTTAGCCCATACAGCAGCTGGTGTTTCAGGTAAAAATAACTATCCCCGAATTTTTCCTGGCCGAGATCGGAAGAAGCGCTGGCGAGCATCACTAATCCGAAAACAACTAAAAAAAAGGTGCTGAAAACAATAACGTAATCAGGCGCGTGGCTATTATTATATCTAAATAATTTCATAAGTTTCAGAAACCTCCATACTATTTTGCCTCTATTGCCTTTACTTATAGTGTCCCGCAAGCGGGACAAAGCAGACCCCGATGCCAGCCCTAAAGAGTCAAAATAGTATGGCGGTTTCGCAGTTTATAAATTTATAATGGTACGCCGGAACCGCGAGCTGCGGCCAGACTGCCATTGCTTACCGCTACTACGCCGTTAACAATTGTTCCCACGACTTTTTTATTCTTCAAAATAGCGCAATCGGCAAACCACCCCTCCCGCAAGACTCCCCGCTTGCCAATGCCGAAGATTTTTGCCGGAACCGAGGTAATTCTTTTAATGATTTCTTCCAGGGGAATATTTTTTGATTCCGCCGCCGCGATATATCTGGAAAAAGTCTGGGTAGACCGTTCCAGCATAATGATGGAAGGGTCATTATCCAAACTGGCGCTGTTGGTGCCGATGAGGGCGCGCTGATGCAGCAATACCTGGGACAGCAAATCACTATTGATATTTTTATAGTAAATCAGCGCTTTCATGCGGGTAATGTTCATTAATTCTGCTACTGCTTCCGGCAAGGCTAATCCGCGGTTTTCGGAAAAGTTTTTTAAAGAAACGTTGTCGAGGGAAGGATTTCCCTGGGCTTCCACGATAACCGCATCTTCTAATTGGGAAATCCGGCGTTGGAAGTCTTGCTTGATTTTCGGAAGATGCAGAGAATTATCGATTATTTCGGACATCGCTTCCAGGTTGTTATGCTGCGCCCATTGCGGCAACAGGGTGTAAATCGGCACTACGCTGACATTGAAAGGATTGACGTCGAAATAAATATTCGCGGAGCTTAGCGAACCTTCAATCAGCTTGATGGCTTGCAGGAATTGGTCTTCAAATCCGATAATCGGGCGAAAATGGGAAATAATTGTTGGCACGCCGCTTTCTTGGGCGGCTAAAATAGTTTCTTCGACGGATTTCAAAAGATTCTCCTGTTCGTCCCGAAGATGCGTGGCATATACTCCATGATACTGCGCCACCACTGGCAATAAAGATTTAATTTCGCTGTAAGGAACCACCCGGGAGTGGGTATAGCCAAGCCCCGTGGATAATCCAAGAGCGCCCTCTTTTAGCGCCAGTTTAAGAGCTTCTTTTAAAATATCCAGTTCTCCTTGCGTTAAATCGCGGATTTCTTCGCCGATCAGATCCCGCCGCACGGTTGAGTGGCCGACCAAAGTTCCGAAATTGACTCCCAGGCGCAATTGGTGCAAAGAATCTTTAAACTGCGCCAGCGTCTGCCAATTGATGTTTACTTGATTGATATCCGTCCATTTGCGGATGGATTTTAAAGAGCCGTAGAGAAGCGGCGCCAGCGATGACCCGCATAGTCCCCCGATAATCGTGGTAATTCCCTGTAAAAGAAAATCTTTTTGCAATGGACTGGTCAGTAAGCTTAGATAGTGGTCGGAATCGGTATTGGTGTTAATAAAACCAGGCGCAACCGTCAGGCCAAGGCCATCAATAACCTGGTCCGCTTTTTGATTAACTAACGTTCCAATAGCGGAAATCCGGTCATCTTTAATCAGAACATCACCTTTGAAAGGCGGCTTGCCGGTGCCATCAATAATTGTCGTGTTTTTAATGAGAATCACTCTTAAATTGTATCATAAAAACTATTGGAATTAAGTAATGCAGTTTTTCTACTAATGCCACTGGTAAAATCCAAGGCGGTTTTTTGGGCGAAGGATTTAAAACCGACAATTTCCAATCGCTTTAAGTACATACAATAAAATTAAGTATATCGCATATTTTACGGCAAAACAGCTCTTTAAGATTGATTTCGGCCTTAGTGCTTAGGTACTACACTGTCGTGTAGTACCTTTATTAGCTTCGGTATTTATTACGCCTTTGCGGAAAAACCAGCTTGCCATGAGGTAAAATTGCTCCTTTTCGGGCCGGGTTGGGAAAGGACGACCAAATTTTTCTTCCCCGTTTCTTGTACCATCCGTAACCGCTAACATAGTCACCGCCATTAATGCTTTTCTTGAGAGCGCTAATAGTGGTGGGCGAAAGCCACAGGATTCTGCTGATTTCCTTATAGCTTTTCCCCTGTTTTAAAAGTTCTACGGCCGCCAGCCGTTTGGCAATCTGTTTCTTCTCGTGGGCGGTGACAATCTTAGCCAAAATGTTCTCAATATCCCGCGGGGATGAGATTTTAGCAAAATCTTTAAGAAGGCGTTCCCAGGCGTAGTCCTCCCATTCTTTCCGGGAGTTGCTTTTACCGGCAAAGGAAACTGGTTTCATTGGTTATAATTTCTTAATTCCATAGATTATATTTTATGGAATATAATTTTACAATATAAAATTTATGATATCATAGGCGCTACGCTATCGTGTATTGCCAGACCTTTGTGTCTAATATACGGGGGTCAGTCTAATGCTTTTCACAGGTACTACACGATAGTGTAGTACCTGGACTTGAATAATCGAAATCCAAACAACGACTTGAATAATCAAAATCTGGCGATTAAGACCAGGGTAAACTAAAGCCATAGTAAATCAAGACCGAAGTAAGCAAGGCTTGGGTAAATTAAGACCGGGATAATCGGGACTTGTAGAATATATTCATGCGCTTTTAAACCATAAAATCCAATGGCGCTACACGACAGTGTAGCGCCAGGCTTGGATAATTAAAACTTGGACAAATAAGGCCTGGGAAAATTGAGCAATTAAAACAGTACTACTTGCGCTCGCTCAACTAATTCTTTCGCCAACGCGGTGCTCCGGCTTGAACAAATTAAAAAACCCCGCTTTGCGGGGTTTTACAAACTATTGAATCGCCGGCAATGAAAGGGTTTTTCTAACTTCATCG
>Ga0209541_10001635_pt1 | contig 44085 bp, 42 predicted proteins | sample RifCSPlowO2_01_FD_184027 | JGI IMG/M metagenome (GOLD analysis project Ga0209541, IMG submission 184027) | Groundwater microbial communities from Rifle, Colorado - Rifle CSP2_plank lowO2_0.1 (SPAdes) (version 2) | ecosystem: Environmental > Aquatic > Deep subsurface > Groundwater | place...
GTTTCTTTCTTGGCATGGTTTTTCCTTGGTCCTCAGCCCGCTTTCGTTTTTGCTTTAATTAATGCCGTTGCCGTTCTTGTTGTCGCCTGCCCCTGCGCTTTGGGCCTTGCCACGCCGACAGCAATTATGGTTGGCACGGGCAAAGCGGCTGAACGAGGCATAATCATTCGCGATGCCGAAGCGCTTGAGCTTGCCGGAAGAATCACCGCTGTCGTGCTGGACAAAACCGGCACTCTAACTAAAGGCGAGCCGGCAGTAACTGACATCCTCACTGCCGATACCGGTCTTGCCAACGGAGACGAAATTCTGCACATTGCCGCAAGTGTTGAACAAGTATCCGAGCATCCTATTGCCAAAGCGGTTTTAATAAAAGCGGCCAGCTTGGGCCAGCATTCTTCTCATCCATTGGATACGGCTGTCAAAAAAGAAGCTAAAAAATTCAACACCGAATTATACCCGATTCAAAATTTTCTCGCCCATCCCGGTAAGGGCATTGAGGGAATTATTCAAATAGAAATAGACGGCAACGAACAAAAGATTTTTCTCGGCAACCGCTCTTTGCTTGAAGAAATAGACATTGTGCTTTCCCAAAAATTAGAAAATCAGGCGATGGCTCTTGAATCAGAGGGCAAAACCTTGCTCTTCCTTGCAAGTCAAGAAAAAATATTAGGCGTTATCGCTGTTGCTGACACCTTAAAAGAAAGCGCGCCGCAGGCAATCCGATTATTGGAAAAACTCGGACTGGAAATTTGGATGATTACCGGAGATAACGAACGCACCGCCAAGGCAATCGGAGAAAAAGTGGGAATACAAAACATCATGGCAAAAGTTTTGCCAGAGCAAAAATCAGAAAAAATCAAAGAGCTTCAGGCGCAAGGCAAAAAAGTGGCCATGGTGGGAGACGGGATAAATGACGCGCCGGCTTTGACGCAGGCTGATGTCGGTATCGCTATCGGCACCGGCACCGACATTGCAATAGAATCAGGCGATATCACTTTAATCTCCGGCGATCCGCTCGGAATTTACGAAGCAATAAAAATCAGCCGCAAAACATTATCCAACATCAAGCAAAACCTTTTCTGGGCTTCCATTTATAATTTAATATTAATTCCAGTCGCCGCCGGAGCGCTTTGGCCGCTATTCGGCATACTCTTAAATCCCATTCTCGCCGGCGCGGCGATGGCTTTCAGTTCCGTTTCGGTGGTATTAAACTCTTTGCGATTAAAAAAGATTAGAATTTAAATCTCCTTTTCTTGTGCAATTTTATTGAGAATCTTTTGAACTAAATCAATCGCATTCACATCGTGGATTGATAAAACGACAGCTTTTTTGTTCAGTTTTTTTAATTTAGCCAATTTCCCTTTGATTATTTTGGCATCAAGTAAATCGGTCTTACTCAAAAAAAGATATTCATCTTTTTCTAACAGCGCTTTATTGTAAGCGCCAAGTTCATTTCTGATTGATTTATAATCCTTCACCGGATCTTCCGATTCCGCCGAAACAAGATGAAACAAGACACGCGTTCGTTCAATATGCCGGAGAAACTTTACTCCAAGCCCCTTGCCCTCCGATGCTCCCTCAATCAAACCGGGAATGTCGGCAAGAATAAGTCCATAATAAGAACCTAAATGAGGTTCCAGAGTAGTGAAGTGATAATTGGCGACTTTGCTTTTGGCTTTGGTAAGTTCGTTCAGCAAACTTGATTTACCGACATTCGGAAGACCGATTAACCCGACATCAGCTATCATTTTTAATTCTAAACGGATATTAAATTGCTCTCCGGGCAAACCTTCCTGAAATCTCATCGGGCTGGTGCTGTGGGGACCCCTAAAAAGAAAATTGCCCTTGCCTCCATGTCCGCCTTTGGCCGCCAATATTTGTTCGCCTACCCGTACTATCTCTTGGCTTGTCCCGTACGAAGCAGAGGCGCGCTGCGTGCCCTCGCGACTTCGTTCGGGACTTGTTCCCGTCGTTAAATTATGAATTACCGTTCCGACAGGAATTTGAATAATCATATCTTCACCGGCGGTGCCGTCATTTAATTGATGCCGGCCGTTCTTTCCGTCTTCAGCATGAAAAACCTTCGTATTGCGAAGAGCATTGAGCGCGCCAAGATCGGAGACGCCGATAAAATATATGTCTCCCCCATTGCCTCCGCGGCCTCCGGTGGGACCCAAAGCGCCTTTGTTTTTATTAAAAGCAATAATGCCATTCCCGCCCTTGCCCGCTTTTATCCTAATTGTAAGATCGTCTATTATCATGATCGGAGAAGTTTCCTTCAATGTTACTTGTCTTGAGAGATCTCTGTTGAGACATTATATCATACAAGTTGACACAAAACAAATGATAATGTAATATACCGAAACCATTGCGGGGAGGTTAAAAATGAGATTTCTGATTATCGTTTCCGTTTTGGTTATTTTTTTGGGAGCGTTTGCTCAAGCAGAAGAAGTATCAGTACAAGATTTTTCAGCTCTTTTTAGCGCTCCGGCGGAAATTTCCTCATTGGCCGATTCGTTCGTTTATAAAAACTTCAAAATTCTGATTTTTAATGATTCAAACGGTTTTCGTTTTGAAGCGCATAAAATACTCAAGGTAAACGGACAAAGCATTCGGAGCGATAAGGCCATTAGATATTTCGGGCAAGGTTTTCAGCAATATGCCTGGGACGAAACTAAAAATTGTGCGGGAATCAACGATTATTTTCTGCTCGCCGGAAATACTTACCGGGGATGGAACCAATGGTCATGCGCAACAGCCGGCGAAATGCCGACATGGACATCGTTCCGGCGCGGTCAGATTATCTATGTTTCTTACGAATATGGCCGGGAATGGGCTTGGGCGCAATACTGGAACACTAAAAAAGGAGCTGAAACAGCCGCCAAAAAATTCGTTAATTTCGTGACCGGAATTAGATAAAAATTTTGACAGCGGACATTCTTTTTTCTATACTCAACCCGAGTTAAATTCAAAAAGGGAGTAGTTAAATGACAAAGATTGAACTTTTAAAAATGCTGGATAGAGAAGCTAAGTCATATCGTAAAACAGCCCTTGCATCAATAGAACGCAACGGGCACATGAACGACCTGTCAACAATGGATATACGGGTAATGAAGGAGGACCAAGAAAGATTTCAAAGATTTGCCGATGCGATACTGGTTGATTTTGTTAATTATATTGGAAACGGCCAAGGTCTTGATTACGGTCTTTACACAAAACACTTGGATCCTAAAAAATAGTTTCCCCCGCCCCGTCTAAACGGGGTTTTTGTTTTTATAAATCCTGCTCCATTATATTTTATATTTTAAGGTCTCCCCTAGGCAAGGCCTAGGGGAGACCTTAAGGCGGTGATTGGAATTTGCTATTCGTTATCACGGATATTTAAAAATTCCCCGCAACGGATGAAAGAGGGACTGGGGCTTTGCTATTATTAAATTACTAAATCTCAACGGCTCACATAGGTGAGCCGTTGAATCCAAACAAGCGGATGAGTCTTTGAGCGGGTTTTGAGATCGAAAGCGGGCATGGTGTCCCGCCTTTGGCGGGACGAGCGAAGACCCCCAATTTCTGAATTGGGGGCTCGAAGAGCCTCATCCTTGAGCCCGTCCCGCTGGGACGGGCGAGAAAAGCGAAAAGATTGCATCCGCTGGATTGGGATGAAAAGGTTCAAGGGGTGAAACAAAATCTTGTAATTGGAAGAAATTGAGTGTAAATTTAAGAAATTATGAAGCCAAAATTTAAATTTAAAAAGGATACAAGAGATAAATTATGGGCGGATTTGGAATTAAGCATCCAGAAAAGAGCCACGAAAAAAGACCCCAAATTTATTCCCAAAGGAAGCTGGAAAAAATTCGTGCGGAATCAGGACGGATTTAAAGTATTCCGGGTAAACGGCGAATGGGTAAGGAACAATTTAAGCATAATCTTCGGACACGGCGGACATGGTTTCGTCCATGAATTTATTCCGCTCAATGAGATTTGGATAGACACTCATCATGAAGATTGCAAATGCAAAAATGTCCGAAAAGACCGCAAAATGTCCAAACAATACACCGACAGCACCACCCTCCACGAAATCACCGAATGCCAAGAAATGAAAAAAGGCGCAATTTTTCATCACGCCCACCAAACCGCCCTCCAAAAAGAAATATCAGCCGGCATCATCCCCGATCCGTATACGGAGATGAATTAGGTCTATCTTATTTTAAAAGATATCTGATGAATTTTTTCCAATATTTCTATAGTTGCTTTTACAGAAGGATTGCTGGTATTTATAAGGACTAATCTTGAACCATATTGTTTTAGCAAAAGATTTAAGAACTCATCTCCCCACGAGGGCGAGAAAGTAATAACACCCTCAAAATCCAATTCCAGATTCTCATTTTCGCCCAAAGCGGTTAGCCGAGGCTGAAAAGCGGCAAAAGCTTCTCGGCCATTTTGTCGAGAAATAAGGGTTGTTCCAAATTTTTTTAATTCTATTTTCATATATTTAAAATGTTATTAATGCCAGACAGCCTCGAAAAGGTTCTGGCGAAGATCTCATATCCATAGCATCGCTATCTTTAGTTAATATTAGCTCCGCATCTCCTGTTTGAAACAAAAGACCGATTGGATTTTCTGCAATAATTTTACGCACAAATTTCAGACCATTGCCGCGACTTTCCGGTGATCGGCCGGATAATATTTCGGTAAAAGCTACTTTTAACGCTTCTTTATCTGTCTTCAATTCTATCTTCACTCGTTTTAAAGTAGTAAGAATACCCAAACCTCTATCTGCCAATACTATACTTCTCTTATGAATATCATAGGCAAAGAAAATACCAGAAATATCGGGCCAATTTCCTAAATTGTGGTCAAAAGAATTATTTCCAATCTCTCCGGCTACGGCCACAATCAATGGGAATATTGAACTTAATTCCGTTACTCCTGCAAGAATATCCTGCATCTGGATTAATTTAGTCTGAAACACCGCGCTATTAGAACAATAAAATTCTGAAGGCATTTCAGCGCTTCTCAAAACCCAATCTTTAGCTATACCAAAAAGATCATTTAAAAAAAGTTCTATCTGCGATCTGTCATACAAACGATAACCGGCATCCGATGTTTTAATAGGATTTAATTTCCCGCTTTTATCCCAACGCCGAAGAGTGTCTATTGAGACCCCCAATATTTCAGCGGCTTCGCTTATTGTTATAAGTTCTTGTTCAGCCATGTCTGCTCTATAATAGCACACCTTCAAACCCTATGCAAACTTCTTAAAACCCTATGCAACATCACAGAATAAACCGATTTTTGATATAGACTGCCCTTCAAAAAGAAATAGAAGTCGAGATACTCAAAGATCCATACGCGGAGTAGACTAAACCCCACGACAAGCCAATGACAAAATAACAAAGGGAACCATTGCAATTGCAATGGTTCCCTTTGTTATTTTATTTAATTTTCTGTTTTAACTTCTTTTGTTCTTAAATTTTCGGGATATCTTTTTCACTAAATAATAACCGGCAACAACTACCGCCAAGACAACAAATCCTCCCAGCCATTTATTGCCAGTGCCGAGAGTCATCGCTCCGCCGATGGTTGCAAACAACCCGCCTTGATTAGCTTGCGCTTGAGGTTCCGCTGAAACTTCCGGTGTTAGCGATGGAGAAACCGAAACAGTCGGTATCGGTGTAGTTTGTTTGGTAATTGTCGGAGTCGGCGCGCTTATTGCTACCGATACTTGCGAAAAACCATTTAAAATATTGGCATTGGTTGCGTCAAAAATTTGAGAATTATTTCCCACACTTATTATTCCATTGCCATTCTTTTTGGCCTTAAAAGAAACTGTACCGAATGTTGCCGCCGAAATTGCGCCGCCCGGATAACCGGCAGTTTTAATCATCGTTCCACCGGCATTATCAACCAAATCATAACCGGTTTGCGAAAGGGGCATCCACTTGTCGCCGAAAGCAAACGACTTCACCTCCAAAAGATCAGCCGGATATTTTAATTCAACCTTGGCGGTATAATTTTTAACTCCCTGTGGGTTAAGAGAAATAACCGCGTTAAAACTTTGGCCTTGTTTTACGCTTATGTTCGCGGGAGACAGCGAAAATGTCGCAGCAAAAACTGGCAACGCTAAAGCCATCGCGGCCAAATTCATCAATCCAATTTTTATTATATTTTTTGTCATTGTTTTAAGCTTGAAGCTATTCGCTTTTCGTTATTAATTTTTAACTATTCATTAACTCCAATAAATCATTAGAAGGTTAAAGTCCAATATATCAACTTTACCATCATCGTTAAAATCAGCCGGATTATCTGCGCTCGTACTGCCCCAATTTATCATCAACGCGTTAAAATCAAGAACATCGATTTTACCGTCATGGTTTGAATCAACCTTTTGCGCATCAGCGTTTAACGGCGTTGCGGTGGGAGTCGGGGTTGGAGTTGAGGGTGGCGCTCCCCCTCCTCCACCAGGATTTGGCGTAGGCGTAGAGCTTGGAGTCGGTGTGGGTGTAGCAATAACAAATGCGATGTTCAATTCTTCAACTTTTCCACTTTCAAATAAGGCGGTGGGTGTCCCCGCAACTCCGGAAATCGTAAAAACAACCATATCGCCCGTTTGTAAATCGTCTCCCTGCACCAATAATTTTTGGTCATAAGCGCCACGGCCTCCATATTTTCCGGTTTCAATAGTTGTTATTCTTCCTTTTTCGACTCCGCCGATTTGAGCGATTATCACCGTGTCTATCGGCGCAGGACCGCCATTGATGGCGACGATCCCGTAAAATGAGTGCGGAAACTGCGGAACGGCAAATGCTACCACAGGAACAACGGCAATAATGAGAGCACTGACTAAAACTTTAAGAGTTTTGCTGTTAAACATATCTTTTTAATTATACAAGATAAAGTATTAGTTGTCAACTCCGCCCTTAAAGATTCTTCACAAATTCCTTAGTGGTATTCATAAAAACCCAATAGCCGTCGTATATAGAAAGATTGTTTCCCGGCAAATTTGTTATAGGATTGGCATTGATGTCGTGATTGCCGTCTCCTCCCCATGATGTATAGAAATCAGAGTTAGCGGCTTCTTTTCTAGAATTATATGTGTCGGAAACATAAAGAGTTACCATACCGGCATCCGTTCCGGTGTTTTGAATTGAAGAAAATTCATCTTGCGCCAAACCGGCATTGTTGGTTCCAACCAAATTCCATCCAACAGTGAGATCCTTGCTTGTATTGGCCGGACCGCTTTCGGCATATTTAAACCCGACTCCTCCTTTGTTTTCAGTTTTAGCGTAAAACGCGCCCACCGGTTTTTTCATGTCTGCGCTGAATTCTGACGGTGAAACAAATTCTCCGCCTTCGTAAACAAGCAGAGCCGCGCTTCCTCCGTCATCACTCGCCACTGCCGGGGCATCGCTCAAAAGCTGCGGAGCGGAAATTAGCGTCCATCCGTTGACCTCGGTCAAAGCGATGGTTTGGTCATAAATTGTTCCGCCTTCTTCAAGAAGCCATGGGCGGTAATCAATGTTTGCGACAACGGAACCACCGTCGCCCGCTCCTTCTCCCGAAGGACCGGAAGCCGCACCCCAATAATTATTTTCCGCATTTATCACGCTGTCCATCATAAATACCCCGTCACCATTTTCAGAATTAACCGCTTTATTTACCGTAGCGAAACTGTTGCCGTGAATAACCGCGGTTGCGGAAGACTTCTCAAAGTTAATGGCCCAATTCAAATCATGCAGATTGTTGTTGGTAATTTCAGCCGAAGAAGTATCGGTCTCTGAATAAACGGAACTCACAATGATCCCCGAGTCACCGTTATAAATTTCGTTGTCGTGAATATCGGCGCTTGAAGCTCCGTCGCCGCCATACGAGCTAACGAATATTGCCGGTGAATCCCAGGTCGGAGTCCCCGATAAGCTTTTGGCGTCATGGAGGATGTTGTTATAAATTTCCACCGTTGAACCGCCCCAAAGATTTACAAGATTTTGCACGCGGGTAGTGCCGTCCACGCTGTCGCCCTTAACATCGTTGTCGTAAAATTTTCCTTCAGAATTGATAAATCTGATGCCACGCTTGTGGAAAGATGAAATGGAACTGTGATGAACCAGAACATAGCTTGAATTTTCAACATTAATGCCGTTACTGCTCGTGTTCCAGATATTCTTTACCGCGGAGTTCTTTATTTCAACAGGATTTGAACCTGTTCCGGCGCCGCTGACTAAAATCCCATAATCAAAACCGTTGTCGCCCGTTTCACTGCCTCCGCCGTTTATTTCCAAATTATCCAAAACAACATCGTTTACGCCGTTAATTTCTAAAATATAATTTTCCGAAGATGTTCCCGTTATAACCGGCTTTTCGGTTTCGGCACTCTTTAATGTTAGCGCACTTTCTATCAACACGCTCTCTTCATATGTTCCCGCTGCAACACTGATAACATCGCCCTCGCTTGCGTCGTCAATGGCGGATTGAATGGTTGAATATTGACTTCCGGTCGTCTCGTTCGTAACAGGCAATTCTTCCACATCAAATTGAGTAAAGTGGCTTGCCGTAAATATCAAAGTACCGCCAGTATATTCAGATATTGAGATCTCCGGATAGTTCTCGTCTTCCGGATCTATCACTGCCCCCTCGTCGTCTTTGACGATAATATTCGGCGTTTCGGAAAAACCCAAACCATACATATAAATTTTTGCTCCGGTATCCGTCATGGCTTGAGCGGTTTCAGAATCAAACGCTACATGGCCATTTGACATTTCCATGGCCTCGCCCAAACTTTGTAAAACAGCTACCGTGTCTTGGTCGCTCAAATTCAAGCTATCAGTAAAAACAATCTTTCCTTCGCCTGTTTTTTCAAAATACAGCGCATCTTCCTCGTCTGAAGGCGTAGCCGAAGGATTTTCTAACTCGCCAATGTTTGAATCTATTCCGACACCTTCAGCAGATAAGGCCTCGTCAATAGTGCTTAAGAGGGGCGCGGCGCCTTCCGTGCCAGCATCATTAAACCAACCCTTGGTCGGTGTTTGGTCTGTTTGCCAAGCCCCAGAAATATAAGCGCCTGATTTTCCGGAAGTGGGAGCCGCTTCAAGTCCGGGTGTCACAAGATAACCGAGAACATCCCCATAGGTTACCCGCTGCAATAAGCTTGGGGAATTATCGTAAAGTCCAATGGAATCCCCTGTATTATTGAGGTTAGTTCCGGCTACTTCAAACACCAAAATCCCATTGGCTGGAATAGTTCCCGAAAGTGCAATCCAATCAGTTTCTTCCGGGGCTGTATCGGGATTGGTTAATTCTGTTAATTTCCATCCGATTAGATCAACAGGAGAACCACTGGTGTTTAACAGTTCCACCCATTCATTTCCACTTGATGGATTAGACACAAATTCATTTATAATCACGCCCGAAGAAATCGCTTTCGCCGCATTAGGCACAAAAAAACCGCTGACTATTAAAGCGGCTATTGCGAAAACACTGAAAACAGACTTGTTTATGCTCACTCCCCAACGAGACTTCGTGTGATTTTTCACGATATATTACGATTATTGAGTTTCCGAAGGTTATTTGAGATAACCATCATTTTTCAATAAGGTTTTAATTGTTGGGCATATTGTAATCAACACCTTCAAATTATGCAAGATGCCCATATAATTTCTCGCCAAGCGCGCTCAAGGGCGCTACATACACCACAAAATGCGTTTTTCATTTCATTCCCCCTCATTTTTTATTTTCTTCATTCTACTTATTCATCCTAATACTTTATTTTAGCGAGCGAGGGGCAAAATGGAAATTCTTATTTACATTTTCATTTCCAGTTCATTCCCTTTTATTAGCATTTTATAAAACTTTCATATGAAAGTTTTATACAATGCTGAAACACAAATGCAAAATAAAAAGACCAGTACAAAGCTTTGCAGACTGAATTAGATGAGTTTAATATGGTTTCTTTTCTCAAATTCATCCTGAAGATACTTTCCGGACGAAACACTGCTGCAGGTCAGATAATTAACATAATTTTCAACTCCGAACGCTTCCGCCAAAACAGCGACTTCGTTGTGACATTCAAAGGGATGAACCCAAATACTTTTTTGAAGCATTATAAAATTAAGTTCTTTTAATTTGGATAATAGGGCCATGCGAGCCTTTTGCTTGAAGGCCGGAATATCAAATATTGCTGCTCGCCAATGCTTATCCCATTTCCTGGGGACTTTAATTGCTATGTCATCCAAGTTATATTTCCGGGCTTGGTTTTTTCCGGCACCTGTGGTCGTGACAGAATAAGAGCCGTCAGGATTTTGATTGACCTCAATAAAACCGCGGTATTTTAAATAATATAAACCGCTGCGAAAATTTTGCCATTTTTTCCGTTTCAGTTCTTTGCAAATGGCGCCGATTGCTTTGAGGCCAAAAAAGGGATTGGAAGCCGCAATGACGACTGCTCCGCTAATTACCAAGGCCTTAAGCAATTTGTTTACAAAAGCTTTTTTCCCGTTTATCTTCATTTTATAAAATTATCATATGAAGGTTTTATAAAATAATATAATACCGAATTTAATTTTAAAGTGCAATATGCATACGGAAAATTTAAAAAAAACTCCCGCTTCATGTCAGAATGTTTAGTGCGAAGAAAATTTCCGAAAACATGTTTCTTTTCACTCAATCAAAAAATTTTTGTGTTTACAAGACATATGTTATACTGAACCTATATGGACATTTTGTCTCTAATCCAAAGCAAGCCGGTTCTGATAGGATTGCATCTCGGATTTGCCATTGTCGGCATTGACGCTTTTATGTGGCTGACGGGAAAAATAAAGAGCGACGGCGGTTCGCGAAAAAGCATGATTGTTACCGCATCGGTAGGCGTTGTTTCTTTTGTCGCAAGCTGGATTGCCGGAGGATATTACTATGTCATTTATTACGGCGCGCTGGTAAGGCCGATAATCAAAAGCGGACTTGCGCCGTGGGCGCACAATATAATAATGGAAACCAAAGAACATATTTTTCTGTTTGTCGTTCCTTTAGCGATGACGGTTTTGTTTATTACTCTTCTTGAGAAAAAAGACCTTGACCAGCTGAAACTCCGCCGGCTCGCCTATTGGCTTTCCGGAACTGTTGCCGCGCTGGGACTTCTTATCGGAGCGATGGGGTTTATAATTTCCGCGGCGGCGCGGTGGGGTGGTTAGAACTTACGCGCTTGAAACAGGAAGCCCATCCGCCAACTGGCGGATTAAGGGCTTATCCTGTTTCAAGCCACAAGGGTTTGGCCAATTTCTTCGTTAAATTTTTCATTTAGTCCTCACCATAGCACACTATGGCTCGGCCTAAGCCTCAAATTTGCCTCGAAATTGACCAAACGCATAAGTTCTAATTTATTATGTCTAAATCAAAATTAATAATTTCATCGGCGTGCGCGGCGGTTATCACGATTGCGTTTGTCGTAATAGTTACCATTTGGGCGGAATTATCCGCGCCAATTAAGGCGTGGCTTCAAAATTTTTCCGGCCATCATTGGACGACCAAAAGTATTTTTTCCGCGTTGATATATGCGATTGCCACAATGGTTTTGTATGTGTTGCCTTACAATCCAAACCCGGCGCATCTTCGCAAAAAAATAATTTGCCTCTTGGTTGCTACAATCTTGGGCGTCGCTGTTCTCACGGCTTTTTACGCCGCGCACCACTTCGGCATTTTTTAAATTGACATTACTTGGCAAAGCGCTATATTAACCGTAAAATTGTTCTTTAAATTTTGGAGGAGTAAAATGAGTAAAATTGAAGAATATACAGCCACTTTAACGACCCGGGAAAGAGAACAATTCAAGAGCCTGATTGAAGAATGCGCCAAAAGAGAAAAAGAAATACAAGAAAATAAACCGCAAGCCATTGAAACGGCAAAAAAGTTGTTGGTTTCCCAAGAACAATTAAGAGCCAGCTTAAAGGAGATGAGTTCATCTTTTCAGAAACTAATGCAATCACTGGCCCAAGACGCTGAAACTTCTCAAAAAATCCTCATCAAAAATCAGGAAACTGTCCGCTCATTAACATCCTCGGCGGAATTATGCCGAAGAAACACTGAAAAAATATTAGAGATTGCCAACCTTGCCGAAGAAATGAAAGAATTAATCTTTTCTAAAATAGACAACTCCAAACTGCACCAAGCCTAAACAGATACTGCCACCGCCCCCGCCGGCGGTTTTTGTTTTTTACCGACCATGGTATCCCAAAACTCTTTATCGGCGCATCTTTTTCCGGGTACGGATTTTTTGAAGCTTAAAAAATCCTGAATTTCTCGCTGAGGCGATTCCAGTGCCGGCTAAAGCACGGCACTAAAACCTTCGCCTTGACCGTCGCGCTCGAAACCCCCTTCAAAAGATATGCCTTCAACGAGTTTTGGAATTTGCTATTCGGCTTGCCCCGCCAAAGGCGGGGCGTCTCGAATATTTAAAAATTCCCCGCAACGGATAAAAGAGAGACAGGAGGCTACGCTTTATTCCTTTGACCCTTCTCTGCAGAGTATAGATAACAATCAAAGATAAATAGCGGAGGTCGGGCCATATTTTTGAATCAGAAGACCGAAAAAATATGGCCCGACGAAGCACTCGTTAAATTATGAGGTGATAAAAAATTAAAAACACTTACTTCTTAACCGCCAGCATCCAACGGTAGGCCTCGTTATCCCGCCAGTTCTTGAGAAAATATTTTATGGAATAACTATGGTTGGAACCGAACCAGGTATCATGAAAATATATTCTTTTTGAGTTTATCTTTTTAACTATTGAGTAATGGCTTTCTTTGTGCGCGGGAATCCAATAAGCCACTACGACCAAATGGCGCTTGAGACACTTCTTAATGTCTGCCACAGTGGCATTTTCTTTGGCAAAATAGCGAAGGTTATGTTTTTTGAGAAGCCGTAAAAAGTGAGCATTCCCCGTCCCTTCCCGCGTAGTTCTCAACTCCTTTGTTATACCGCGAATATCCTTCCTGACGCCGGAAGCGTGCAAAATAACCCTTGCCACGGCCGGTCCGCAGGTCCAGTCATTCCTTTGTTTGTAGGCATAGCCCAGAAGCTGCATAATACCCTCATCAAAGCACACCATAATTATAAAAGCAAAATTGACAAAAAAGGTCTTGGCTTGCGTTGTTTTACCGTTCATTTTTTAATTTTTTAAAAAATAGTATAATTATTGAATGGGGAATAATATTGAATCAATAAAAAAATATGTTCGCGCGGCGAATTATATTTCCGCCGCCCAAATCTATCTGCTGGACAATTTTTTGCTGGAAAAAAAATTAACTTTTGACGATATCAAACCCCGCTTATTGGGCCATTGGGGCACTTGTCCGGGAATTAATTTTGTTTACGCCAATCTCAATTACCTTATCAAAAAATACAACCAGCAAATGATGTTTGTACTCGGCCCGGGACATGGTTTTCCAGCCCTTCAAGCCAATTTGTTCATGGAAGGCACTCTCGGCAAATACTATCCGGAGGCAAGTCAAAATAAATCCGGATTGGGTTATATAATGAAAAATTTCAGCTGGCCGTATGGCTTTCCGAGCCATTCCAATCCCGGAACGCCAGGAGTAATACTTGAAGGCGGAGAATTGGGCTATTCCCTTTCCGTATCTTACGGCGCTATTCTTGATAATCCCGATCTGATTGTCGCCTGCCTTATCGGCGACGGTGAAGCTGAAACCGGCCCAATGGCGACCGCATGGCATTTGAATAAATTTATCAGTCCCAAAATAAACGGCGCAGTTTTACCAATATTGCATTTGAATGGCTACAAAATATCCGGCCCGACTATTTTCGGAAGAATGACCAACAAGGAACTCAAATCTCTGTTTTACGGCTACGGATATGAACCATACATTGTAGAAGGAACAAAAGTGTACGAAAGAATGGCGGAGACGATGGAGAAATGTTATCAGACGATTAAAGATATTCAAACCAAAGCCAGGGTGGAAACATCTGACGCAGACGCACAACCGCCCCGTTTCCCAATGATCGTGTTAAGAACCCCGAAGGGCTGGACTGGAATAAAAAAACTTCATGGCCAAAAGATAGAGGGCAATTTCCCCTCTCATCAAGTCGTGGGACCGAATGCCAAAACCGACAAGGAAGAATTAAAAGCGATTGAAAAATGGCTGCGCTTTTATAATTTTAAAGAACTTTTCAACGAAGAATCAGGTTTCATCGATGAAATAAAAAATTTAGTACCGGACGGCGAAATGCGCATGGGAGACAATAAAAATTGCTACGGCGACAGGGCAACCAAAGATTTAGTTTTACCGCAAATTGAAGAATTCACCGAAGATGCTTCTGCGCCCGGAACAATCGGCTCAAGCAGTATGCGAAGATCGGGTCTTTTTTTGGAAAAAGTTTTTGAATTAAATAAAGACAATAATAATTTCAGGTTATTGTCCCCGGACGAAACCTATTCCAACAAACTTGATGATGTATTCAAGGCTACCTCGCGCGCTTTTGTTTTGCCGACAAAGGAATGGGACAAAGACCTCTCCCCCGTTGGCAGGGTTATGGAAATGCTTAGCGAACATTCGCTTCAGGGATTGATGCAAGGATATGTTCTTACCGGACGACACGCAATTTTTGCTTCATATGAGGCATTTATTCAAATCGTCTCAAGCATGACCGACCAATATGCCAAATTCCTAAAAATCGCGAGGGAGATTCCGTGGCGCGGAGCGGTCCCGTCTCTGAATTATATTCTCACTTCGTCCGGCTGGCGGCAGGAACACAACGGTTTTTCTCATCAAAATCCTGGATTCATTGATAATATTTTACAAAAACACGGATGTTTTATTCATGTTTATCTTCCGCCGGACGGCAATTCCACCTTGGCTGTTCTTGAAAAATGTTTGTCATCCAAAAACGAAATCAATATCATTGCCGCCGGCAAAACGCTAGAACCAAGGTGGCTTACGCCTGAATTAGCCAGAAAAGAACTTGAACGAGGAATGATGATTTGGGATTTTGCCAGCGATTCGGAACCTGATATAGTCCTTTGTGGAATCGGCGATTATTTAACGAAGGAGTGTCTTGCCGCAATTAATATAATAAAGAAAGAAGCACCGGCAATTAAAATGCGATTTGTAAACATACTGGAACTTTCCGCTTTGGGTTTGGGAAATGCCGATTGCCGTGTTCCGCAACACGACTTTGTTGATTATTTTACAAAAGATAAGCCGGTAATTTTTAACTTTCATGGCTATCCGGAAACTCTAAAACAAATATTGTTTGATGCCGGAGGCGACGGCCGTTTCTCTGTTCACGGATATATTGAAAACGGTTCCACCACCACACCATTTGATATGCAGGTAAGAAACGGCACCAGCCGGTACCAGTTAGCCAAAGAAGTTTTTGCTAAAATGGCCGAAAGAGGCGTTATTGAAAAAAAATGGGCCGATGAACTAATTCAAAAATATGACAAGAAACTCGCTGACCATTCCGACTACATCAAAAAATACGGCGTTGACCCCGAAGAAATAGAAAACTGGCAGTGGAAATATTGAAATTAACAAGAGTGGCTGGCATGTAAACTTTTCGGGCACGGCGTAAATTCCTGCTGGAATTTCGCCTCTCACTCGGGCCGTCGCCCTCCGTAAGTCCCGAAAGAGCTTACATGCCAGCCACTCTTTAAAAAATATGCCTAAATATTTAATAGTAAACACAGGGAGCGCATCCAAAAAATACGCTTTGTATTCTGAAAATCAGGAAATCTTTAAAGCTCATCTTGAAACGGAAGACGGCGGTTTGGTTTCCACGATAAAACTCGGCACAACAGAAAAAAAGGAAACCATCACGCAAGAAAACTACGACAATTCCGTAAATTATATTATTGAATTGCTGTTATCCAACAAATTAATTACCGGCATTGATGATATAAAAGCGATAGGGTTACGAATCGTCGCTCCGGGAATATTTTTCTTGGCGGATAAAATTATAGACGACGAATATCTATCAAAACTTCAGGAAGCCAAAAATCGCGCCCCCCTTCATATAGAGCCGGAACTTGCCGAGATAGAACATCTTCAAAAAACCATGCCCAACACGCCGATTGTCGGCATTTCCGACAGCGCCTTCCATAAAACAATGCCGGACAAGTCAAAACTCTACGGCTTGCCCCAAGATATCGCTTCTCGTTTTGAAATGTACCGTTACGGTTATCATGGCATATCGGCTCAATCAATCGTAAACAAAATTAAAAACTGGATTGGCGACATTCCCCCCAAAACAATTATCTGCCACTTGGGAAGCGGTTCAAGCATTGTTGCTTTAAAGAACGGCCAAAGTATAGATACGACAATGGGCTTTACTCCCCTTGAAGGTATAATAATGAGCACAAGGGTGGGTAATATTGATGCTGGGGCGGTTATTTATTTGGCGCAAAACTTAGGTCTTGATTTAAATAATCTGGAAGCTTTTTTAAATCAAAAATGCGGTTTATTGGGCATCAGCGGCCAAACATCCGACATACGGGAATTATTAAAACTGGAAGCTGGCGGCGACAAGAAGGCCGCAACAGCCTTGGAGATTTTTGTTTACCATGTCAAAAAATATATCGGCGCTTACGCGGCTGCTTTGGGAGGATTGGATTTGCTTGTCTTTACCGCCACCATCGGAGAACGGTCGTTCATAATGCGTTCAAGAATTTGCCGAGAACTTAGCTCGCTGGGAATAATTCTGGACGAAGATAAAAATAATGCAACGGTAAGCTCCGATAGTTTTATCAATAAGGGCGAGGGCTATGTGAAAATTGCCGTCATTACCACCGACGAAATGGGCGAAATGGCGAGGCAAGTACAAATAAAGATATCATAATTGCGTCGGGAATATGCCCTTAAAAGTACCGATAGTTCGCGCGCTCCTGCGGCGCGCGCCTATCTACATTCTCGGAATTTTGTTCCTCGCTTAAGAAGCTCGGAAACCAAGCCAAAATTCCTGCGAAAGTTACTTTTCAAGAACATATTCCCTTTGCAATTAAATCTAATGAAAATTTTTGTAAAAGCAAAGCCCAATTCATCGGAAGAAAAAGTTGAGAAGATAGATGAGAAAAATTTTGTCGTTTCCGTCAAAGAACCGCCGGTTAATGGACTGGCCAATAAGGCAATAATAAAAGCATTGTCTGATTTTTTGGGTGTTCATCCCGCCCGCATTAAAATTATTTCGGGCTACACCTCAAAACAAAAGATAATAGAGATTGAATAATCATCTATCAACTTGCGATATCTATAGATGATATTAATTTCACCCTTTAATATTTTTAATTATATTGCGGTATCTTTCAAGTTTGCTCCTTAAATACTGTTCGTCGGGATGCAAAGACCTGTGATGGGCGATCTTGCTTAAAAGTTCCAGCTCTTTCTTGATGTCTTTTTCCAAAATTTTGAGCTCCAGTTTTGTCTTGGAATCAAGTTTTTTCAGTTTCTTGGAAGCATGATATTCAGAAGCGATAAACTGAAGTTTCTTAATTTCGGCGACAAAATATGGAATGCCCTTAGTAACAAGCTGACCAAGAATTGCGCCAACAGTCAGCAACAAAACTAATAATATCAGGTGGGTGGTTATGAAGTTAATTATTGCGTCAAATCCTTTTGCCAGCAGTTTTATTATTGATTCAAAACTAAGATACCAAGCCAGTTTGGCAGGCGCTTCAATTAGCAATTCCCGGGGAGGTGTTTCAATGTAGTTGTCCGCTTTATCGTATACTCTTATGATCAGCTGTTTCTTACCCGGAACTTGGGACGGAAAAGGATAACGGCCGACATCATCAACAGAAAGCCTCACCCATTCGCCATTATCAATTTTGGCCTCATAACGATCAATACCCGACAAACTGTCGCTGGCGCGAAGGTCAAATTTGGGGTTGAGGTTAGTTGTATCCTGCGGGTCTATTCTGACAACCTTGAGATTTTCCGGCAAACCGGTATCAACCTGGAATTTATATTTGGCCGTTTGGCTTAAACCCGCCCCACCTCTGTAATTAGCGTGCAGGTACCAGACCCCCTCATCCGTATCTTCCAGTATTTTTTCAGAAATAGGCGGCACATATCTGACTTGGGGCGTTGATGTTTCATTTCTGCTTAAAACCAAGTTCAGCTCTTTAGCATCGGAGGGGAATTTGAATTGAAAAACAGGGTCGTTGTTGGAATACCACTTGTTCTGGTCGGGATGAGTTGATGATAATATTTCAAGAAGCGGAGAAGCTTGAGACTGTTGCTTTGGAATTCCCGCACTAATGTTGAAGAACGCCCCATTCATCGCTTTTAGCACATCGGTACCATAACCGTCATTAGCCCGAATGGCCGCAGAAGAAAAAACCAGCGATGCCGAACCTGCTTTTTTAACTCTAAAAACCGTGCTAAGCATTTTACCCGCAGTACCCGTAAAACCCGGCGTTGGCAGACCTCCGTTAAAAGACAAGACGCCGGCGCTGTTAGAAAAATTCGGTTCTTCTACCCATAAAGAAAATATTGAGCCCGACTTACCAACTGAAACTATTTCTAAAAGGTCACTAGGAAAATTTATGACAGCTTCAGCATTATTAATAGCCACACCTCCGGTATTAACTAAAACATTAACCGTAAAAATATTTCCTACGGAAAAATTACCTGATGACGGGCTAAAATATGAAGTTGCCGCTTGAACATTTTGGTGAAAAAAACTTCCAAAAATTAAAAACCCGAGGAACAAAAAAATTTTTCCTCGTTTGGATAAAATTAGTTGAAAAAAAAATATTTTCCCTCCTTCACGCATCTATTGGGAGGAAAATACTCATAAGCAGGTACTCCCTCCTTAATAAGTCTAACATGAAACAAGCCCCCTCACCCAATTTTTATCCACATCCTAACATCCTAATTGAGGTTAAACCTCAATTAGGATGTTTTAAAGACCTTCAAGAGTTAACTCGCCCAGATGATTTTCTAAGCCTAATAGACACTCCTTAGCGAAACTTTTATAATTATTAGGCGAAGAAAATATCTCCAAAAATAAACTTTTATCAACAATCGGCATAGCAATTTTTCCATAGTACTGCGCCAAACTTCCATAAGGAAATTCAACGGCCAATGTATATGCCTTATCGAAATCTTTTATTGCCGCCTCAAAACCACCTTCGTATAGCTCAAAACAGTTTTTCACCTGAATATAGACACTAAGATATTTTAGATACAAGTCCTTGTCTACGATTTTGGCCTTGTAGGAACCCTGAAATAGCCTCCCCGTATCTTGATACTTTGTATTATGGTACATCGTCATACCTGTTCCGATACGCTGCATAAACTTTGCTATCCCATTCTCGGTTACTTCTTCCAAGATAAGGTGGAAATGGTTTCTCATGAGTATAAAAACAAGGATTTTAACGATTGGTTTGCGAGACACCCAATGGTCAGGCCAGCCGAATTCATTGAGGTTGTTTTCATTGAGGTTAGACCTCAATTTAGTTTTTAGATTATGGAAGGGATTAGGCGGGGTTATTTCTGTATTAAAATAAAACAGCATTTGCAGAAAATGCCGTCTATCATGTTCATCTTTAACTATAACCTGCTTTTTATTACCGCGATTATAAACATGGACAAAATCGCCTACCCCGAATGGTTCTTTTCTCATTCACTATTACTATCATTAACTACTATTGAGGTCAATTAACTACTATTGAGGTCAAACCTCAATTTGAACATCCCCAGACCGGCACCGGAATTGGTCATGGAACCACCACTTACCAGTGTGGTGCGATTTGATTTATAAATAGTAACGGTTAGCGTAGAGTTGGCGTTGGTCAAAACGGTTTCGTAATTTAAATAGTTTTTCTCAGAGATTAGTGGCGACAACTGCCTACTCCAGAATAATTATAACAAAGAGATTAAAAGAAATTAACCGCTAGATTCTCGACAGATATTAATTTTCTCTTTCTCATCAATTCCTTTTGGCATTTGGCTTATTTTAAAGACTTGGCTTCTAAATTCTGCTTCAACACCATTTATCTTCGATACTTTAATGTAATATGCTCCTGGCCAGATAGAAAAACCTACTTTCCAATTTAGGTTTTGTGATTCTTTTTCTATAGTATTTTCTTTTGCCAAACCGCTTGTTTTCGGCTCAACGGCCTCCCTCGCACCGGCATCAATAAGAGCAGCTTCTAATGAACTTATCATCGTAGTTGACTGCCAAGAAATTGGGTAAGTACAGCCGATATAAACCTTGGTATCTTTTTTGGGGAAAGTGAAAAATAGTCCCGGGTCAGTGGAAGTGGCAAGTTCCTCGGATACTTCTTGAGAAGCAGAAGCTAATTCCGAGCCGGTAGATGTGGTGAGTTTCCCGGATGTTTCTATAGAAACGGAAGCTAACCCATCTTTAGGTGGATAAACCCCGTTAGAGGCGTTGCCTCTAACGGGGTAAACTGAATGGGTGTTTGCGAAATATGGAGCGCTTATATTATCAAGTGCGATATCAAATTGATTGATAGACCAATAACCAAAAGACATAGTACCTCCAATCAAAACAAAAATTACTAAAGTAATGCGTTTCCAGCTCTTCATACCCAATTTTAGCTGTTTTTATGGTCGTGGTCTTTTTTCCTCATCTGAAAAACTACCCCTGAGTATTTTAACGGCCTCCGCGACACTGCGAGCAAGATCCGCGATCTTTTTTGAACCAAAAAGCAAAACGAGGATACCGGCCACAATAATTATTTCAGTAGTTCCTAATCCAAACATATTTTTATTTTATTATTTAATTATTTAATAAGATATCGACCTTTTAATTAACGATACGCTATTTAATTTTTTTGTCCATTTTGTCTTTTTCGTCCTCATCTGAAAAACTACCCCTGAGTATTTTAACAGCCTCTGCGACACCGCGAGCAAGATCCGCGATCTTTTTTGAACCAAAAAGCAAAACGAGGATACCGGCCAAAATGATTATTTCTCTAGGTCCTAGTCCAAACATAATATTTTTTATTTTTTATTATTTATTAAGATATCGACCTTTTAGACACCCCGTCGGTTAGCGATTTTTCCTGTTTTTATCGGTCATTTGTCCTTTTTTTCTGCATCTGAAAACATGTCTCTGATGTGTCTTGCAGCCCCACCGATACTTCGCGCAAGTTCCGGAATCTTTTTTGAGCCAAAAAGCAAAACGAGGATACCGGCCAAAATAACTAGTTCCACAGATCCTAATCCAAACATAATATTTACTCTTATTTAACAATACTGCCACTTCGTATAATAGCACTAGGTGGTCTCATTCGTCTACACAGTAACTGTGGATAAGTCAGAATCGCTACTTAGGAGAGCAGAACTCAAACTAGCATCAGCTTGAGAAGCTCAAAAATGAGATGATTTGTTTGGTGTGACGACGAAGATGTAGTTTAACACTACTTCGAGGAGTCACAACAAAGAAATCAGCCATTTTTGAGTTTCCCCCTGGGGGCGGGGCAGGTTTGCTTATCTGCTTCGTTGCTCGTCGCTCATGTGCGTTAAGCACACGTCACTCCTCGCGCCTAGCATATAATCAAACCTGCTCCCGCTCAATTGATGATAGTTTGAGTTCTGCTCTCCTAGGTTCTAGCGTCCAAACATGATATTTATTCTTATTTAATAATATCGTCACTTCGTATAATAACACAAGCGGCAATACCATCGCTACTAATGATAAGATATCCGTTGGCGGAAGTAAAGCGGTCAAAGAAAACATTAAAAAATAAGCTACACGCCTCTGATTTTTGAGGGTTTCGGGTGTGATTATGCCCAGTTTTATAAGTAGAGTCAGGAGGAGGGGAAACTGAAAGATCAATCCCAACAGCGCGGATGTGATAAATATTTGCGACAAAAATTGACCGACATTCCAAAAATTGGCAATCCCCAAACCGATGTTAATGGAAGCAAGTGCTTTTAAAGCATAGTTAAGAATAAAAAATCCATAAGAAAATCCCACAATGAAAAGAACAACGCTTAAAGGAATGGATTTTAATAATTTTATTTGCTCGTTTTTAGTTAAGGCGGGTACGATAAAGCTATAAAAGCTATAAATTATATATGGAATACAAACTATAATCGCCAAGAAAAATCCGAAATCCATCGCTATTTCGATAAACTGAAACGGTGAAGAAGCGGCGATAGTGACTTCATCGAGGTGGACAAAGTCCAATATTTTTTTCAGAATCGTTCCGGCAAAGAAAAAGCCGGCCACGAAAAATATGGCGAATAAGATTACCCCGCGAAACAATAGCCCACGTAGATCTTCCAAAAATGGAAGGTATTTTTTTATGTTTTTATTGAGTTCTTCCAAGGTTATTAATCAGCTGTTGAGGTGTCAGTGGTTTCAGCCAGAGGCTGATCAGCCTCTGGCTGAGGTTCAGGTTCGGGCTCCGGCGTAGGTTCTGGAGTAGGTTCTGCTTCGCCCGCCGTAGGTTCATCCGAGGGCTGGGGAGTTGCCTCCGGTGTCGGCGTTGGAGAAAATGAAGGAGAAGCGGTTGGTGACGGGGTTATAGTAACTACAGGTGTTGGAGTTGGCATTGGAGAAAATGAAGAAGAAGCAGCAGTAGTTGGTGTTGTGGTAATAGTGGTCGTAGTAGTTATTGATGTTGAAGCAGTTGTTGGTGTTATGGTTGAGGGCGTTAAAGTGGCCGCAGGTTCAAGAACAGGTTCTTCAGAAATTTCGGGAATAATTGTTGATCCACGGTGTCTACTAAGCCATTCCGCTATTGCGGTCACTCCTTCTTGCCATGATTCGTAAGTGCGAGTATTACCGCTGTCATCATTGCCAACATTACCCGGATTTAGAGTCCTCACCGCTACACCAACAGTGCCAAAGCGCGAGTCCTGTTCCATTATAGCCATCATCAACCGGGCATCTACGTCGTAAGCGAGAGCGGCACTCATAACCATTTCTCCGGTAACCGGACTGCTCAAGGCCTTGCCCATGATATAATCATCAATTTTTTCCACTGTATCCATCACTCCCATTTTGCTCAAAATATTCATTATTTTTTCTTCGTGCTTCGGATCGGTAGCATAAGGAGTGATATCATATTCACCCAAAACGGCGATTGAACCGTCGGTTATAACTTCCGCAAGAATCGCCTCTTTAACAGCGGCGGATTTGGAGGTGTCCACCAATAAATTTAATTGATACAGAGTATCTTCCAAAGCGAAGATCTCTTTATCAGCAACATTCATTCTTTCCAAATCGCCATTCATCCTGGCATAATCTCTGGAAAGTTTAAATTCCCTTAATCTATTGTCAAGCAGTTGAACAAGGTCATTTATTCTCATACTAAAATTATATCATGAGTTGATATAATGAACTATCCACACGAGAGGACATTTCAGTAGGGTTTATTTCAATCCCAAGAATTTAGCTATCGTTAAAAGTTTTTTTCCAACCAACTCCCCAAATGTCCCGGCATCAGTATTGCCTGTAATTGGTGAGCCCCAAGGATTCCCTGCACCTCCTGCATCAGATAGAGCTTTTCCTGTTGTACCCGCTGTAAGATGATCTGCAATTGGCTCATCCCATATCACCGCCTGGATAAGACCTGCTGAATTTGCAGCCCTGATAGATACAGTATTCAAATTCACAACATCCGCAATATTTGAATTTGCGCCCACTAGGTTTACAGCATACGAACCATCCTCAAAAGTCACCGTATATCCATTGATAATTTCAACTACTCGCGCAAGTGTAACTCCTCCAACTGCAACTGTCGTATTGTGATTGTGTGTTGTGGACCACACTTGCCCCTCCGCATCATCTTCTAAGTCTTTTAGGGTAAGGCGGAAGGTATTGATGTTTAGCTCTCTAATTTCAATAGGAGCAGATTGAACAAGCGTCATTTCCGCCTTTGGTACGCTTATCACTCCAGTTGGCCAATTTACAGTTATAGCCATATATTTTTAATTTTCAATTTAGCAATTTTCATTAAATTTTCAATGTCTAATGACCAATTTTCAAACTGGAGCCGATCTTTTGAAAAATAAGGGTGAGCTCTTGGGCCTCTTTCCATAGCGAATCTATGTTGTCCATCTTTTCTGATGCAAAGCTTTTCAATATTCTAAGCCAGTGCTTTGTTTCCTGCACCTCTTTCTTGCATATAAAGACCTTATTTTGGAAGTCTTTTTTGGATACAGCCCCATTTGCTTCCATATAATTCGCTCCAACGCTAGTTCCAGATCTTATAAGCTGATTAAGTATTGGTTCTGATAACCTATCGCTCTTTGTAGACCGGCACAATCTTATAATATCTTCACCAAACCTTGCCGTCCGTTCCTCCAAATCATAAGTCCTGCTGGAATTTTCAATTTTCGAATTTTCAGTTTTCATTGAATTTTTAATGTTTTAATTTTCATTGTAAATTACTCATTGGTTCTTGATTGCAAATTGAAAATTGTAAAATTGTAAAATTTTATGCTTTGTCTTCTTTAACGCTTGGGCCTAATCCCATGACCTGGACCTTCTGAATGTTGATTTTCTGCTCCAACTGATTCTGCCGTTCAATTAACCCACCAATGGTATTATTCAAACTGGCGACGACAATCTTCAAATCGGTTATTTCTTTTTGCATGACGCGTAAAACAACCTCCACGGTCTCGGTGTTTCTCTTATTGAGTTGCGCGATTGCGATTTCCTTAGCTTCTTCTTTGGCTGTTTCTTTATCCATAATTCTATTATATCACTTATCCTAACTATTATAATACAAAACTATTCGTCAGGAATTAGAAGTGTTGTATTGTCTAATCCTGTACTTGTTATTGTACCAACAATCGTCCCTGTTTGGTATTTTGTTCCAGTAGACGCTCTTCTTATTTTCCCGAATACGGGTTGGTCGCCAGAAATCTCAAGCGATTCGCTATACACACCACTAGCGTTGGTAACGCCAGTCATTATGAGTGCCGTTGCGGTTATCGTGCCTGTTGCTGGGGTAGTTGGTGTGCCTGTGAGCGTGTAATCGTAAGCATTAGTGGTGACATTTGAGATGACAAAGGCACCATTGTATTCATATTCCACTGCCCCCCGTATCACTACTTTCTGCCCAGCACTCATACCATGTGCTGTGTGGGCTACAGAAGCCGTAGAACCAGAGCGAGTGATAGTTGTGACACTTTCTTCTGCTGGAAGCGCTCCCCCTGTGTCTGCCTCAAGGAACACTCTTGCATTTTCAATTGCAACAAATGTAATAGCATCTTTGGCAGTAACGGATACTGTTACAGTTTCAAGAGGATAAAGATTATCTGTTTGTGACGCTAAAGTAGAATTTGTTGTTATACGGATATAAGTGATTGCGTTAGTTGTTGAAGCTGTATCACAAACAATTCTATATTTCAACTTAAAACCCGTACTAGCGGATATGGTTTCCCCAGATAAATTAGCAGCAGTTAAGTCTTTCCATGTACCTCCATAGCCACTCCCTGTATCTATCTGATAATAAATATCGTGGTTACCCCAATCAGGGCCAGATACATAAGTTACATTTGTTCCAGAAACTATTGGAGCAGTGTTTGTTAATGCCGTACACCCCTTAACAAAATAACTTTGTTCAATTATTATCTCATCATTAACAGATTGCATTGTTAATTGTCCTGCACTCGTGAATTTGGGAGTTCCAGCAACTATAGTGACAAGGGAAGTCGTTTCTGTAGTCTGTTCATTCATTGGTAATGTAACCCTACCTACTGTATCACTTGTGAAAGCATCCCAAAAATGAGTACCGTAAACAGAAGCCTGACCTGTAACTGATGTTGTACCACCACAGTTTTTAGCCACTGAGTTAAGGCTTGCTAGTACCATAGTATCACCCATATCTCCATAGACGTGTTCATAGGTCATATTCTTATCAGAGTTTAGGGTAGAGATAACACCTGTTCTGGTCGGGGTCATATAGATACGCTGTAATTTGACAGTGTTGTTGTTACCAGCCGAGACATAGATGTAAGCAGGGCTGTTTGCCGAACCACCAGAAAGAGCTGTTGTACGTGTACCTACGTTACGCAGTTTAATATTAGAACTCTGTCCTACATTGAATATCCCGAGGTATGGGTGTACGTTCGCAATAGTTCCCTGATAACCAAAGGTAACACCGTCTACAAGGATATTGTCAGATGAAGCAAGGATATAGACTGCATAAATACCTGTCGTGTTTGTGGTGCCGACGTATCTGTCACAGTGGTCGCAGTCGTTTACAGTGCAGTCAAATGAAGTCGTAAACTGAATTGCTTGGTTGTAACTGTAGCAGTTACTATATGTGATGTCAGAACATTGTGTACTTTGGAAACTCATACCTGTAGAGCGAGCAAAGGTAATGATGCCAGAATAGACATTAGAAACAGTAATGCCTGAGCTGTAGAGAAGTTCAAAAGAATGGTCACTACTACCAGAAGATACACGCTGGAACTTAGAGTTTTGGACAGTCCCCCCAGCAAAGCAAGAAGTAGCGTTAAAAGCTCTGACATCATAACTGGCAGAATGTCCTACTCCGCAATCATCAATATCAAGGGCGGTTGCTACTTCACTTAATAAAAACCTTTCAAAAGTAGCCATATGGTATGCACGAACCTGATACGGCTGGAGAAAATACATATACCAGTCGTTCATAAAATATTCCATATCAATAGCGCCAGCAGAGGTGGTGGTAAAATCAGGTCGTGTACCAACAATAGCGTTAGGGATAGCGTTTGTAGCTCGTGTACCAGTTGCACATTGTCTGCCTAAAATATTGGGAATACGCACTTTACATCCAGACGAGGGTACATATCCTACGCTTGTAGTTCCGTTATGACCTATACGGATATTTCCGTTAGTTTCCATACAGACAAACTTACTTCTGGCGTCTGTACCCAAGTTAGTCGTAATCATGGCTGCTGCGTATATTGCAGGGTAGATTTCGTATACATTTGAACCTGAAGAAGTTTCTATCCACACCGCAGGAACATAAGCTGTAGCACTTCCATCGGTGGGTATTTGTATTTGCTGGTTGGCAGCACCAGTTGTATTGTCTAAATAAAACCAATCGCCCCTAGTTTGGAACTTGCCTAGTCGTGGCACAGTAATAGCAGTCGCTTGGTCTTGGACTACTTCAATCCAACCAGTGACATCTGCCCCTGCTGCCGTAGCCGCACCACTTCCACTAAAAGTCAAAGCACCAGCACTAAAAGCACCACCCGTAACCTCACGAAGTTTAATAAAACCTGTTGCTCCGATAGTTGCCGAAGGAGCAGAGGTTAAAGAAGCCCAATATCCTAAAAAATAACCAGACACACCACCCTGAGAAATAGTATCGCCAATAGTAGCTGTACCACTACCACCTGTAATTGCTAACCACCTAACATTAGTAGCGTCTATGTAATACCCACCACCTAAGGTGGCCGAGATAGTAACTGAGCCAAGAGTACCTGTCATTGAGGCAGGAGAGTTGGCGTGCCAGCGAGTATCAGTGCGAATAGTTAAAATACCACCATTACAAGTCCAGACTTCACCTGCTGTTCTAGCTGTTCCCCCGTCTAAATATGTATCTGAAGTAATTATTGCCATGGCAATTTTATATTACCAAAAGATTTAATTTAATTCCAACAACCCGGGCGGGTGTTTGCTCGGCGAGCGCGTAATCGCGGATTGATGCTATAATTTTTTACCCCATTAGAGGCGGTGTCTCTAACTGGGCGAGCTTAACGCCTGCAATGATTACAGTTTGTACGCCGTCAATTTCGACGAGGGTGGCGGTTTCAATGTGTTTATCTTCGATTTTCATAATCTCTTTAATTTTACCATTTTCGTGGAGCGGATTTCAATACACCGCTTACCATTAATAATATCACGAGATGTAAGTAATAACTGTGGAATGTCGGGGGATGTAAACTCCGTTAGAAGCCGCGCGCAGAAAAAATTTATCAAATTTTTTCTGCGTTGAGGACGCCCGCCATTTGCAATATGCCGGCAATCTTTATGACAGTTTTTATTTGTGGATAACTTGACTTCTAACGGGGGGTTGACATGGGCCGCAGGTTTGCTATACTGGTTACATATTTGGCATTCGCCACGACTCCGCCCCAAAAGGGCGGAGGTCTATTTATGAAGGTCTATGAAGGCCTTTTTTATGTTCCCATAATCAACACTATCAACCTTACCAACCCGCTCCTTTAACCTTAAATCTTTTAATAATGGCAATCATAATCAAATTATATCAAAAATCTAGCCCCCACACCATATCGAGCATAAAGGCCTCTGGCAAAGCGCAATACTCGTTAGGTGTGGGGGTTAAACAAACACACCGCCCCTCACGTGCGGTGTGTTCCTCTTGGCCATTGGAGGACTCTGGTAATCTGTATTGTGAGCACAAGCTATGAAAGCGGCGTTGTCAGAGGGTTACTAGAATTTGATTTTTTTGACTTCTTTTTTCCTTGTCTGCTCGCCTCGCTTAAGCTCCGGCGAAGCGGGCGCAGACAGATCTTTAGTTTCTTCCTCAACTTCACCAAATTCAGTATAACAAAATGGACATTTTGTGTTTTTTTCTGTGTGCGTAAAATATTGCGCACACTTAACATTTTTACATTTTACTACTTTGTTCATCGATTTTTTTAACTTTACATTGTAATTTTCCATTTTGATATTTACATTTTTCATTAACTACTAAGCATCTGATGTTCTAATGGCGGTAGCTGAACCGCCTGCGCTACCGAGCGTACCTGTGGTTTCAAATGTCTTAATCGGTGTAGATGCGCCATCTCGCACACGGATGAAGAGGGAGCGGTCTGCGAGATACACGCCGGTGAATGCTTCTGATGTTGCCGCAGCAAGTTTATCAATATACGCGATGAAGATACTATTGCCCGCTTCTGCGGCGCCACCCGTTGCGTCGTTGGGGTCTATGAAGCTTGTGCTTCCAATGGTGAATGTCTTCGTACCGGTGTTGTATGAGGTGTAGGCGACATTACGGTAGATGCCGGTATCCAGTTGAATTCTGATAGTACCTGTCGTCGGAGTATCGGTGGGCATAGCATCAACACACACTACCGCCGTTTCCGCGGCGCCAATAAGGGATGTGAGCAACTTTAGCTGTCGTGGGTCTTCGCTCGCTACTACCGCGCCATTTACTATCGCAGTCGCGCCAGAAGTACCTCCCGTAATGGTTGAGTTATCAGTAGGAACCGTGCCGGTAAGCATTCGTATCTGCATACGCCCTGTCGTGCCGTCGTCACGAAGGAATGAGAGATACGCTGTGCCAGTGGGAGATGTAAAGGAAAGATTTTCTCCCCGTTGAAACGGAGGCGTGCCTCCCTCGGTGTCCCACGCAAACTCGCGCCCAAGAGGGGCAACAAGCACTCTGTCCTCGCCACTCACCAAACCGCTGACGGTGAAGGTTACGTTGTTTGGCGGAACTCGGAGAGTATTGGTAAGGTCGGTTAGTTTATCAGAAGCGGTAAGGTCATCGGTCTCGATACCAACGCCGTAGGCACTGATGATGGCCGAGCCGGTAGATGCTCCAATAAATGGGAACGAGAGTGTTCTTTCGGTGATGGTTACATTCATCAGTGCCGATGCTCCCGACGTTGCGCCGGTAATTGTTTGGTTGTCTGTTGGGGCAACACCGGTTTTAATCTGTATCCACATCTTTGTGGCAGTGTTGACATCATTTACAGCAAGCATCTGTCCGGTACCACCAGACCATGTAACTGCTTCAGTAGTAGAGAAATCGGTCACACCTTGCCCGTCAACATCAATTTCGTGCGTGATGCCGCGGAAAAGTTCCCCGTTTAAGCCATAAATTGTTGAAGCAGAACCACGGCGAGTCAGCCACTTCATTCTTTCGTAAAAATCGTTGATGCTGCGAGTGGGCTTATCCACATTCCATTCCGAGTAGTAGTTTTCAGGCGTGGCGTTGCCGTCTACGTCAATACTGCGGTAGCCTTCGGTGTTGGTGATAGTTGTCCATCCAGCTACTGTACCTGCGGCAGTTTGGTTGTTTAGGTCTGTTGCATATGTCAACGCAAGCACGTTGTTACCGCGAGCAGTACCGTTAATCTTAAACTCTGAATAGGTAAATCCGAACTCACGGGTCTGTCCGATAAGACGCCTTCCGTCAATATCAGCTCCGGCAGTTCTTACTTTCAACATAAAGCGATGCGAGATACCATTTGCCGCATCAGCGTTTAGTCCAGTTGTCCAGAAGTTTGTGGCCAACGCTCCGTTCTGTACGATTTCCAAGTACATGCCCGCGGCGGCAAACACAAGAATACCTTCGTAAATTTCATCTCCACCATTTTGAATGATAGAGCCGTCGAAAAGGTGCTGGGCAAGAGTGTCGTCAATGTTAAAAGGCGCTTTCAGCGTGATGATGTTGTCGGTTGAACGCTCTGAAGCAGTTGCATCCGTAATGTCCAAAAGGTCGTTGCCTGCAGCGAGGGCATCGTCCATCAAATCGCCGAGCCAACGGTGAAATTCAATGACGGTGTTGTTAGTTGTCGTACCGGTATAACGGATGTCCCCGTTTGTTGCGATACTATAATCTGTTGTTACTACTGTTGCCATATGTTTATATTTTTATTATTTAATAATAATCTTTCTTTTTTCTAATAAAATATTTTTTTTAATTTTGCCATATGATCTTACTATACATTATACACAATAATTCGTAGTCAATAGTCTTGCGCTGTGGATATCTTCGATAATTTAAAATGTGAATATCAAAAATCAAAATGATTTATAGCTCGGCCTGCGCCAGTTTTTCTTTTGCCCGGCTTATCATAAACCTTATGTCCTCGTTGTCGTTCAAGGATATTATTTCCGTTTCCGGATATTTATTTTTCCAAACACGGAATATTTCGTCGGCGAAGCCCTGTCCGATCATGGCAACGCCGAAAAAATCCAGGGTGATTTTTCTGAATTTCTCCAGGCCGTAAAGAATGCGGTGCGCCTGGGATCGAGAAACGAACGAGCGTGAACCGCCCGACTGATACAGTTTTACAGTAACTTCGGTGGCGCTGAACTCAAAACTCTCGTTGGTGTACTTTTTAAACACTTCGGTCAAATTCCTACGGGAGTCCTCGGAAACGACAAAGGTGATTTTTGTCCCCAAGACCGGCTTAATGGATGAAACGGTGAAGTCGTTTTTTGCATTGTCAAAAAATAATCTTTTTTGCGAACTTTTAATGACAAAGGTATCGGCAATCCTTCTGGTAAAGAATATACCTTCTCCGCTATGCTCTTCGGGTGCGGTCGTCTGTTTCCCTTTCAGCAAGTCCTGAATAGCTTCTTCAACCGAAGTTAAATGGCGCGAATGGATGAGATTTTCAAAAATTCCGACCCCTAAGTCAACGATGTCAAAACGGATCAGGCCGCACTCGCGCTTGACCGACACCTTTACCTTGTCTGAATGAGAATGTTCAATGGCGTTATTGAGCATTTCCGTGAAAGCGTATTCCACGACCCCGACCGTATTTTCCGAGACATTCTCAAAAATTCCGGTTTCCAATTTTATTAAATCAAAAACCTTGTCTTCTTCAAGGCCTTTTATCGGGAACATTCTGTTAAAAGACAAGATATCGAGCTTCGCTTTCTTTACGGCCGAGTTTTCGGGTAAGACGTAGCGCGCTCTATTGGCATGTCCGATTTTAACGATAAGCCCCTCTTCGGTTAGCGATTGGAAAAATCTGTGGATGTAGGCGCGCGAAAACCCCGTTTTTTTAGATATTTGCGCAACGGTTGTTTCGCCTTTTTCTTTAATTTCGCTTAAAATCAGGCCTTTAATATCCATCTTTATAATGTTATTGTTGACAGCTTTCAGTATACTCATATTTTTAAAAGTTGTCAACAGGTTGTAAACTATCGGCATATTCATTATGTATGCTCGACCTTTTTGCTATCGCCCCAACTAAATAGGAAGGGCTCTATATCCCTCGCCAGTTCTGATGATAATTAATTACAAAGGAGAACCCTTTGTAATTAATTATCATGAATAACTCAAAGAAGCACGATTATTCCAAACTTGATCAAAAACTCCCGTACCGGCCCATTGGATAATTACACCGGTAGTACTGTCGACCCTTTTTATACGCCATGATGCGGCAGAAGTGGCTGTCCCAATTGCCGCTTCCCCCACATAATCAATATCACCAACCGTATCCAGGCGAAGAGTGAATTTAAAACCGCCAAAAGAAATTGTTTGTAGCGTTGTCTCGGTTGAAGCAGTAGTCGGTAGCGACGAACTCAAGACATCAACCTGAACATGTCGGTCACCATCTACCAGACCGCTTTTGGCCACATCTCCCGAATCACTAAAACTACTAGAACCCTCACCAGATGTGGAAGTAACTTTGACTTGCAAAACCCCGGCATCAAGAGCTAAATCCGTGGTCTTGAGAATCGTAGCGGCGGTTGCTTGGGTAGCGAGCGTAGAGACGGTTTCTTCGGTGGCGGGATTTATTCTCGCGTTGGCTGAATTCTTGACACCAACTACACCAGTCGTCGGCGAACTGCCCATTATAAAAGCCGAAGCTTTTTTAGGTGATAAGATTTGGGAAGCGATAGCGCTGGCGCCAGCAATGCTCGCCACTTTCAAAAAGGTGCGTTTACCCTGATCATTAACCTTGGATTGTTCCGAATCTGTTGATTGAGGGATAGTAGCTACGACATCTCCTGCTTCAGGCGTAAAACTGGGCTCAACGATTGGTCTGCGTCTTAATAGAAAAGAATCTGTATTTGGTAAAAACACACCTCTTCTTGCTTCAGGCGTAAAACTAGGATCAACAATTGTCCCTCGTGTTAATACAAAAGAATATGTATTCGGTAAAAACATAGATATGATCCGTCAATTTAAATTATATCAGATTTTACCCGCACACCTATCCACAATATTGTGGATTATGGAAACTTAGGGGTGTGATACTATGTATAGGAGAGTAGAAATTTTCATGAACAACTTTTCTTTTAAAGTTTTTGGCTGTTTTATATTTCTGTTTTTAGTTTTTAGTTTGTTTGCGACTGATTTTGCATATGCCATTTATCAAAAAATCGCTCCCGGCGACACCGTTACTTTGGGCGAATTTGTCTTTGAAGACGATTTTTCCCCTTCTACAACAGATTGCACTATCGGAATAACTGATCCCTTGAATATAGTAGCAGTGGCTTCAACCACGCTCATGAACGAAAGAAGTGACGGTTGGCATTATTACGATTACACTACCCTGTCAACCGCTGCTTCCGGTAGTTGGCGCGCCATTATGTCTTGTGGCAGCGCGGGAGCCGGTGATTTGGTCAAAGCAGATAAAAGTTTTATCGTTGATTCGTCAATTAAACGCGGATATACCATGACATTGTCCGATTTTGAGGGAACTACGGTCAACACAGCTTACAAAGCAAAATTGCAGGTCCTAAATCATGCGACTATTCCAACGGATGCCGATTCTCTGCCGGCAGTGGTTATTACTGATTCTGCCGGAACAGTCCAAGTGCCGGCTGGCGTAATGACCAAAGACTCCAATGGAACCTATAGTTATAGTTATAGTATTGGCGGCAGCGCCGTCGGCGGTGTTTGGGAGACAGTAGTTTCTGTTGTCGTTAACGGGGAAACGATTAAAAAAAATGATTATTGGAATCTTTCCAGCTCGCCGGCTGACGTTCAAATAATTGACATTACAGACAAAATTATACCGACTATAACTGCCAGTGTGAGAATTGATAACATGGGAACTTCGGCGAGCGATTTTTACTATGTGTATTGTATTGTAACCAGCGAAAATAATTTATGCGGTGGAAATGATGATGTAGATTCTGGATCAGATACCGCATATATAAATGCCGGGAGCTTTGTAAACCTGTCGTTGACTTTGGATGAAGTGCCGACAGCGGGAACTTATTGGTTCAAAGTTAAGGCGCGAGCTTTAGCTGAAACTAACTGGGCGGCAGCAACGGAACAATTTACAGCTGAATCTGGGGCTACACCAACACCAACACCCACACCAACACCACCAACGAGTGGAGGTGGAGGAGGCGGGGGTGGAGGTGGAGGCGGCGGGGGTGAGGTCAGCTCGACACCCTCACCGGTGACAACGGGCGGTAGCGCTGATTTTAGCCGTGACGGCATCGTAAATTCCGTTGACTTTTCTATCCTGCTTTTCTTCTGGAAAACTCGCCCGCCGTTTAGCAATCCCTATGTTGATATCAATAAAGATGGGCAGGTTAATTCTGTTGACTTTTCTATCCTGCTTTACCAGTGGAAAAAGTAATTATGTATGAAAATATTACCTAACAAAAATATATATCCCGTTAGAGGTCCGACCCGCCTGAAAGGCGTGGTCGGCAGACGATCCCTCTTTGAGGGATGTCTTACCTCTAACGGGATATATATTATCCTGGTATTTAGCGCAATATTTTTGCCATATTCAGTTTTTGCTTCAAATGTTTATATAGACACAAGTCATACAGATTTTTTCGTTGGGGATACTATAATATTTAGTGTTCGTGTTGATTCTGAAAATAAAAATATAAATGCGGTTGAAGGCAGTATTTTGCTGGACTATTTAACAGAGTCGGTTTCTTTAATTGATATCAATACGGCGGGTTCCAAATTTTCTCTTTGGCCCGGAAAACCTTTGCCATCGGTGAGCAATACAAGCATTTCTTTTGCTGGTGGGTCCCCTGGTGGTTTAAACTCCAAAGACGCAATTATTTTCAATATTGTTTTGAAATTGCAAAAAGTAGGCCAAGTCACTCTGACACCTAATAATTTTTCTGTGTATCTACATGACGGCAAGGGGACCAAAGACGAGGTAAGTGTTAAAAATTTAGTCATAGATGTTGTGCCTAAAAAATTAGATTCGCGACCTCGCGATGATTGGAATAATTTAACTTCAAATGATAAGACGCCGCCAGAACCTTTTGAAATTTATTTGGGGCAAGAAGGATCGGTTTTTGATGGTAAAAAGTTTTTATCCTTCAGTACTACAGATAAACAATCGGGTATCGCTTACTATGAAGTAATAGAAGGCGACCTGCCTCCTGTTCGCAGTAGCGATACTTATATTTTGCAAGAACAAAATAAGTCGGTAAAAGTGACGATTATTGCTTATGACTCGGCTGGTAATGCGAGAAAATCAATATACAGTTCGACGCCATATAATGTTTTTTATCCTATTATAATTACAATTATAATTGTAATTATAATATTGATTTTTGTTTTTGTGATTCATAAAAAAAGAAGAGGTTTTCCTAAAAATACAAGCGCGTAAGTGGAAGTGGAAGTGGCATAGTCGGGTTGTCGTATTGAGGTTAAACCTCAATAGTTGTTACGAGCGAGGAGTAAAATGGAAATTCTTATTTACATTTTGTCCGAGCGAAGCTAAAAGGGGTGAATCCTCCGCCGCTCTGCGGAGGATTCATTTTAGCGAGCGAGAGTATTCATTTTTGAGGCGGGCGGACAATGGCCGCCTTGGTGGTAATCTGTCCGACGGCTTGCAGTTTGGTACTGCGGGACGACAAAAACGCCCAAACCAAAAATATCGTCCTTATAGGCAAAAAGGCAATTATAGGAATTGAGTCCCCCAACAGTCCGGCGATAATTCTTTTAAATTGTTTCCGGCCGCTTTTACTTATTCCGACAAATACCAATAAAAGCAAGTCCCCAAAAATACCAATAAGCCAACCCAAAGTTCCACCGGTAAAAATATCAATGACATCCAAGATAACTGTCACCAACAGCATAAACAGAAAAAGTAACAACCCCATGGGAACTGGTTTTTGACTTTCTTCCTCCATACGGGCTGTCTCTTCGTCCTGAAGCATCCTCTGCTGGGCCCGGGCAAGCTCAAGTTGGTACACATATTCCTGCTCCTGCTCCGATTCCGCCAACGAAGGTCCCGTTTGTTTTTGTTGATACTGTTCCCCCAATTCTCTTTTTGATTGCAAAAGCGACGGCCCCTTGTCCTGACTGATGGAAGCGGCTTGTTTTTGCTTGTATTGCTCTTGCGGTTTTTGATTAGTTGAGTTAACCATTTTTTAACAATAAGCGATTGATTTTATTTTAGCGAGCGAGGGGCAAAATGGAAATTCTTATTTTATCTAACGAAGAGCAAGATAGGAATTTATTCATATCTTGTCTGAGTGCTGATAAAAGTTCATTTACATTTTGCCCGAGCGAAGCTAAAAGGGGTGAATACTCCGCCGCTCTGCGGCGGTATCAAGAGGCGAAGCCTCCTCTTGATACCTCGCGGCAAGCCGCGAGGAGGCTTCATTTTATTATACAATTAATTAGTGATTAGCCCAACAGAAAAACTCCGTTGTTGAGGTTAAACCTCAACAACGGAGTTTTATCGTCTAATTTTTGTCTTTGTTATCATTTTCTTTTTTCTTGTCTTTTTCCAGCGCCGCTTCGGCTATTTCCATAATTTCTTTGATCGGAATACCGACAATAAAATTCCTTCCAAGGCTGCTGCCGATAGACATTGCCGTTACTTTTCCTTCGCCGTTAAAAACGGGACCGCCGGAAAAACCAGGCTCAATCCCGCCGCGGAAACAATGCATGAAATCAATCCCTGAATCTTCAATGTATCCCGTAAATAATTCCATCGTAAACTGATCTTCAAAAATATATGGGACGATATTGCCGAACAAACTAAAAAATCCGCTGACATAACTTTTTTCTTTTAATTCTATTTTGTCACTGACGGGAATACCTTCTTTTAGCGCTTGGATAAAAAGCAAGAGACTAAGCTTTTCAGCTGACGGACCGTTGTCGCCAAGCTCTTCAAATTTTTTTTGCACTTCTGAAATATCCGCCTTAAGAATCATAATGTCTTCCAGCGCTTTACTGCCCTGACCGACTTTTTCCAAAGGCACGGCAACAGTATGAGTGGGCGTGCAAAACTTACCGGCGATAGTGATTGTCATCTGACTATTCATATTAAATCCGGCTTGAATCAGATCATTCTCGCTTGGTAAAATCAGATGAAGGGCCGTGGAAATTAAACCCTTGCCAATGGGAAAACCGCTGCCGGCATATGACATGGCTTTATTGTCTTGACGAAACTCAACCACAATAATAATCAGCTTGCCAAAGGATTCTATGATATCTTTGGAAACAGGATTGTCCGAGACCACAATGTTTTTGCCCGGCGGAAACCGAATAACATTTTTTCCATTGTCGCTCTTCTGCGATTCGGAAGAAAGAATGACAAATTCCCTTAGCGGATCTAAAACATTTTTAACAGTCTGATTATTTGCGGCATTAGCGATAACAATTTGACCGCCATCGGCATCCAAAAAATTAACATTAAAAATAAATAGAAGAGCAAACACAAAAACAGAGATTTTTTTAAGCATTCTCCTCTCTCCTTGATTGAATTTTTAAAGAACAAGCAACAAAAAACGAAGACACCCAACCTATCCTTTTAGGGATAGAGTCGTTATGTCTTCGCTCAGACACTTGCCCTTTCCTTTCTTAAGTTATATTTAATTATACTCCTTTCAAAAAATTAAAGTCAACCCCATCAACACTCTTGCCAATAGTATCAGTTTTGCTACTATTGCCGAAAGCACATTAAAAATCAAAAACATTCGTTCTTGCTTCGTCAACGAATCCTTTAAAAAGAAAAAATGAAGGGAAGGGAGGGAACCCATGGCGCAAAAACACGACATTGATCCGGACCAACTGGTGAAATCGCTGCGGAACGATGCGAACACGGAATTTGAAGAAAAAATAAAAACCATACCAAGAGCTATCAGAGATGAGATCCGCGTTCTTCATAAACAAGCGGAGGCAATGAAACCTGACAATGCCGAACTCCACAAATTAAATACATATATTGATTGGCTTATCAAAACCCCATGGGCAAAAAGTTCCCCCGAGATTGATGATTTTGCGGAGACAGCGCAAATTCTTGAAGAAGACCACTACGGGCTATGGGAAATCAAAGAAAGAATATTGGAATTCATTGCCGTAAAATCCCTAAACCCAAGGACGAGGAGTCCGATTCTCTGTTTAGTCGGACCGCCGGGCACCGGCAAAACATCTCTTGGCAAATCAATCGCAAGAGCAACCGGCCGAGAATTCATCAGAATGAGCGTGGGCGGACTTACCGATGTGCACGAAATAAAAGGTCATACCCGAACCTATATCGGCGCTCTTCCTGGCCGCATCATGCAGAAAATCGTCAACACCGGAACCAATAATCCTGTTTTTATGCTCGATGAGATAGATAAATTGGGATTGAAAGGATTCAGCGGAAATCCGGAAAGCGCATTTCTGGAAGTACTGGACCCCGAACAAAACAATTCATTTGAGGATATCTATTACGGCCCGAATTTCGAGTTTGATCTTTCCAATGTTTTCTTTGTAACCACGGCCAATGAAACCGATACAATCATGTCGGCGCTTAAAGACAGAATGGAGATAATTAAAATCAGGCCATATACAACAGAAGAAAAATTGCAAATAGCAAAGCTATTTCTAATTCCCAAGGAATTAAAAGAATGCGGACTAACAACAGAAAATTTCGCCCAAAAACATATTGCAGTACAACCGCCGATATTTTCCGATGAATCCTTGAATAGAATTATCCTGGCATACACCAAAGAAGACGGAGTTAGAAATCTTGAGAAAAACATAAACGCAATTCTGCGCAGAATTGCGAAAACGGTAAAAACCGCGACAACCTCCAAATCCCAAACGGCGATTGAAAAAGCCTTGCAAAAAATTCCTACGATTGTAACTCCGGATTTCGTTGATGCTTGCCTTAAAAATCAAATTAAATCAAAATCAATAGGTTTTACCGGTGAAAAAATCTAAAACCCGCCATAATTTCGTAAGAGATAGGCGGGGTTTTTCTCTTTTATTGGATTTTACACTATCAGTTTTTAGATTTGAGTTATTAACTTTAGTTTTACATTACTCATATCCTTTTAGTTTTCCGATTTTATGATGCTGACGGATTTTTTCTATCGACTTGGATTCAATTTGTCGGATTCTTTCTCTGGTAACCGAAAAAACCTTGCCCACCTCTTCAAGGGTGTGAGTAACGCCGTCAGTAAGACCGAATCTCATATCAAGAATCTTTTGTTCGCGGGAAGTAAGGTCAAAAATTATTTCATTGATATATGTTTTGAGAATCTTGCGAGCGGCGGATGTGGCCGGTGAAATGGAATCTTCATCGGGAATAAAACTTTCAAGGGCGCTGTCGCCATCATCGTTATCACCTACCGGAGCTTCAAGAGATATGGTTTCTTGAGAAATTTTCATAATGTGCCTTATCTTCTCAACCTCAACGCCCATTTCCGCCGCGGTTTCTTCCGGCATCGGATCTCTGCCCAAATCCTGAACCAAACGCCTGACCACCTGCTGATATTTGTTTATCGTTTCAACCATATGAACCGGAATGCGAATAGTTCTGCCCTGATCGGCCAAAGCGCGGGTAATCGCCTGTCTTATCCACCAAGTTGCATAAGTGGAAAATTTGTAGCCCTTCTTATAATCAAATTTTTCCACGGCCTTGAACAAGCCGATATTTCCCTCCTGAATTAAATCCAAAAGACCGAGATTCGCCGAACGGCCCACATATTTTTTGGCGATAGAGACAACTAACCGCAAATTGGAAAGGGCTAATTTTTGCCGCGCCGGCTCGTCGTTTCTCTCAATTCTTTTGGCAAGTTCCACTTCCTCTTCGCCGGACAATAACGGATACCGTCCGATTTCTTTCAAATACATCTGCACCGAATCGGAAGCAACATCGCCGAATTCTGTTTCAATTTTTTTCTTCTCATCGTATTCTTTTACTTTTTCTTCTTCAAAAACTCTTCCCGATTCAATTATGTTTATGTTAGCCGATTCCAATCTTTCATAAAGTCCTTCCAACCCTTTGATATCTTTTTCTATGTTTGGGAAAGCGTTTAAAACTTCCATTTGAGTCACAAAACCGCGATGTTTGCCTTTTTCAATCAAACTTAAAACAGCGCTTTCGCTAATAATGTCTTTTTTTATCTTTCCCGCCGATTTCTTTTTTCGTTTTACAATGGATTTTTTCTTGGCTGCCGGCCTGGTTTTTTGAGCGGCTTTCTTCGGCTTTTTGGATTTTTGGAGCTTTTTATTGGATTTTTTAGTTTTCTTCTTTGACATAAAATATAAAACTCATCCTATCACGATTTTAATATAAAAACTACTGATGGGTGGTTGCGAGCTCTCGCGTTAATTCGGAAAATTTTTGAGCCAGCAGTCTTATTTTCTCTTTATCATTGGCGGCTTCCGCGGCTCTGATCTCAAACCCGACATTCGCTAATTTTAAGCTAAGAGCTTTTTGCTTCATCGCATTGATAAGTTTGGCAAATTCTTCTTTCAACTCTTCGTCTTTAAAATCCTTCCAAATTTCTTGCGACTTAATGAACGCGAATTCAAGTTTCATGGCTAAATCTTGGTCAAATTTTTTAACAAAATTTCCAAAATTAAAATTATCAAAATCAACCTTGGCTAATTCGGCGATTACACCGGCGGTTTCCGGATTTAAAAAATCCATTTTTATATTGGTCAAATCGTCTTTAAAAATTTTGGGGTTATTTATTAAAACTGAAATCAGAGCTTCATTTATAATATCGCCGGAAGCATATTCCGTCTTCTTGCCCGGCAAAGACGCGCCTGCGCTGATGGCGCCGTCGGCATACGCATCCAAATCGTCTTTGGCTGAAACAATATCCGCCGCCACGGCCTCGTCCTTTACTCTCAAAAAAAACGCAAGTTGGGATATCCAGTGCGATTTTTCCACTTGGCTTGCCAAGCGTTTTATAAAAGGAGCAAGAATTGATACGATGTTTTTTTTATTTTCCGGAACAGCCGGATCAAAATTCCTTTTGGCTTTTTCAAAATAATAATCTATCACCGACTTTGAGCCATCTATCAGTTTGGGCCAATTTGAGCCGTGTTTTTGAACATAATCGGCCGGATCTTTGCAGGTCTTATCATCCAGTTCAACAATTTTGATATTAAAATTTTTATTTAACGCAAAACCGATTCCTCTCCTCGTCGCCATGGCGCCGGCCTGATCTTCGTCAAAACAAAAACCCAAATTATTCGTATACCTTTCTAAAATTCTAAGATGTTCCTGTGTCAAAGCGGTTCCCGAAGAAGCCACGACATTTTTAATGCCGGCCTGATAAGACATTATAGCGTCAACATTGCCCTCCACCAAAACACACTGATTGGCTTTTTTAATTTCAACTTTGGCCTTGTCCAGACCGTATAAAATTCTACTCTTATCATAAATCAGAGTTTGAGGAGTATTTATATACTTGGCCGGCTCCGTTTCCCGGCTTTGAGTTTTGTCCGCCTCCGCCCCATCCGCCAACTGGCGGAGGCGGATAGGGCGGATTGAGTTTTGAGTTTCAAATATTCGGCCGGTAAAACCGACAACCTGTCCGCCGGTATCGCAAATCGAAAACATTATGCGGGAACGGAATCTGTCATAAATACCAGAATTACCACCTTGTCTCTTGTCGCTTGTCTCTTGTCGCTTTATAGCCATCCCGGCAGACACAATCTCGCCGTCTTGGTATCCTGATTCCCGCAAATAGCCGGTTAACGCCTGCCAATTGTTTGGCGCAAAACCAAGCCTGAAATCTTTTATAGTTTCGTCAGTCAAACCGCGCCCCAAAAGATAAGCTAAAGCCTTTTTCCCGGATTCTCCGCCCCATAATTGTTTTTCAAAAAACTTGGCGGATTTCTCGCAAATCTCATACAGTTTTGTTTTCTCATCCCTGATAACGGGGTCAAATGATTTTAATTCTATGCCGGCTTTTTGGGCGAGCATTCTTAACGCTTCCGGAAATTCAACCCCCTCAATTTGCTTCACAAATCCGAAAATATCGCCTCCGGCGGAACATCCGAAACAATGCCAGATTTGGCGTTCCGGAGAAATGTAAAAAGAAGGCGTTTTTTCGTTGTGAAAAGGACAGCGGGCCTTGTAATTCATGCCCGCTTTTTGGACTTTCAAATAACCGGATATCACTTCCACCACATCCAGCTTTTCTTTAATTTTAGAAATATTATCTTCCATTTCCGCCATTTTAACACAAAATTGCGGAAAAAGAAGTTACAAACCCTACACTTAAATTTCTAAGCGCGGGGTAAATTAAAATCCCCACTGACAACTTCGTAGTTGTGAGCGGGGAATTTTGCCCTCGCGGTACGGGACTTCACTTGCTGATTTCTTCCTGCCAAACTGCATATTTTTGAGTAATTGAATTTATCAAAAATGTTCTAACCGTATAATTGCCGTTCGGCAATTTTTTATTTATCATCTCTTCCGCGGTTTCCGTTAAATCGGAACTTTTCTTTGTCAGTAATATTGTGTTGGAAAAAAGAACAAACTTATCCTGGCTTTGCGCTTGTTCTTTCGGTACTGATAATCTGTTTGAGCTTAAAAACATTATGCTTTCTTTGGTCTGCCGGTTTTTAAAATCAATCTCCAGGCTTAAGGCGCACTCGGCCGAATCGTTGACGATTTCCCAATCCAAATCGCAGAATCTTAGGATCAGATAAAAAGCAATTTTGTGCTCGCCCGCAACGCCAATGTTAAAGTATCCGGGTATTGAAGAGTTGAATTTGCTGAAAATAATTTTATTGGCAGTTTGGGTTTGCGGATTATCGGCTCTCTTTGGCAATATGGAATCTGCCTGCTGTTTAAATTTCCTGTTATAAACTTTTTGGTCGTTTTCAGTTTTCGCCGGATCGGGCGGTTTAAGCGCTTTATCAATAGTGATATCGGAATAATAAGAAAATTGGATCAAGGCGGCTCTAAAATTGCCGTCTATATCATTCATTGAAAGTTCGTTCCAAACCATCTGTATATATTGAGGAGCCAAAGGATTGCTGTTGCTGATTTCTTTCAACGCTTCGCCGATAAACGGGCCATGGTTCTTAAATAATGAAAATTTCCCGTATTTTCTATAGAACAAAAATCTGAATAATACATGCCCTTTCTCGTCACCGTACATCCAAACCATCATCTCCGAATAAGTTCTTCCGGAAGGCAATCTCAACATATAGTCCGGCATGCCGTAAAGAAGGTACACCCGGGCCATTTCGCCGTTTAGACCGCCATTATGGCTGAAACTGACGCCGAAAGTATTTACATTCCTTAAAAGAATTTCATTTTTTATCTCATCAATTCTTCCGTCAATCAGTTGTTTGCATTCGTTTTCCGGAGTGTTGGGGTCGGAATCCCGTATTTGCCAAAAATTTTCCGTAAATTTTTGGACATCTTCAACCGATTGGCACTTATTGAGTTCTTGCTTCTCGGATTTGGTAACCAAGAATTGATAATTTTCCAAAAAATCTTTTTGGGCTTGAACAGCGGGTGTAAGAGTGCCGCCGGAGTTGGGATGGGCGCCTCCGCAATTTAAGACCGTTAACAAAATAACGGATAATCCAAAAAAATTAAGACCGGAACATTGATTTCTCATTTTTACCTCCTGGCTTGAAGAATCTGCTCAAGATCGTTCCGGCTGATGCTTAAAATATGATATGCGGTATCTAAAGAATATTTTTGCCCCGTCATTGCCGTCTGGTCTTCCAGCGCTTCGCTGATACTTTCCCGGATTATTTTTTGATCCGCGGCAAAAATCCATTCTCCGTTTTGGCATAAAAACCAAACCTCCACCGAATAAGGGGGCATATCCAACCCAGTTCTAAGGTCTTTCTCTGTCTGCCATTTTTCATAAATAAAGGGGTCCGATTTGCCGAAAAGCTCCGTGAGAAAATCTTTTTTTTCCTCTTTTTTAAATAAAATGCTTCCGGCGTCTTTAAAATCTTGGCTTCCCTTGGATTTTTTTCTGCTAATCGTTTTGGGCAAACATCTTGCATAAACTCGTATGTATTCATTGCTGTTCTGCGGATTTTGATAGGTGGTAATAAAGCCAAGATAAGTCGTGGTATCGCTGAATGTTTTTACATGGATTATGTCTCGGTTCTCAATTTTCCAGCCGTTAATATCCGGAAGAGGCGGCGTTTCCGCGTTTGCCCTAAAAACTCCGAACAACAAAACCAATATAACAAGCCACTTGCTCATTTCTCCTCCTAAATTTAAAAGATCATTGCCGTTA
>Ga0209541_10001637_pt1 | contig 44028 bp, 40 predicted proteins | sample RifCSPlowO2_01_FD_184027 | JGI IMG/M metagenome (GOLD analysis project Ga0209541, IMG submission 184027) | Groundwater microbial communities from Rifle, Colorado - Rifle CSP2_plank lowO2_0.1 (SPAdes) (version 2) | ecosystem: Environmental > Aquatic > Deep subsurface > Groundwater | place...
GATTTTTAGTGAGATTAATTATTTATTCCACTTACGGGATTTTGATAGCGGCAGCTATAATATTTTCTACTGCCGCCATTCCTTGGCTTAGTTCTTTGGGCTGGCTCATTATTTTATTTATAGCCGATCGGCTTTTACATTTTGGCAAGGCTGAACGTTCATTTGTTCGTTTGTCCAAAGAGGGGATAAATGTGGCTTTGTACGCAATCCCTCAAGTTTATTCGGTTTTGGAGTGGTCTTTTGACCGCGCTTTAGCTTTGGGCGGAGATTTTAATTTATATGTAATGCAAAAATTGTTGCAGAATAAAGACGTTGTGGGGGGATTGGCGAGAATGGGCGTGAAGCCGGAAGAATTTATTTCTAAAGTTGAAGAATACCTTCTCAAACTTGCTGGCCAGAAGAATACTAAAGAGGCTTTAATTCAGAATGCAGAACAATTAATGTCTGCCGCCTTTCGCCACGCTTTGGAAAATAAAAGCGAGGCAATTGAAGCTAAAGATTTATTTTCCGCTTTGGGAGAAATTACTAATGAAAATATCGCCAAGCTTTTTAAGTTATTTGATATTGACGCAGGCGATTTGGAAAACGCGTTGATTTACGGAAGCTTGGTTAGAAAGTTTTCCGGATTGCGCCGTCTACCCGGCACCTTCGCGGGGTTTATCGGCCGTCCATATAGGGTCCGTCATAGGGTAATGAACCGTGCTTGGACAGCCCGTCCGACTCCGACCTTAGATCAATTTGGCGAAGATTTGACTGACTTAGCGAGAGCGGGGAAGGCAGGATTTTTAATCGGCCATCAGTTGGAATACGGCAGAGTTCTGGATGTGCTTTCTCGGCCTGGTAATCCCAATGCTTTATTAATTGGCGAACCAGGTTCTGGAAAGGAAACAATTATCGCTCATCTGGCTCATGAATTGGCTAAGGATAGGGTGCCAGCGCCTCTTTTTGATAAGCGTTTGGTGAAGTTAGATATTGGGAGTATGGTGGCGGGGGCGGCAGAGGGCGAACTTCAGCGTCGGATTAAAAAAGTAGTTTCGGAAATAATGATCGCAGGCAATGTTATTCTTTATATTCCGGATATCCACCAGCTGATTAAAACTTCCGGCCAGCTGCGTTTGAGCGCGGCAGAGTTATTGTTACCGGTTATTAAAAGTAGCGCTTTTTCTGTGGTGGGTTCCACTTATCCTAGAGAATATAAACAGCATATTGAGCCGGACACAGATTTTGCGAGCGCTTTTGAGCCAATTCGAGTGCAGGAAATTAATGAAGAAGAGGCGGTTAGGTTTATGGTTTATGACGGGATCTTTTTAGAGGCTCAATATAAAATAGTTATTAGTTTTGGCGCTATTAAAGAATCAGTTCGGTTAGCAAAGAAATATTTCCGCCAAAAACTTTTGCCGGTTAGCGCTGAAGATCTTTTAAAGGAATCTTTGGCGGGGGCGGCCCAGCATGGAAAAAAAATTTTGACTGTTGACGACATTGTTAAAACCGCAGAAAAGAAAGTGAATATCCCAATCCACAAGGCATCTGGAGAAGAGGTGGCTCAATTATTGAATCTCGAAGAAATTATTCATCAGAGATTGGTGGATCAAGAAGAAGCGGTTAAGGGCGTGTCTCGGGCATTGCGAGAATATCGCAGTGGCCTTTCTCGCAAGGGCGGGCCGATAGCGGTTTTCCTGTTTGTTGGCCCCACTGGCGTTGGTAAGACCGAACTTTCTAAAATTATGGCAAAAATCCAATTTGGCTCAAGTGAAATGATGACTCGATTGGATATGTCAGAATATCAAGATAAACAAAGTATTTTTCGGCTGATTGGTTCGCCGGATGGAACGGTGAGCGGCAATTTGACCAGTACGATTTTAGAAAAACCTTATAGTTTAATTTTGCTAGATGAATTTGAAAAAGCCCATTCAGATGTTTTAAATATTTTTCTTCAAGTTTTTGATGACGGCCGTTTAACGGATAATCTTGGAAGGATAGTAGATTTTCAAAACACGATTATTATTGCCACCAGCAACGCTCACTCCGAATTTATAAAATTTTCTCTGGAATCGGGCCGGGAAATGCCCCAAATTTCCGAGGAATTGAAGAAAAAATTAGTAGATTACTTCAAGCCGGAATTATTAAACCGTTTTTCTGATATAGTAGTATTTAAGAGCCTTTCACCTTTAGATTTACAGGCGATTACTCGCCTTCAACTTAAAGATTTTGCTGATCAGTTGAGGGAAGCGCAGGGTGTTGATTTGAGTTTTGACGATTCAGCGGTGAATAAGTTAGCCGAGTTAGGCCATGATCCGGTTTTTGGCGCTCGTCCTCTGCGCAAGGCAATCTCTGATAAAATTAAATCAGTGCTCGCGGAGAAGATTTTACGGAATGAAGTTGCCCGCGGCAGCGCAATAAAAATTAATTTTAAGAATGAAACTTTTGGGTTCAGTCAATAACGCAATAAAGCTTTTAATTTTTTCCAGTGTAACCGTAAATATGGCGGATGGTGTTTGGTCGCCGGTTTTTGCTATTTATGTTACCCAGAAAATCGCGCCCGGCAATCTTAGCGCTGTCGGTTATGCTATTGCTATTTATTGGTTGGTAAAATCTATTTTACAGCTTCCTTTGGCAAGATTTTTAGATAAGACCGACGGAGAAAGAGACGATTACATTGCTTTAATTATCGGAGGCGTTATTTATGTTATCGCGCCATTATTGTATTTTTTTGTGGATCATCTTTGGCAACTTTTTGTTTTACAAGCAGTTTATGCGGTTGCTGGGTCTTTATATGTCGTGCCCTGGTCTTCAATTTTTACTCGGCATGTGGATAAATTCCGCATTGGTTTTGAGTGGAGCTTAAACTCTTCAGCGTTGGGTTTTGGTTTAATGATTTCCACTGCGGTGGGCGGATATATTGCCCAAAATTTAGGATTCGGTGTTATCTTTTTGATTTCTTCTTCCTTAAATTTGATGGGTTTGATTGGAATGTTGTTGTTAAAAAAGCATATTACTCAGCGCAATCGTTTAGAAAAAGCCTTTCCTGAGCAACATCACCGTCATAGCAAGTAATCTTTATGGCTAGCAGTGTTATTACCAACGAAGAAATCGCAAAAATTTTGCGGGAGATTGGCGAGTATTTAGAAATGGAGGGAGAAGCTTTTAAGCCGCGCGCTTACGAGAAAGCCGCTGAAGCTGTTGAGGCGTTGGCCGAAGAAGTTAGAGAAATATATAAAAAAGGCAGTTTAAAGGCGTTAGAGAATATTCCGGGATTCGGGGTTTCTATTACCGAGAAAGTTGAAGAGTTGATTAAGACGGGCCATTGCCGTTATTACGAACAGCTTAAAAAGAAAATACCGGTGAATCTCGGTGAACTTTCGGCAGTGGGGGGATTAGGCTCCAAGAATATTAAGAGATTGTATCAGGAATTAGGTATTAGGAATTTAAAGGAATTAGAAAAATCAGCTAGAGCGGGAAAAATAAAAAACCTTGAAGGATTTGGAGAAAAAAGCGAGGAAAATATTTTGCGCGGCATTGAATTTTTGAAACAGTCAGGTGGGCGGTTTGTTTTAGGGTTGGTAATGCCAGAGATTAACGGCATTGCGCAGCAACTCCGTAATTTAAAAGAAGTTAAAAAATTAGAAGTAGCCGGATCGGTTCGCCGTTGGAAAGAAACTATTGGCGATGTAGATATTTTGGCGGTTTCTAATAAACCCAAAGCGGTGATGGATTTTTTTGTTTCTTTGCCTCAAGTAGCCAGGGTTTTTGCGCAAGGCGAAACCAAATCGGCTATTAAATTAAAAAATGGCATGGATGTGGATTTGCGCGTCGTTTCGGAAAACTCCTATGGAGCGGCCTTAAATTATTTTACCGGTTCCAAAGATCATAATGTGGCTTTGCGGGAAATTGCGATTAAAAAGGGATATAAATTGAATGAATATGGATTATTTAAAGGTAAAAAACCGATTGCTGGGCGAACGGAGAAAGAAATTTATAAAGCATTAGGTATGGATTATATTGAGCCAGAAATGCGGGAGATGGTTGGAGAGATTGGGTTTGCTCAAAAACACCAACTTCCCAAATTGCTGGACTATGGAGATATTAAAGGGGACTTACAGGTTCAAACAAATTGGACAGATGGAGTAAATTCTATTGAGGAAATGGCAATAGCGGCTATGTCTAAGGGGCTAGAATACATTGTAATTACTGATCATACTAAGCGTTTAGCAATGACCGGTGGATTAGATGAAAAACGGATTTTAAAGCAAATGGCGGAGATTGATAAAATCAATTTAGGGTTTAGGGTCAAGGGTTTAGGGTTTAGGATTTTGAAAGGCACGGAATGTGACATTCTTAAAGACGGCAGTTTGGATTTATCGGATAAAATTTTAGAGAAATTGGATGTGGTGGGGGTTTCGGTTCATTCTTTGTTTAATCTTTCCAGAAAAGAACAAACGGAAAGAATTAAGCGGACGATGAATAATCCTAATGTAGATATTGTTTTTCATCCTACGGGACGGTTAATTCAGCGGCGAGCGGCTTATGAGGTGGATATGGATGAGATAATTAAAATTGCCAAAAAGACTGGAACGATTCTAGAGATTAACGCATCCCCGGAACGTTTGGATCTTCGGGATCAGCATATTCGGATGTGCGTGGAGGCTGGGGTGAAAATGTCTGTTGATTCGGACGCGCATTCTATAAGTCACTTTGGTTTTTTAGAATATGGGATTGCTCAAGCGCGGCGTGGTTGGGCGGCAAGAGAAGATATTATTAATGCTTGGCCACTTGAAAAGATGTTAAATTTTTTGAAGAATAAATAAAAACCTATATTTAAAATTTGATGCTTAAAAAAATTAAAACTTTAGGAAATTTTTTAGAGAAAATTTTTAATCAAATTCCTTTTTTGGGCGGTAATGATAGCCAGCGTTTGATCGAATCTTTTTCCAGGAATTCTTCCATGGCTTTAGATTTAAAGTTGCGGTTCCATACTTTATTAAAATCATTGGTTCGTGTTCAGAAAAATCCTTTTGGAATGATTATTGTTTTGGGTTGGCGCGATCAATGGAGCGATCGGCATACTTCGGTGCCGGATTCTGATCAAAACATTTTCAGCGAGCTACCCCTTAATATTGCTCATAAAAGCGACGGAGAGATTTTAGATATTTTAAAAAGAACGGTTGATTTTGACGGCGCTATTTTGGCAGATAGCCAAGGATGTATTTTAGCCAGCGGAATTTATTTAGAAAATATGAAGCCGAAGGAGGCGGCAAAAGAAATGGGATTAAGACCGGGGAAAGATCTTTCTGAAACTTTTGGTTTTAAGAGAAAAGTTCACGCTCGGCATCTAACCGCTATTGCCGCCTCTTATCGTTTGGAAAATACTGTAGTTTACGTAGTTTCTGAAGAAGATGGGTCGCTGCGAGCTTTTGAAAATGGTAGGATAATCGTATCCACTGTTTATGGAGAATAAGAGCATAGAAAATAAAAGTAAGAGAGTAATATCAGCCGGGATTATTATTTTTCGCCGCACTAAAGAGGGGCTGAAATTTTTGCTTTTATATCATGGCCATAGTTATTGGAATTTTCCGAAAGGCAAAATAGAGGGTTCTGAACGGAGTTGGCAAACGGCTTTGAGGGAGGTTCGAGAAGAGACGGGCCTGCGCTCTTCAGAATTAAAATTAATAGAAGATTTTAAGACTTATGAGAAGTTTTTCTTCCGGCGTGGCAAAGAAAAGATTTTTAAAATTGTGATTTTGTATTTAGCCGAAACTCATCAGCCGCAAATAGTTGTTTCGCGGGAACATGATGGATATGCTTGGTTTACTTTTGCGGAGGCGCGAAAAGTGGTTGCTAGATATAAAGAAAATTTAAAAATCTTAGAATTTGCTTATGAATTTCTTCGGAGAAAAAGTGTTAGAAGCGGTTCGGAAAATAATTAAAGGCCTTTATTTTACCGCTTCCAGCACTTTAGCAAATACTTTGGGTTCATTTTCTGCGAGGTCCGCCAAATTTTTTCTATCTAGTTTAACGTTTTTCTTTTGCATCAAATTGATGAGTTGGCTGTATTTCATTCCATTTAATCTTGCCGCGGCGTTAATCTTTACATTCCAAAGAGATCGAAAATCTCTTTTTCTTTCTTTGCGGCCGCGAAAAGCATGCGTCCAGGCGTGAAGCAAGGCTTCTTTAGCTGCTCTTTCCTTAGATTTTCTACCCCAGCGAAAACCTTTGGTATATTTTAGGATTTTTGTGCGCCGTTTATTGGCTATTGTTCCACGTTTGACTCTAGTCATGTTTTATATATACTTTTTAAACATTTTTACGTCTACAGCATTAATCTGCAAAGATTTTGATTTACGATGAGCTTGCCGGCTGTTTCTTTTTGAGCGGTTATGTCCTAATCCCATTTTGCGTCGGATTAATTTTCCGGTGCCAGTAATCCGGATTCTATTTTGAATGCTTGTTTTTGTCATAGTTGCTGTCATTTATCCTAAAATTTATTGAAATTTACTGTTTAATAATTTGAACATTGATGCCACGTCCCCCTACCCTTGGCTCCATAACTACTTTATAGGGAACGGAGATGGTTTTTAAAAATTCCCCTAGCTTTTGGCGCGCCCAGTCTTTATTGCCTTTTTCTCTGCCGCGGAGAACCATTACTATCGTGACTTGATGTCCTTCCGCTAGAAATTCATTCACTTTTCCGGCTTTGATTTCGGCATCATGTTTAGCGATTTTTATTCCGATTTGAACTTGTTTGAATTCTTGAGTTTTTTGCTGGGCCCGTTGTTTTTTAAGTTTCTTTTCTTCTTGATAGCGGTATTTATCAAAGCTCATCAAGCGGGCAACCGGCGGCTTAGCGGTAGGCGAAATCTCAATGAGATCCAGCCCTTTTTCCTTTGCCAGATTTAAAGCGGCCTCTTTTTTCATCACGCCAAGATTTTCCCCGCTTTCGTCAATAATCCTCAGCTCCAGAGCGCTTATTTGATTGTTGATTTTAACTGTAGCGATAGATAAAAATTTAGCAGAAGCCAATAGAGAAGTCAAATAAAAAGATTCTACTTTATTCTTACTCCGTCAAAAAATCATTTCCCCAAGCGCAATATTCACAAGTACTATGGCGAGCTGGCATCGGACCTTGGATTAACTTCGCGGCATCGCGTAAAACCTTTAATGCCTGATCAGGATTAATTTCTACCCGCTTGGGAACAATATCAAAACGCACCATGCCTTTCTCCGAAATTTCTTTAGGAATGTAATAAATAAGATAAGCGTGCCCCGCTGGCTTCATATCATTTTCCCGCAGCAAAAGCCCGTAACAATTTAATTGGTTTTGATAATAACTTTCCCCTCCTTCTTTCACATCAAAACCGCGAGTTTTATAATCTAAAGGCACAAATTCTCCTTTACCTTGAACTTGTCGAATGGCCTCGCCTCCAAAAAGACTTTGCTTCTCCGAACCTTTTGTTTTCTTCAATTCAACAGCCGCGTCTTTTACCCCTAAGTCATCTAACATACCCGACAATACCGCTCCGCTTTCTGGATCTTCATAAACTAACGCGCTTCTCCAACTTCTCCATTTATTTAATAACTCTTGATCTAAAAATAATCCACAATCTATTTTACCGTCAATTTCAGGCGGCAATTTTTCTATAGCTCGATATTTATCGAAATATTTTTTAATTAACAAATCCATTCCTCCCGGCAAGGAAGGAAAAATCCCTCTGGGCCGATGAATTTCTTTAGCTTGCCCAAGCCAAAAACACTTTGGGCATTCTAAAAAGACATTTAAAGTTGATGGCGAAAGGCGAATTTTCCCGTCTTTAATTGGCATTAACTAAAGTATATTATAACCTAAGCGACTATACTAATATTACAGTATGTCTCAGCCGATATCAGAAAACAAAAAAGCCTACTTTAATTATGAAATTCTGGAAACTTTTGAAGCGGGAATAGAGCTGAAAGGTTATGAAGTGAAAGCAATTCGTTCTGGCCGAATAAATATGGCCGGCGTCTTTGCCACCCTCAAAGGAGAAGAAGTATGGCTAACTAATGCCGATATCCCTCCTTATCAACCAAAAAACACGCCAGCTGGTTATGACAGCAAGCGTCCCCGCAAACTTTTATTGAATAAAAAAGAAATTCAATATCTTATCGGGAAGATGCACAGCGACCGATTGACATTAATACCTTTAAAATTGTATAATAAACAAAGTAAAATTAAAGTTTTGCTCGGATTGGGACGCGGCAAGCGCCAATATGAAAAACGCGAGATAATTAAAAAAAGGGAGGCGTCCAGAGAAATCCGAAGAACATTAAAAACAAAATAATGTGGCGAGTTTATATTTTGTATAGTAAAAAAGATAAAGGATTCTACGTAGGCTGCACCAACAATCTTGATCAACGTATTGTTACCCATAATGATGGAAGGGTTATATCCACAAGATATCGAAGACCACTTGTTGTAATACGCATTGAAGAATTTTTAGATAAAACAATGGCATTTCAACGAGAGCGTTTTCTAAAAAGTTTATGGGGCGTGAGATTTAAAAAGAAGATTTTAAATCAATACTTACAAAATATAAACTCGCCACATCCACATTAAAGTTGGGCTAAAACAATTTGCTTTGCAAATTGTTCGCCCGAACATTTTGTATAACAAAATGTTTTAGGGGATGACGGGCCTCGACGGTTATTCTTCTTAAATAATTGCAAGCAGAGCCGGGCTAACTCTTAAAACTGGCCTAAAACTTAATTGCTAACCAAAAATTAGCTTTCGCGTACGCTTAACGCTGACGCGCATCGGCGGTTCAACGCTTCATAGAGCCATCACCGGTGTTATACCCGAAGCTAACTTTGAAAAGCTGCTCTTGTATTCAAAGTAAAAACTAAAAGGGCATTCGTGCTGATTTATCAGTAACTAAGCTTGTAGAAGTTATTTTAGAAAATTTCCGGATGCCGGTTCAACTCCGACCATCTCCATAAAATAATAAAACTGCTCTTAACGAGCGGTTTTATTATTTCGTGTCCGGAGTTGAACCAGTAGCACCCCGTATCAGGAAGATTTGAGTCCGCCGCCTGGCGGACGAAAGCTTGCTCCGGCCATCTCCAAATTTTTCTAATTGATTTTTTGACGGAGTGATTTGACAAAGAGAAAATATTAGCGTAAAATATAGCAATAGTAAGAAAGTTCTTTTCCATCGCTGTTTAACGCGGCTCCATAACCTGGGGAAAGGAGGCAGTATGAAGTCAGTTTTCACCATCGACTACTCCAAGTCTCTGGCCTTTATGATCCGAGTTTGCGATTTCGACTATGTTAACCTCAACATCACCGAACAGAATTTCCCCAAAGAGAGGAGCGATGGCAAGGCAAATCTCAATTTTGAGCTTGTCCCCCATAACCGAAAGATGAGTTCCGAAGAAGTCTTGGCTGATTTTCAAACCAAGAAACTCCGGTCCGCCACCCTCCTAGAAGGTCTTTATTGGGTGAAGAAAAACCCGGAAGAACAGAGAAAGGGTTCCATAGTGATTCTTGGTTCTATTTGGAGGCACTGGGATGGCCTTCGGTTCGTTCCGTATCTTTGCAGTGTTTCCGGCGGGCGTGGTCTGGATCTGGGTTGGTTTGGGGGTGGCTGGGTTGAGGGCGTTTGGTTTCTTGCGGTGCGCGAGCTTGCCTGACGGTAGGCAGGGTCTAGTCCAGTGGACTGTTGGACATGCCCTGTTTCGACTTAATCGAAACAGGGCTTTTTTTATTGATTTTTTTTATATAAATTATATAAATTTAAGAATTATGGTAAAAATACAAGTGCTATCCTATAGGATAGCACTTGTATATGTGAAGGTGCTGATTTTTTGTTAGTTTTTTAGTTTTCAGCATTCAAGGGGGATTTGTTATTATAATAGTAAACTTATGCTTAGAAAAATTGAAGCAGTAATTAAAAAGGCAGTTGGCGGCAAGGTTCAGGTTTTTGTGACAACTTCGGAAAAACCGGAGTTTGGAGATTATTCTACCAACATTGCTTTTTCTTTGGCAAAGGAGAAAACCTTTCGACAAGCTCAAGGCAAAAAATTTCCAGCCGAAATTGCCGGAGATTTGGTCAAAAAAATTCAAAATTCTGACAAAAAAAGATTTTTTGAAAAAGTAGAATCAACTGGCGGATTTGTGAATTTATGGGTTTCTAAAAAAGTGTTGATAGGTGAGCTTGGCAGTCTCTTAAAGACTAAAAGCTATAATCCTAAAGCAAAAAGATTAAAGATTAATCTTGAGTTTATTTCTGCCAATCCTACGGGGCCTTTAACGATGGCTAACGGCCGTGGTGGATTTTTGGGGGACACATTAGCAAAAATTTTAGAAGTAGCCGGCCATAAAGTTACTAGAGAATATTATATTAATGATGCCGGCAACCAAATTCGTTTATTAGGCGACAGCATTTTGGCAGTTTTGGGAAAAGTTTTGGAACGAGACGAACATTATCAGGGGGCGTATATTAAAGATTTAGCGGATGTTTTAAAATCAAAAATTCTTTCTTCAACTGGAGAAAAAAAATTGGATAGCGAAGCAATCGGCAGGTTGGCAGCGGCGGAATTATTAAAACAGATCAAGATTTCTTTAAAGAATTCTGGGATAGAATTTAATAATTGGTTTTCCGAATATGAGAATCTTCATAAGAAAGATGAGCTCAAAAAAGTTTTAGCATTATTAGAAAAAAAAGGATTGGTAGAAAAAAAAGAGGGGGCGGTTTGGCTAAAACAATTTGTTATTGGCGGATTGTTCGCCCGACCAGATTCTAAAAAAGAATCTGGTTTAGGGCTTAAGACTAGCGACATTGCCGACCCCGACGCTACGGTCGGGGCAGGCGAGAAGGATCGTGTTTTAGTGAAAAGCGACGGTAAGCCGACTTATTTTTTATCCGACCTTGCTTACCATTATGATAAATTTGTGAAAAGAAAGTTTGATTTAGCGGTGGATATTTGGGGAGCGGATCATCATGGTTATGTGGCTCGTTTGCAAAGCGGAGTGAAAGCGCTAGGCATTGATTCGGATCGGTTGAAAATTATTATTACCCAATTAGTGCGGTTGATTGAGGATGGCAAAGAAGTAAGAATGTCCAAACGAAAAGGCGATTTTATAACTCTAGACGAATTGATTGAAGAATTAGGAGGCAAACCCTCCTCCGCTAAAGCTTCGGCGGGCAGGGATGCGGCGCGATTTTTCTTTTTAATGCACACGCCAGATTCGCATATGGATTTTGATTTGGCATTGGCCAAAGAAAGATCTTTAAAGAATCCAGTTTATTATGTTCAATATGCCTACGTGCGAGCTTTTAATATTTTGAAGCGCGCCGATGCAGAATCTAAAATTTCCGATTTAAAATCTTTAAGTAAAGAAAGTGAATTAGCTTTAATTAAAGAATTGGTAAAATTTCCGGATATGGTTTTACAAATCGCCGAAGATTATCAAGTCAGCCGTTTAGCCAGATACGCCATGAGCGTTGCGCGGGCATTTAATAATTTTTATGAAAAAGAGCGGGTAATTGGCGAGAACGGAGAGGTTTTGCCGGAAAGGCTGGCGCTAGTCACTGTTTTTAAAGATATTTTTGCGCGGGTTTTTGCTTTATTAGGAATTGACGCGCCAGAAAAGATGTAATATATTTTTAAGGGATTTTGATTCGAATTAGGGCTTATATGAAAGGAGGTGGCAGATGGCGAAGAAAAATGGTCCGCAGATAAAAAGGAATGTTCAGCCGACGATTTATTTTAAAAATCCGATTTTTAGGGTTCCTGGTGGTTTTACCCCAATGGGCGCTATATTTCCGAGCTACATCATCGTTCGAGCTGATCAGGTGGAGAATGTATTGGAGCTAGTATTCTGCGATATGCAGATTGGCAATGATTTAGTTTGGTTTTACTTCAAAGATGGCCTTAAAATAGTTGTGGCTAGAGATTTAATTAAAAAGATAGATGGAATTTAGATTCAACTCCGACGTACGTCGGAGTTTTTTCTTAGTTTAAACATATAATAAATTTCTTGCGTCGATGCTTAGAAATTTATAGAATTAGGGCATTATGTTGCGTGGCTTAAAACAATTTAATTTACCGGAAATTGAAGAGAAAGTTTTGAAGTTTTGGCAAGAAAACAAAATTTTTGAAAAATCTTTAAAAAATAGAGAAGGCAAAAAGAAATTTGTTTTTTTTGAAGGACCGCCGACTGCTAATGGTCGGCCGGGCATGCATCACGTTCTAGCGCGAGTTTTTAAAGACATTATTTTGCGTTATAAAACTATGCGGGGCTATTATGTTGGCCGGAGGGCGGGTTGGGATACCCATGGATTGCCGGTAGAGATTGAAGTAGAAAAAGAATTGGGCATTAAAAATAAACAAGGGATTGAGCAATTCGGTATTGCCAATTTTAACACTCGCGCGAAGATGTCAGTTTGGAAATATAAAAGCGAGTGGGAGAAATTGACTGAACGGATCGGTTTTTGGTTGGATTTTGATAAGGCCTACGTGACTTATAAAAATAATTATGTAGAGACTTTGTGGTGGATTTTCGCCCAAATTGCGAAAAAAGGTTTATTAAAGAAGTTATATAAGATAGTTCCGTGGTGTCCGCGTTGCCAAACTCCGCTTTCTAGCCACGAGTTGGGTCAGCCGGGCGTTTATCGGAAAACAAAGGACCCGTCTTTATACGTTAAATTTAAAATCAAAAATCAATCCGCCGGTTGGCGGACAAAAATCAAAAGTAATGAATATTTATTAGTATGGACTACCACTCCATGGACTTTGTCGGCGAATTTAGCCGTGGCGGTCAATCAAAGCCTGACTTATACCAAGTACAAAGTCGGAGATGAATATTTTTGGTCTTTTAATCCTCCGCCATCCATTGATGGAAAGGAGGCAGAAGTGGTAGAGAAGATTTCTGGGAAGAAATTAGTGGGTTTAGAATACGAACCGTTATACGAAATCAAAAATCAAATATCAAAAATCAAAAATCATGAGGTTTTAGCTGCTGACTTTGTTTCTACTGAAGAAGGTACTGGCCTGGTGCATATTGCGCCGGCATTTGGAGAAGACGACCTCAATTTAATAAATCAAATATCAAATATCAAAAATCAAAAGTTGGATATACCGATTACGATAGATGATCAAGGTGTGGTTCAAAAAGGTTATCCGGGAGCGGGTAAATTTATTAAAGAAGCGGATAAAGAAATTGTGGCTGATTTGGATAAGCGGGGCTTGGTTTATAAATTTAGTTTTATAGAGCATGAATACCCATTTTGCTGGCGTTGTTCTACGCCGTTAATTTATTTTGCCAGGAATTCTTGGTTTATTTTGATGAGCAAGCTGCGAGATGAGCTTTTGGCGGCCAATAAAAAAATTAATTGGATACCAGAGAATATTAAAGAGGGGCGTTTTGGTGAATGGCTGCGAGAAATTAAAGATTGGGCGATTTCTCGCGAACGTTATTGGGGAACGCCACTGCCAATTTGGACTCACGATTCCAAATTGGAAATCAAAAATCCCGCCAAGGGCGAGGCTCGCCAGAGGCGGCAAAAATCAAAAATCAAAAATTGCGATGAAACTTTGGCTATTAGTAGTTTAGAGGATTTGAATAAATATGCCTATAACAAGAATAAGTTTTTTATAGCTCGCCATTGTGAAGGGGAACACAACGTAACTGGGATTTTGACTTGTGGGCCGGAAAAAAATGGTAATGGCGCAAAGTTAACTGAAAAAGGATTAGGACAAGCAGAAAAGATAGCGGCGGATCTTAAGAAAGAAGAGATTGATGTTATTTATGCATCGCCTCTGACGCGTACCCAGCAAACAGCCAAAATTATTGCTAAAAAAGCCACGGGCGCTAAGATTATTATCGATCAACGATTGACCGAGATTCAAGGAGGAGTTTTTAATGGCCGTCCGATAGGAGAATATATGGCATTTTTTGAGAATAAGGCACAGCGTTTTACTAAAACTCCGCCCGGGGGCGAAAATTATAATGATATTAAAAAGCGAATGATAGATTTTGTTTTAGAAGTTAATGCCAAGCATCAAAATAAAACTATTTTGATTATCAGTCATGGCGACCCGCTTTGGGTTTTAACGGGAGCGATTCAAGGATTTAAAAACGAGAAGATAGTAGAAATTGAAAAGGAGGTTACTTTGGCGACTGGAGAGTACGCAAAATTAGATTTTAATAATTGGCCTTTTAGTAAGGACGGAGAATTAGATTTACACAGGCCATTTGTGGATCAAGTAGCTTTGCGTTGTCCGGATTGCGGCGAAAAAATGCTTAGGATAAAAGAAGTGGCGGATGTTTGGTTTGATTCTGGCGCTATGCCATTCGCTTCAGTCCATTGGCCTTTCGCTCAAAATCAAAAATCCCGCCAAGGGCGAGGCTCGCCAGAGGCGGCAAAAATCAAAAATCAAAATAATGAAGACTTAAGTTATCCAGCAGATTATATTGCCGAAGGCATCGATCAGACTCGCGGTTGGTTTTATACCTTGCTGGCGGTTTCCACATTATTAGATCGAGGATTGGCATATCATAATGTTATCGCATTAGGGTTGTTGTTAGATAAAAATGGGCAAAAAATGTCTAAATCTAAAGGCAATGTAGTAGATCCGTGGCAGATGATTCAAAAATATGGCTCCGATGTGATCCGCTGGTATTTTTATACGGTTAATCCGCCGGGAGAGCCAAAGAAATTTGATGAGAATGATTTAGGAAAAGTTTTCCGGAAAATTTTTATGCTTGCTTATAATAGCTTTGTGTTTTTAGAAATTAATGGTTCGACAGGCTCACCACAAAACGGGAACTCAATTAAAGTTTTAGACGAGTGGATTGTCGCGCGGTTGCAGGAAACTATTTTGGTGGCTACGGAGAATTTGGAAAAATATGAAATTGGCGAGGCGGCAAAAGTAATTGAGAGTTTAGTAGAGGATTTTTCGCGCTGGTATATTCGTCGGTCCAGAAAAAATGTTTCGCCAAAAGTAATATCGGAAGTTCTTTTGGGAATTAGCAAATTAATGGCTCCTTTCGCGCCATTTTTCTCCGAGGCATTGTATCAAGCGTTATTAGATGTGAGGGGTGGAGGGTTAGATGTAAAATCTGTCCATTTAACTGATTGGCCAATTTCTCATCCCATATCTAACATCTCACACCCCACATTATTAAAATCGATGTCGGAAATCCGCCGTTTAGCTAGTTTGGCGCTGGCGGAAAGGGAGAAAGCGGGGATAAAGGTTAGGCAACCACTTGCTTCGCTGAAAATCCCGCCAAGGGCGAGGCTCGCCAGAGGCGGCAAAAATCAATCCGCTGGTTGGCGGACAAAAATCAATGATGAATTATTAAGTCTTTTAAAAGATGAAATTAACGTTAAAGAAGTTATTTTTGATAATAAGATTAAGGGAGAAATTGAATTAGACACCAAGATTACGCCGGAATTGAAAGAAGAGGGATTGATTCGAGAATTAGCAAGAATGGTTCAGGGGCTACGGAAAGACGCAGGATTCCAAGCTAAAGATACAGTAGCGCTTTATGTGGAAGCGCCAAAGGGAATTCGGGAAGCGCTGGAAAAAAACATTACTCAATTTAAAAAAGACGTCAAAGCTAAAGCTGTTGAATTTAAAAAAACGGATAAATTTAAGGCAGAATTAAAATCCAAAATTGAGGATGCGGAAGTTTGGATTGGAATTGATAAATAAAAAAATCTTCGCTATAAGGCGAAGATTTTTTGTTTCACTTCTTCAATTTTCTTTTTGGCGATTGCGAGAGCTTTTTTGTTGCCAGCGGTAACGATTTTTGCAATTTTAGTTTTTTCTTTCAGTAGCTTCGTTTTACGCTCATTGAATGGCCGGAAGTATTCAATAATAGTGTTAGTAAGATCGTTTTTAAAATCTGAATATTGTTTTCCGGAAAACTTTTTTTCTATTTCATTAAGATTTTTTCCGGAGAGTTCAGAATAAATAAGCATCAAATTAGAAACTGCTGGCTTATTGGCTTCATCGTATTTTATTTCACTGCCGGAGTCGGTAACCGCTCGTTTGATTTTTTCTCGGATAGTTTCTGGGGAGTCATCAATAAATAAACAGCCATTGGGCAAAGATTTAGACATTTTTTTGGTTGGGTCGTCTAAACTCATCAATCTTGGAATTTTAGACATCAGCGCTTTGGGCTCTACAAAAGTTACCCCATATTTTTTATTGAATCTGCGGGCAATTTCTCGGGTCAGTTCCAGATGTTGAAGCTGGTCTTCTCCCACTGGCACGACCTGGGTATTAAAAATTAAAATATCCGCGGCCATTAAAGTTGGGTAGGTTAAAAGTCCGGTATTAATATTTTCTTTTTGTTGCGCTCTTTTATCTTTAAATTGCGTCATTCTTTCCATTTCACTTAGTGGAGTTTTCGTGCTTAAAATCCAACCTAATTCTGAAGAATGGGGAATAGCGGATTGGACGAAAATCAAAGATTTTTTTGGATTTAAACCGGCGGCAAGATAGCTGATGATTAAATCTTCTACGTTTTTGCCAATATGTGCGATGTCTTGGGTGAGAGAGTGATAATCCGCCACAAAAAACAGGCATTGGTATTTGCCAGAGTTTTGAAGCTCCACAAAGTTTTTAAGGGCACCTAAATAATTACCAAGATGCAAGCGGCCAGTGGGTTGGATGCCGGAAATGAGAATTGGTTTTGCCATGTGAAGGATTAGATTTCTATAACTACCGGAAGGATCATTGGCCTTCGGTTGGTTTTATTATACAGGAATTGGCCAACTTGATCTCGCATTAAAGATTTCAAATAATCTCCATCTAGGGGTTGCTGTTTGGGAATTCGTAGAATCAAGTTTTTGATCCGCTGGCGGATTTCATTAATCATTTCCTGGTTTTCCCGCAAATAAATGAAGCCTCGGGAAATAATATCAGGATTTTTTATAATCCGCGCTGTGGCTTTGTCTAAAGTAACAATTATCACCACCATGCCTTCTTGGGAAAGATTGCGCCGGTCGCGGAGCACGACTTCTTCTACGTCGCCTACGCCTAGTCCGTCCACCATCACATAAGAGGCGGGAACTTTTTCTTCAGAAATTTTGAATTTATTTTCACTGACATATCCCACATCGCCATTATCCATGACAATGGCTGATTCTTTGGGCATTCCGGCTTCCACGACAATTTTCTTTAAAGCCGCTCGGAAGAAATAATATCCGTGAAGTGGCACGACAAATTTTGGCTTGATGAGCTTGATGACCAATTTAAGATCTTCATGATGGGCGTGGCCAGAAGCATGGATGTCTAATAATTTTGAGTTATAAACTTCGTCCACTTGCCTAGCGACGTTGTCTTGCAAGGATTGAACGCTTCTTTCATTGCCGGGGACTACTGATGAAGAGAAAATTACCGTATCCGATGTTTTCAGTTGAACAAAACGGTGTTCTCCATTGACAATGCGCATTAATCCGGCGTTCGGTTCGCCTTGGGATCCGGTAGTAAGAATAGTCACTTTGTTATCGGGATAATTTTTGATTTCTTCCAGAGGAATCATCAGGCCTTTTTTCGGCTTAAAATAGCCAAGGTTTTGGGCAATTTGGAAGTTGTCTTTCATTGACCGGCCGTTTAAAGCGACTTTCCGATCTAATTTTTCCGCCAATTTTACTACTTCAAACAATCGAGTGAGCAAAGAAGAGAAGGTTGCAATAATCAGCCTTCCTTTTGCCGGCGCCATTAATTGGTAAAGGTTATCAGTGACATTTTCTTCGGAAGAAGAAAATCCTGGTCTTAGGGCGTTAGTGCTGTCTAAGAAGATACTATGCGCTCCTTTTTCGGCAATTTTTTCAAAAGCTTCTAGTTCCACTGGTTTGCCGCTTTTATCTATTTTCAGGCGGAAATCCCCGAAGCTGACCATATTCCCGACTGGAGTTTCTAATAAGAAACCCAAAGCATCGGGGATGGTATGATCAACGTTGAAAAATTCAGCTTGGAAATATTTTCCTAGATTAATTCGGCTGCCGTGTTTTACCACCTCAAACTTTAATTTAGGGGCATTAGGAAATTCTTCATGCCTTTTGGTGACGATAGCTTTAGTAAAATCTGCCGTATAAATAGTGGGGTTGCCAAGCTTATTAATTAAGTAATGGATGGCGGCAATATGGTCGTAGTGGCCATGAGTTAGTAAGATTCCTCGGATATTCTGTTTTTTTTCTTGAAGGTAAGTGATATTAGGAATGATGTAGTCAATGCCCGGGGTTTCTTCTTCCGGAAATTGAATACCCATATCTATAATTACTATTTCGTCTTTATATTCAAAGAAATAGCAATTGCGGCCAATTTCTTCCAATCCTCCCAATGGGACAAAGCGTAGAGGAATTTCTTTTACCTCTTCTTTTGAAGAAGGCCTTGCTTCTTTCACGTTGATATTACGGTTCGCGCCAAAAGAGTGGCTTGCCTGCCGATGAGGAAGGCGGACGATAGTCGGAGGGCTAGTGCGGCTCCTAATCGGTTTTCTAGTTGTAGGTTTATACATATAAAAAGATTTTTTCGACTTTTTTATTATTTTTTTTGTGCCGAGGGGGAGATTTGAACTCCCATGGGCTTGCGCCCGCAGCGACCTGAACGCTGTGCGTCTGCCAATTTCGCCACCCCGGCAATTTGCGGCCCTGTGCGCCTGTGCCCCGTCACCAAAAGAGTATCTTATAACTCGTCGGCGGTAGCCGTAGCGAGCAATACTCTTTTTGGTGCGGGGTCTGCCAGTTCCGCCAGGAGGGCTTTTTGTATTACAGTAATGATTTTATAAAATCAATGGTTTTGGTTTCTAATGGATCTAGTCCTTTGTTTTTTGCTAAGTAGTAGGCGCACCACTGGGCATTGGCAATAGTATTAAATGTTCTTTCTAAATTATCTTTTCCATTTATGAAAATATGGATGGATGGTATTTGATATTTATTTAAAACTTTTTTAGTGATTTGGAATCTGATTTTGTGGATTGCGCTGTCATTTTCCGTGGTGAGCAGGATAGCAATGACATTTTTGGGTTTAGTTTCAAAACTGACGATTTCATTATGATGCATTTCCGGGAGGACATTATTAAAAGCTAAATTTTTTCCGGCTTCATTCAAATGAATTTTCCAAAGATATCCTAAATGCCGATTTTGAACCGTGCTATAAATAACCGCTACTTTTCCTTGAATTTGGGAAGCCAGTTTTTTGCCTATTAAACGATAATTAGCCGAATTAATTTTTGAAGAAAGTTCAATAATCTTTGTGGCTGGCAGGGCTGCCTTGAGCAATCCCAGGGTTCCGTAAAACATCAGTCCGTTAGCTTGCCTGGGCGCTAGCGAATTTTTTTCAAAAGTTGCGAAAGCGATTTTTTGTTTTTTAGCGAGCGACAATAATTTTCCTCCTCCGCTGACAACAACTTTTAATTTATGATTTTTTGCTTTGGCGAAGCCATCTAAGGTTTCTTGGGTATTACCCGAAAAAGAGACAAAAACCAATAAAGGATTTTTGTAGAAAGCAGATTTTCCTAGGGCTGAGTCAGGTAGGGAATAATCATTCCAAGTAATTACTGGTATTTTGATATTAACATTTTTAATTAGATTTTGCAAGAGGGGGCCGACTATTCCTGACCCTCCCATGCCGATTATAAGAATAGAATCTGGCTTGGCATTACGGACTTTTTCCAGGTTGTTAAAGCTAACAGCTTTTAAAGTTAGCTGGCGGTTAAGTTCTAAAATATTTTTTTCAAAAATATCCATTATTGGAAGACTCGAGTAGTTCTTAGATACCATTGGTTAACGTTATCAAACCGATTGGATCGAATGGGCAAGAATTTCGCATCAAAACCCTTTAAGTTTTTATTGGCAGCATATAAATAAATTGGCGAGAAAAGAAATACGGCTGGCCTTTCTTTTAATATTACCGATTGGATCTTAGAAAGGTTTTCTAGCTGGGTTTTTTCATCCAGATTAATTTTTATATTTTCTAAAGCAGTATCTATGCTTTTATTGCTGAACATGGCTAAGTTTCCGCCGGGATAAAATCTTTCTGAAGAATGCCAAAAGGAAAACAAGTCTGGGTCGGTTTTAAGAATGGTGCCGAAAAGCAAGATTTGATAATTTCGGGTTTTGATTACTTCATTATTAACATCCATCGGCCGCATGGTGACTAAATTGATTTTGACTCCGATTTTTTCCCAGTCCGTTTTTATGAGTTCGGCGGTTTTCATGAGAAATTCCACTTGCGGGACAATCATATCAAATTCTAGGGTGGCTTTTTTCTTTTCTACGGTTCCGGTTCTTGCGCCAGATTCATCTTTAACCCATTTGGAGTCTAAAAGAGAATTGGCTTTTTCAATAGAGAATTCTTCGTTTTGGTAAATTTTGGAATCATAGCCGATAACTCCGGGCACAATCGGCCCATTGGCTATAGTAGCGTTGCCTTGGAAGACTTCACTGACGATTTTATTTTTATCAGTGGCGAGCGCTAGGGCTTGGCGCACTACGGGATCTTTTAGGGGCGCGCTTAAAGATGGATTAAAAAAGATTGCGTAGTAGTTCGGAATGTTTAATTTGAAAACTTGTTTGTTGATTTTTAGATTTTCTAAATCGCTGGAAGCCAGACCGCCCACGCCATCAATTTCTCGGCTATTAAAAGCTTCCACCAAGTCTTCTTTATTAGAAAAGAATTTTAATTGGAAGGTTTTAATGAAGGGAGCTTCGCCGGAATAATTTTCGTTGATCTTTAAATTAAATTCGGTGATGAATCCGTCGTCGCGTTTTTCGTAGCTGACAAATTTATAAGGTCCGCTGGATAAAGGCTCTAAATTATAGTTAGAGAGCCGGAGATTGGCGGTAGGGATGTTTTCAAAAATATGCCTGGGCGCTATTTTGAGAGATTTAAGATTGCTTAAGAAAAAGGCGTAAGGTGTGCGCAAGATAAAACGAAATTGCCTTTCGCTTAATCGTTCTCCGACTACGCCCTGCCAAGCTGGAAAAAGCGGCGATCGAGCATCGTTGTCTTTAATCGTTTCTAAAGTAAACAAAATGTCATCGCTAGTAATGGGTTCGCCATCGCTCCACTGGATTTTTTCTTTTAAATTAAAAGTCCAAACTAATTGGTCTTTGCTGGATTCATAGTTATCCACTAGCTCTAAAAGGTCGGAGTATAAAAGCTCTACCAAATCGCGATCCGTGTCATTGGCGGCGATTAATGGGTTAACGGCAATAGGTTGTCCGATGACGCCTTCGGCATAGTTTCCGCCCTCAATCGCTTTTTCGGAAGTGGATTTATAGAAGAGTTGGCCAATCCAAAAAGCTAAAGAAACCAAAAAAATAATAACCGCTCCGATAAAGATTAAGCGTTCAATTTTAGAAAGAGTAAAAAATGTTTTATAGAGAGACTTAAACAAGAATGTTGAGTAGCGCCAATATCGCAAAGAGCGCCATTCCTATAATTGTGGCAGAAAAGACTATTTTTTCTAAGCCGCGCCGGGTTTGATAGAAACTATCGCCTCCGCCGCCGCCAAAAATACCACTCATTCCAGAAGAGCGTTCTTGGATAAGAATTAGCACTATCACAATGATAGCGACTGTAATTTGGGCAATTGAGAGGATATCCATATTTATCTAGGGTATCATATTTATTATAATTTTACAATTTGATTTTTGGTACCCTTAGCCAACTCCTTCGAAGAAACGAGGTTCTTTTGCTCCAGCGGCAAAAGCCCTCTCAGTCCTCAGCGCAATTTTGCGACCAAGCAAATTGCGCCTCCGGATGCTCTTCTCAGGAATTGGCTTCGGCCAAAAATCTTAATAATTAGATTAGTTAAAGAATTTTTTATTTCGTACTTGCCGATGATAGCGGATAGCGAAATTATGAGTTTGATAAATCGCTTGTTCTATAAGCTCTTGAAAATCTTTGGGGAGCTGGCTGATTGGAGTTGGTTCATCTTTGGGTTTAAGGCCATAGACTAGTTTTTGGGGTTTGGCGAAAGAGATAAGCTGAATCTTAGAACTTAGAACTTGGAACTTAGAACTGATAACAAATTTCGCCGCTCGAAATTGGGTTATTCCCCCGTCAATAATAATTAGGTCGGGATATGGCCATTCCGGATGGTTAAGCCGGCGGGTTAAGATTTGATTTATCATCGCTGGGTCATTTCGGAAATATTTATTCGTATGTGCCTTTCGTATAGAGCTTTGCTCAGGCATTCGTATACGAAATTTTCTGTAAGCATTTTTGTCCGGCAACCAAGAGCCCGCTATTTTTTTTAGCGTGGTTAAGACGCCTACCGCTTCTTTGCCGGATAAGTTGGAGATGTCGTAGCATTCGACTTTTGCGCCGGCGGCTAGCCATTTTTCGGAAACAGCGTTCTTAGAAACGGCATGGCCGCCGGCTACAAAACCAGTAGCTACGTAAGGGTGATGTTGGAAAATATTGTTGAGCGCATTTTTTTCTTTGATATCAGTTAGCGTTTTTAAAAGTTTTTTGCTTTGCCCGCGTAGAATTGCTTTGATAGTACGAATATTCTTTGCGTATGCTTTTTTGTTATTGCGAGCGACCGAAGGAAGCGCGGCAATTTTATCAGATGGATCAGTTTTTTTGCAACAATATCCAAAACATCTTCCGATTTGAGCATTCAGGCAATCTCGTAGATGAGAATAAGCAGGCAGGCTTGCCTTGCCGTAGCCTTGGCGAAGGCAGGTGCAGTATGGAAAATATCGGCGGATGGTTTTTAGCGCCAGTCGTAAAGTACCATTTTCGGTAAATGGACCTATTCGTACGAATGGTTCCAATAATTTTTTGGGATGTTCGTGGTTGATAAAGATTTTTGGAAAATTCTCTTTAGTAAAATAGACATAAGAGTAGGATTTGTCGTCACGGAAGACAATGTTGTATTTCGGTTTTAGAGATTTGATAAGTCGAGATTCTTCAATCAGCGCTTCAATTTCAGAACGAAGAACAAGATATTTTAATTCACTCGCTTCATTATTGAGCGATTGAGTTTTGAGGTCAGTGACCTTAAGATAAGATTTTAACCGGTTGCGTAAATTGGATGCCTTACCTATATATAGTGGCTTTTTTTGGCTATAGAAAATATAGATACCGGGTTTTTTAGGCGCAGATTTTATTTTAGAGATAATTGATTGTTTCATAAGGCGTTGGTATTATACTCAAAGTTAGCAGGGATTCCAATTGGTGAGGTGGCCAAGAGGGCGGGAAACAAAGATTTGTTTTCCGCGGGCGGTACATTTATTTGTTTACAAAGCGGAGGCGTGGCCGAGCGGCTGAAGGCAGCATCCTGCTAAGATGTTAACCGGGAAACCGGTTCGAAGGTTCGAATCCTTCCGCCTCCGCTTTGTATATAAATCCCGCCCAGGGTTTTTGATAAGCTCAAAAACAAGGCGGCAGGTTGCTAACCCGTTATACGGGTTTAAATCCGTATCGAGAGTTCGAATCTCTCCCTCACCGCCAATTAGGAAAATGTTTTTATCCCACAAGACAATTGAGGAATATATAGATCAGGGAAAGATTATTATTAATCTTGTTGATACATAAAATGAAAGAAGCAATAAAAAATTATGCCTATATTGATGGCGCCAATCTACATAAAGGTGTTGAAAATCTAGGATGGAAGCTGAATTATAAACGATTTCGTATTTGGTTGAACGATAAGTATGGAGTTGAGCAGGCATACCTATTTATTGGACTAATGCCGAAAAATAAAGATTTATACACTCGTTTGCAGGAAGCAGGATTCACTTTAATTTTTAAAGAGGTTATTTACGATAACGAGGGCAAGGTAAAAGGTAATTGTGATGCTGACCTTGTATTAAAGGCGACACGGGATGCGTACGAAGATTCATTTAAAAAAGTTGTGTTAGTTTCTAGTGATGGCGATTATGCTGGTTTAGTAAAATTTTTACAGGAAAAAGATAAATTCTTAGCAATTGTCTCCCCGGCTATTTCCGAGAAGTGTTCAATTTTATTGAAAAGAACTGGAGCTAAAATTGCTTATTTAAACGATCAGAAATCCATTCTTGGGACCTAAAAAGAAAAAACCCCCGATGGGAACGAGTCCCATAAGGGTTTTTTTCGTGGTAATACTATTATAGTAGCAAACGATTGTTTAAAGTCAATAGTTATTAACAGAGTAAGATGGTTCATAGTAAGAGCCTAAAGAAAGTCCTATAATATTAAAGAATGTTTTTATCTCACAAGACAATTGAGGAATACATAGATCAGGGCAAGATTATTATTAATCCTGATTTTGATAAAAAGAATATCCGACCGGTGGGTGTTCGGATTCACTTGGCAAAAGATATCTTGATACCCGAGCCGAACCAAACAGTGGATTTGAGCGGCGGGCCGGATTTGAAATATAAAGAAGTGGATCTTACCAAAGAGGAATTTTATCTTGAGCCTGAAGCGTTTATTCTTGGCGCAACTTATGAAGCGATTCAAACGCCCAAAAATATTTTGGCAATTTTAGATGGCAGAAGCACCGTAGCGAGAATCGGGCTTACTACCCATATAACCGCTTCTATAATTGATGGAACTTTTGAGGGTCCGCATGTTCCGGTTTTGGAAATAAAAAATGTCGGCAATTTTAGGATTAGATTAAAATATAAAGATCCGATAGCCATGATGATTTTCGCGGAATTAAAAGATCCGGTTACTCAAAAACTTAAAGATCGGTATAGTCAAAAACAAAGCAAGGTTACTCCCCCGAATTTCAAAATTTAGAAATGGAAACTCCAGAAAAATTAGGATCTATTGAGAAAGAGCCGTATCCCTATGACGCGATTATTGTTCTAGGCGGGCAATTATATAAGAAGGGAGAAAAATATTACCCTACTGATTATCGGCACGAAGATCAGTTTGGGATGATTGGGGCGGGCATGCGCATGGCTGCCGCTTTAGAGCTTTATTTTCAGAAAAAAGCGAAAAATTTTGTTTTTTCCGGAGGGATTTCGGAAAAAAATAAAGTTACGCATGGCCTGAATGTGCCAACCGAAGCGGAAGTTTACAAAGATAAATTTTTGCGGTCTTTGGCGGGTTTAAAACAACGGAAAGATTTTGAGAAGAAATTTGAAAATATTGAAGAGCCGGAAATTATCTTAGAAGATAAGGCGGCTAATACCGTGGGTAATATCAAGGGGGTTTTACAAATTGTTCAGGACAAAGGATGGAAAAAAGTGGCTATTGTCAGCAGTGATTATCATATTCCTAGAATAAAGGCGCTTTATCAGCAGGCTTTGGAAAAATTAGGCGGTATGTCCGTAGACATTAGTTTTCTTTCCGCGGAAAATATTGCTAAAGAAATCGCGCCCGAAAAATATGATGATACGATTGCAAGAGCGTATCGGTCTAGCGGGGCAAAGACAAGATTAGATAGCGAAGCTAAGGGTTTGGCGGATCTTAAAAGCGGAAAGTATGTAATGGGAGAATTTCAACTTGAAAATAAAAAACCGATTTTAGATAGCCCAAAAACTTGACTTTTTAGTGTATTTCTATTAGTATTATTCTAGTTTACGTAGCTTAGTAAAGAAGATAATACTTTTTTGAGCGAGCGCGTGCTCGCTTTTTCGTTTTTATGGCAAATCAAAACATACAAAATCAGGCTTCAAGTTTTTCTGGATTGGGCATTGCCCCAATTCTTTTGGAAACTTTAGCAAAGTTAAGTTATAAAAATCCTACCCCGATTCAGCATCAGGCTATTCCGATTGCCATTCAGGGCAAGGATGTCGTGGGTATTGCTCAAACGGGCACTGGGAAAACTTTGGCTTTTGGCATTCCAATGATTCAGCGTTTGCGCCAGATAGGCGGGCGCGGTTTAGTGGTGCTTCCTACGCGCGAGCTGGCGATCCAAGTGGATGAAGCTTTGCGCAAAGTTGGCGCTGGTTTAGGTTTACGAACCGCAGTGCTGATAGGCGGCATATCCATACGGCCGCAAACTCAAGCGATTGCCAGAAATCCCGATGTTATTATTGCGACGCCCGGCCGCTTGAATGATCATTTGTATCAAAGAACCATTAAATTAGATAACGTTAAAATTGTTGTTTTGGATGAGGCGGACCGAATGTTGGATATGGGTTTTGCTCCGCAAATTCAGAAGATTTTTCAGGCGATTCCGCGCGATCGGCAAACTATGCTTTTTTCCGCCACCATGCCGCCGGAAATTATGAAGATGGCTACTACTTATATGAAATTGCCTATTCGCATTGAGGTAGCGCCGACAGGCACAACCGCGGAAAAAGTTACGCAAGAAATTTTTATTATTTCTAAAGAGGCAAAAATTCGCCTTGTGGAAAAACTCTTACAGCAATATTTGGGAACAACGCTTATTTTTACCAGAACTAAACATGGAGCAAAAAGACTGACTAGCGCAATCCGCGATATGGGCCATACTGCCGCCGAGATCCATTCCAATCGTTCTTTGGGTCAGCGTCGAGATGCTTTGGAGGGCTTTAAGTCTGGGAAATATCGCGTGTTAATTGCTACCGATATTGCCTCTCGGGGAATTGATGTGACGGGTATTGAGTTAGTGATTAACTTTGATTTGCCGACTAACAGCGAAGATTATGTGCATCGAATTGGGCGCACGGCTCGCGCTGGAGCTGGCGGACACGCGATTTCTTTTGTTATGCCTGATCAAAAAAATGATTTGCGCGCTATTGAGCGTTTAGTCAGGAAAAGCCTTCCGATTTCGCAGCTCCCAGAACTGCCGCCAGCCCGCGCGTTAAAATTTGTTCCTAGAGATTCGCAAGGTTTTTCTCATTCATATAAACGGCCTAGCTCGGGCGGGTATAATCGCAATAAATCTTTTCATCGCGGCTCTCGGCCTTCAAATCGTAGTGGCAGTTCCAGATTTCGCCGATAGGATTTTTGATATAATTAAATATAGATGAAATATTTTAAAAAAATGGAACAACCGGAGCCAAAAAAATCGTTGGTGCCAGAATCAGAATTAGAAATTTCTTTTAGCCGTGGCGGAGGGCCCGGAGGGCAGAATGTTAATAAATTAGAAACTAAAGCCCTAGTGCGTTGGAGTTATTTAGAGTCCCCCATTTTTAATGATGAGCAAAAAGCCTTAATTGGAGAAAAATTAAAGGGCCGTATAAATAAGCGCGGGCAGATTTGCGTGGATTGCCAAGAAGAAAGATCGCAAGGACAAAATCGGGAGCGGGCGATTCAATTATTAAATGAATTGGTGGAGCGCGCGCTAGATGTGCCGGAAGAACGGATTCCCACTAAAGTTCCGCGATCCGCTAAAGAGAATCGGTTGCAAGAAAAAGGATTTATTAAAGATAAGAAAGAAGGGCGTAAGAAAGTAGAATATTAGTACGGCCGGTTTTTTTCAGAAGACGGATCATAGATTCCGGCGGAGGCTAAGGCATTAGCTTTGGCTCGGAAAAGATAGACTTGCTTGGCAAGTTCTATTTTTTTAGCCGCCCAGAGTTTTAAAACAGGATTTTGGATAGCGCGCGCGTAAGAAAAAGTAAGTCGCCAAGGAACTTTGCCGATTTTATTAATGAGATTTAGATGTTCAGTAGCTTGTTCGTCGCTTTGTCCGCCGGAAAGGAAAACTACGCCAGCCAGATTTTTCGGCAGATTTTCTTTTAGACATTTTATTGTAGCTTGAGCCACTTCTTCTCGGCTGGCTTGTTTTTTGGATTCTTTTCCGGAAATCACCATACTCGCTTTTAGGATGGTTCCTTCCAGAGCTACGTTTTGGTCGGCTAATTCTCTGAAAAGATTTTTTAGAATGGCTTGGCTGGCTTCATAAGATTGTTCAATGGTGTGATCGCCATCAATGAGCACTTCGGGCTCCACAATCGGGACAATATCGGCTTCTTGGCAAAGGGCGCTATATCGGGCTAGAGCATGAGCATTAGTGGAAATGCAGGCTTGGCTGGGAATATTCGGGCCGATAGTGATTACCGCTCGCCATTTGGCAAAGCGCGCGCCCAGGGCTTTATATTCGGCGAGCCGTTCGCGCAGGCCATCTAGTCCCTCGGTAACTTTTTCTCCGGGATGGAGCGCTAATTCTTTGGCTCCGGCATCTACTTTAATGCCCGGGATAATGCCTTTTTTTATTAAGGCTTCAGGGAAAGGAAGGCCATCTTTAGTTTTTTGCCGAATAGTTTCATCAAACAAGATTACGCCGCTTAGATATTTTTCTATATCCGGAGTGGTTAAGAGCAATTCCCGGTATTCACGGCGGGTTTCTTCGGTGCAGGGAACGCCCGCAGAAGCAAATCTTTTGGCGCAGGTCGGCGCGCTTTCATCAGCGGCCAGAATTCCCTTTTGAGGAGCGAGTATGGCTGCGGCGGTATTTTTTAAAATTTTTATATTCATCCCGTTAGAGATAGGTCGCCAAAGGCGACCGTAACTCGGCCATTTTAAAAACCACAGACGTTTTAGTATTTTGGATTATATTATGCGTATTCATTGTTTTAGTTGTCTCTAACGGGATCCATCTTTTTAGTGTAAATGTTTGGTTTTTAAAAATCGAATTGTTCTTGGATTGGCGGTCATAATAACCGAATGAGTAATGATTTTTTCTTGTTCAAACACAACTCCTTGGAGCAATGGCCCGTCAATAACTCCTGTGGCGGTAAAAGTAATGTCTTGGCCTTTGACTAAGTCTTCGGTAGAGAAAATTTTAGAAAAATCCGTGATGTTAGCTTGATGCAGTCTGGGCAGATGTTCGGGTTTGGGTTGCCATCGGCATAAAATTTCTCCGCCCAAACATTTTAAGGCAGCGGCGGCTAGCACTGCTTCGGTGCTTCCACCAACTCCCATGAGTATATCAACTGGCGATTCCGGAAGACAGGTAGAAATAGCCATTGCCACATCCCCATCCATAAATAATTGTACTCTCGCTCCCGCAGCCCGCACTTCTTGGATTAATTTTTCGTGTCTTGGCCTATCCAATATCGCCACAGTAATTTCTTCCACTTTTTTACCCAGGGCTTTGGCGATTTTTGGAATAATATCTTTGGCTGGCGCGTCTAAATCTAGAATGTGTTTTGCCGCCGGGCCAACCGCAATTTTTTCCATATAGGAATCTACTGCTCTATATAAACTTCCGGAGGGCCCGGTGGCAATAACGGAAATGGCATTGGGCCTGCCAAAGGCAACGCTGGCAGTGCATTCCAGCGGATCCACGGCAATATCAAATAAAGGTTCTTTACCAGCTCCCACTCGCTCTCCATTATATAATTCCGGCGCTTCATCTTTGGCGCCTTCGCCAATGACTATTTCCCCGCTGAAGTTAATTTGATTGAATCGGCTACGCATCGCATCCACCGCCGCTTTATCCGCTGCTTTGCCGTCTCCTTTGCCAATCCAGCCGGATGAGGCAATGGCCGCGTCTTCGGTTACGCGAACGAACTCCAAGGCTAAATTAAGTGATTTGGATCCGTCTGCCATATATGAATTATAACCACAGAACTTAAAGATTTGTATTTGTTATATAATTAATAATAAGAAAAATATGGAAGATATTAAAAGCGTCCGGAGAGATTTGCGGGGCTTGGAGTGGACAGCTCCGGAGTTTGAGGAATTTGATAAGGGCCCAGGTTGGTATTGGTTAAGTTTACTCTTCGCGATCTTAATTGTTTTTTTTGCGGTTTGGCGGGGGAATTTTCTTTTTGGAGTTTTTGCGGCGCTGGCGGAAATTATGATAATTTATTGGGCAAGCAAGAAGCCGAGAGAGGTTCGTTTTCGGCTTACTGACGGCGGTTTGGAGATTGATTCAAAAATTTATCCGCTGGAAGGATTTAAAGCTTTTGTGATCTGGGATAGCGAAATTATTTTTCAGCGAAAAGCTAAGTTCAGCGCTTATTTTAAAATTTATTCCCATTTGAAAGATATTGAGCGCGCGCGGGGATTTTTGGAGCAAAGGTTGCCGGCTTTTGACTACGAGCCATCTTTGATGGATAATATTGCCAGGATTTTGAGATTTTGAAGAGTAATCGCGAACCTGCCTGCCGGCAGGCAGGTAATGCGAATGACAGCCAATAATGCGAATTTAAGCTGACATTATTGAATGTTATAAGCCCTCGTCGTTCAATGGACAGGACGCGAGATTGCGGATCTTGCAATAGAGGTTCGATTCCTCTCGAGGGCAAAATTAGTTATAATAATGTTGTGCACTGGAAACATATAGCGGCTGGTGTTGTTACGGTAACCACGGCGATTTTGATTGTTAGTAATTTAAAACCTCAAGTTACTTATGGGGCTATTTTTAATGAGGTGGATACAGGAACTTTTGTTAATGTCGGCTATCAGTATCTTTTAAAAAGGAATCCTGATCCGACTGGTTTTCCGTTTTGGAAAGGTTTACTAGATAAGCAGAAGCTTTCTCGAAAAGATTTTCTTTTTGCTTTGTATCGGTCTAATGAATATCAAAATAAAAACAAAATCAGTTCTTTATCTAATCAGCAATTTATCGTTTTTCTTTACCAAGATTTATTGAAAAGAGAGGGGACCCAGAGCGATCTAGGTTATTGGCTGAATCAAATTAAGCTTGGGCAGACTCGTAATGAAGTAGCTAAAAGGTTTATTATTGCTCCAGAATTTGAAGTAAAATTTTCTGATTTTCTTAAATCAGTGATTTTTCCAGTAGTTCCTCCGTCCGTAGTCCCTCCTCCCATAGTTCTTCCGCCCGTAAGTGATTTGACCCCGAATTATTTAATCGGCGCTTGGTATTTTACCGCTTGGAGTTCGGAAAATGACGTGCATATTCCTTGGGCGGAGAAAACTTATGGCCGAAAGGATGTTTGGGCAGGAGTGCGAGATCATGCGGAAGGAAAAGACCCATGGAATTTGAAAACGGATTATTCTTATCTTCGGCCCCAGCTTGGTTTTTATAACCAGCTCGATCAAAATATTGTTGATCAGCATATACAGCAAGCATCAAAATACGGCATTGATTATTTTGCGGCTTATTGGTATTGGGATACCGATAAATCCGCGGAATCCGGAGTTTCGACCCCTTTGCATCGGCTAACCACTTCGCCGTTTAAAAATCAGATTAAATTTGTTTTGGCTCCGATTAAGTTGGGTAGTAAGCCGATGACTCTTGAGGAATGGAAAAATAAAGTTGTTCCTTTTATGGTGAATAATTATATTGCCGACACTGCTTATTTAAAGACGAAAGATGGGCGGCCCATTATTTTTGACTTTGAGATTGGTTTTAACGACGCTGATTTGCACCGGCAGGCCCTAGATTTATTAAGGACGGCCGTGAAGAATAAAATTGGCAAGGACCCAATGATTTTTGAGATTTCAACAGACCAGCATAAAAAATCCGACCTTACTTACGCAAAAGATAAATTAAAAGTAGATGGATTTTTCTGCTTTCAGCACGCGCCAAAAGTTGGAGGCGAGCAGTATTCCACCACCATAGATAATTGGAGGGGGAACACAGAGAATATTAAAGATTTTGTTAATATTCCTTGCGCTTCGGTGGGTTTTGACAGGCGGCCTTGGTTTGGGGTTGGGGGATTGCGCGGGCCCGGATCTCCAGCTAGCCCCAATCAAGATATTTATAATATTGGCGTGACGGAAGGCTTATTCAGGCAACATTTAGTTGACGTTAAGAATTATATGGATGGAAACGCTAATACTCTAGGATTGGTTATTTACGCTTGGAATGAATGGGGCGAAAGCGGAATTCTTGAGCCATCGGATGTTTACGGAATCCGATATTTAAAAACCGTAAAAGAAGTTTTTGGTTCATCTAGTCTGCTCCCATCATTGGATTGCAGAGTTGAAAATTGGGGCAAGGTTTTTACTGGCACCCACAATGTGGTAGGTCTATCCAATGGAGACACCCGTTTTCTTTGTTACACTAATAAATTATATGAATGCGGTTGGGAATTAAGCGATCCGGCTTTTGCCGTAAAATTAGTCAATAATCAACAAGTTGGTTCCTGGTTTTGTAATTTAAATAACAAGAAATGGTCTAACGCTCCGGTGTCGAAACCTTTATGCGTGGAGCAAGATTGGAGCGCGGTTAAGTCTCCGTCTCAATGCCCTTCAACCGGTCAGCAAACAATAACCTGGACAAAAACAGGACAATGCGAGGGGGGCGTGGTTAAGCCTTCTTCAGAAACCGTAATTTGTTTGTATCAGCCGCCAACGCCGCCTCCGTCATCTGATTTTCAAACTTGTAAAGCATTAAAAGATTTTAATGGAACAGCTAAGGATGCCTCATCTGTTATCCAGGGATGTATAGATAGTACGATTGCGGGCGGAATTTTGGAATTGCCAGCGGGCAAGTATTACGTTGCACATCAGATTAAAATTACAAACTCATTAACTTTAAAAACTGCCGGGCAAAGCGAAGCTGATGCTAAATGCAATTATAATAATGATCCCAGTTGCGCGGAGATAATTGCTTCGCCGGATTTTATTGATAAACAGGGGGTTTTGTTGGTTAAAAGCAATGATATTGCACTGGATCATATTGTTCTTAATGGCAATAAACTTGGAAGAGCCGGTAAAGCTGGGGCCGTTGCATGCACCAGCGGTGAGAAAGGGGCAAATCAATACGGCATGGTTTCTAATTTTCGATGTCTGGAAAATTGTAAAGTTACTAATAGTGTATTTAAGAACGCGCTTTGCGGAACTGCGCTTGGAACGGGCAATGTTATTGGCAATAAGGGGGAATATGTGAATAATTTCACCATTGAGAAGAACAGTTTTGTTTTTAACGGTGTCCATAATAAACAGGGGTTATGGTCTGACGGTTTGACGTTCGGTGATGGGGAAAATTCGGTGATAAAAGAAAATGAATTGATTGATAATACGGATGTCCAATTGATTGTCGGCACTTGCCTTAGTTGCAAAATACAAAAAAACATCATCAAGCATACTGGAACTTTTCAGGGCAGTTCTTTCGCGGCTTTGATGTTCCATAATTGGGGCCAGCAGGCTCTTTCCGGATATAGAACTGGATCAGATATTTCCAATAATGAAATTGATTGCGGTGATAATAAGCGGTGCGGGTTTGGTTTGTATATAGGCAATGACGTTTGGACCGGACAAAAATTGGTGGAGCTTAATCAGGGAGGATCGTTTCATGACAATATAATAAAAAACGCGCAACAGGGATTTATTATAGATGACGCCCATGATTTGGAAATTTATAATAATAAAGTAATAAATTCCGGAGGCAGTTTTCGCGCTTCTTGCGGTTTGAAAACCGGCAACGCTTATAATATTGGGCTGGATTCAAGAAATATTGATAGGGTCAAAGACGAGACTCCCGATTCCGCCTATACTCATATAAGTTGGAATGGCTGTATTCCTAATTGGTGGACTGGACAGTAGAACGCAGTATTTTATTTTTCACGCGTTGACTGCGATTCTGATTTAAGGAATAATATCGCAAGGATATGGCGCCTATAGCTTAATGGTAAAGCTCCGCTCTGTGGCAGCGGTCATACGGGTCCGATTCCCGTTAGGCGCCCGCATTTAATTCGGGTTATAATTTATTTTAATGTCTGGTTTAGAACAATTTGTCCTTAATAATCTTTTTTGGGCATATCTGATTATATTTTTGGGCATGTTTGTTGAGGGCGAGGTAATTTTTTTGACCGCCGCAATTTTTGCGTGGCAAGGGCATCTTGATTGGGGATTGTTGGTGGCAACGGCTTTTTTGGGAGTAGTTTTGGGAGATATTTTTTGGTATTGGGTTGGGCACGCCCTGGAAAGGAGCTCCATATTGAATTTCTTTTTTAAGATTCGGCTTAGTCATTATCAAGAGTGGTTGGAAGAGAATTTTTTGAAACGTTATTATCAGATGGCCATTTATTCAAAGTTTATTCACTATGTTAATCGGCTGACGCCCGTAATTGCCGGCTGGCATAAATTTGAATTTAAAAAGTTTATTCGGATTCATTTACTGGCCGCTTTTATTTGGGTTGGGATTAACACCGCGTTTGGTTACGGCTTCGGTTATGTGGTAGGCGAGAGTGGTTTACGATCGCTGTTGCGCCATTTTGAATACTTAATTATTGGATTGTTAATAATTTTTGTTGGCGGAGAGTATATGATACGAAAACTATTTTCTAAGAAGATTGAAAAATCTTTAGCCAAAGAAGAGCGCCATAAATCGTTTGAATAGGATATAATAATAAAATGGTTCTAGATTTTTTTAAGAAAAAGGGAGTGAATAAAATTTTATTTGTAGCTACGGAGGCCGCGCCTTTTGCAAAGGCCGGCGGTTTAGGCGAGGTGATGTTTTCTTTGCCTCGGGCTTTAGAAAAACTTGGCTATGACGCGCGAGTGATGATTCCGCGTTATGCGGGAATTGACCCCCATCAATTTAAGTTAGATATGGAGTATGAGGGCTTACAGGTGCCGACTGACGCTAAAGAAGCGGGTCAGCCGGAGTATTTGATTTGTAATGTGCGCAAGTATGCCGCAGGACAGTTGCCGCGTTCGCCGGTGACTACCTATTTTTTGGAGAATTTAGAGTATTACGAACAAAGAGCGAATATTTACGGTTATGCCGATGATGCAGTTCGTTGGACATTATTAAGCCGCGGCATTTTAGAATTTTTGCGCCGTTCCGAATGGAAACCAGACGTTATTGTATCGGCTGATTGGCAAACTGGATTTTTGCCGAATTATCTAAAAACTGTTTACAAAGACGACCCTCGTTTAAATTCTATTGCTACGGTTTTTTCCATCCACAATCTTTATTATCAAGGAATGTTTAATCATCGTTTTGTTTCTGAAACAGATTATGATGCTGGCCAAGCGGCTATTCCATCTTTTTTTGATCCGCGGCTTTTACAATTAAATGGCATGAGAAGGGGCATTATGTACGCGGATTTGATTAATACCGTTTCTCCAACCTATGCCAAAGAAATTATGACCGAAGAATTTGGGGAATTGTTGGATGGGTTACTGCGCGAGCGTCGTTCCCGAGTTTACGGAGTAATTAACGCAATTGATTATAAGGTTTTTAACGCAGAAACCAATACTAATTTAAAGATGCAGTTTAATTCTGGTTCTTTAGAGCGGCGGGCCATGAATAAGGTCGAAGTGCAATCGCGTTTTGGGTTGCCGCAAGAAAAAGATAAATTTTTAGTGGCCCTAGTTTCTAGATTAACCGAACAAAAGGGTTTAGATTTATTATTTTCCGTTATCGATGCCTTATTAAAAGAATTGCCGCTGCAGTTTGTGGTGTTGGGGATAGGTGACGGAAAATATATGAGTTATTTTCAAGATTTAGAAAAAAGATTTCCGGGTAAGGTAGCAGCTAATTTAGTTTTTGATGCTAATCTGCCGCATCTAATTTATGCCGGAGCAGATTTAATTTTAGTACCATCAAAATTTGAGCCTTGTGGTCTTTCACAGATGGAGGCAATGCGTTACGGCGCCGTGCCTTTAGTGCGAAAAACTGGAGGTTTAGCGGATACTGTGGAAGATTATAATCCGGAAAAAAATACTGGCACCGGATTTGTTTTTGAAAGTTTTGATTCTCTGTCTTTAGTGATGGCTATGACCCGAGCTTTTGAAAGCTTCCGTAATCCGAAAGTTTGGCGTGGGATTCAAGGTCGGGCTATGGAAAAAGATTTTTCTTGGAAATATTCTGCGGTAGAATACGCAAAGTTATTTGAGATCTCGGCAAAATTAGTTAAGAGGGTAGAAGAATAGTCCCGTTAGAGACAATCATGTTTTATGTTTACGTTATTCGTAGTAAAAAGAATCATCGGTGGTATACAGGTTATACGGCCGATCTACGGAAGCGCTTTAAGGAGCATAATTTAAATCTTCATGGATTCACAAAAAATCGTGGTCCCTGGGAAATTATTTATTACGAAGCTTGTTATAATGACGAAGATGCAAAGTTGAGAGAAAGATATTTAAAATCGGGTATGGGTAAGCGTTATCTTAACACTAGATTAAAGCGCTTCCTGTCTCTAACGGGATGATTTGGGCTAATTTCCTTCATATTTATCAACCACCGACTCAAAAAGAACTTTGGGTGAGGCGGATTACTAATGAATCATACCGGAAAGTTTTCTCCGGGCTTTTGACGATTCCCGAGACGAAATTGACTCTTAATATTAACGGCATTCTTTGCGAGTTATTAGATAAATATGGCGGTAAAGATGTGCTGGCGGCTATTAAAAAAATGGTGGAGGCCGGCAATATTGAAATTACGGGCAGCGCTAAATATCATACTTTTCTTCCGCTTTTGCCAGAAAGTGAAATTGAGCGGCAGATTTTATTAAATGAAGAAACTTTAAAAAAATATTTTGGGCCGGATTGGAAACAAGGGGGTTTTTTTGCTCCAGAGATGGCTTATTCAAGAAAAGTGGTAGAAGTGGTGGCTAAGCTTGGATATAAATGGATGGTTATTGATGAGCTGGCTTTTCCGGCTGGCAAAAAATTGTCTCCTGATACGCTTTATAAAATTAAGGGCTTAGAAGACTTTTATGTTTTTTTTCGAGAACGCAATCTTTCTTTTACAGTTTTGTCCGCTCAAGTTGGGACAGCGCCAACCGTATTGCGTTATTTAGAAGATCGTTTGGCAAAAAATGAATATGTAGTGACGGCTATGGACGGAGAAACTTTCGGTCACCATCGGCCTGGTTTGGAAGAATTGCTTTTTGATCTTATGAAAATCAAAGATTTTCAATCAGTGAAAATCAGCGATTTATTAATCCGTTTTACTAAAATTGAAGAAATTGAGCCGAGGGACTCTACTTGGGCAGTCACCAAAAAGGATATGAAAGAGAATAAGCCGTATGCTCGTTGGAAGAATGATGGAAATATTATTCAGAAAAAACAGTGGGAACTTACGGATTTAGCGATTCAAATTGTTGGAAGAAGTTCTCAAGATAAAAATATTCGAGAGCTTTTAGATCAATCGTTACACTCTGATCAATATTGGTGGGCTTCGGCGCGGCCTTGGTGGAGCTTGGAAATGATAGAGCGGGGCGCTTTTGAGCTGAAGACAGTTGTTTTGGGAGCCTCGTCTTCTACGGCAGAAGAGAAACAAAAAGCGGAAGAGTTATACAGGGATATTTTATATACAGGATTTGATTGGCAGAGAAGCGGCAGGGTAGATCAGCTTTCTCGGCAAGAAGACGAAGAGATTAGAGAAAGATTGGAAGACAAAGAAAAACTCTTTATTACTAAAGAGGAATATAAAAAGATGATTAAAACATTGGAAGAACAAATGCAATTATCAGCTAAGGCGGAAGAATTTCATCGGGCGGCAATGATTAAGGATCGGATTCGGGAATTAAAAGAGGAGATGGAGAAGGCGAAGGAGTAAATTGCAGATAAGATTTTTGGTAATATCCGAAGCCAACTCCTTCAAAGAAACGAGGTTCTTTTGCTCCAGCGGCAAAAGCCCTCTCAGTCCTCGGCGCGTTTTTTATTCGTTTAAAAAACTATTATAACGAATAAACCTATCAAAACGCGCCTCCGGATGCTCTTCTCAGGAATTGGCTTCGGTTACCAGTACTACTTGCTTTATTTTAAAAGTAATGTTAAAATAGTGCCAGTAATTTTTAAATGATGAAAGGCTAAAACAATTTATTACACAAATTGTTCGCCCGATCAAAACGCAGTTTTGATTTAGGGAGGTGGTGGTTGAATACCCATAATGATCCGCGGGATGTTGCTTTAGGTTTAGCCTTAAGGTCAGATCTTAAGACTTTTAATGTAGGCGCAGTAATTTTTGATAAGTATGGAATTTTTTCTTGGGGATGGAATCATTGGCTGGCGCGAGGTGAGCAGGGCTTGATTAGTGTTTGCGCTGAACGCCATGCACTTGGGATTGGGGGTGAACGCTTAGTTAATCGTCGGCGTTTAGCGGGGGCTACCATTGTAGTGGCTGGATGTAAGAAGCATAACGGAAATATTTTTTTGGCTCGCCCTTGTGAGATTTGTTTTCCTTTTATCGTTAAATTTAGAATTCGCAAGATTATTTATACCCAGCGTGGTGGCAGTTGGGGAGAAGATAGGCTTTATTAGCCCTCTGACGGTAACGTTGGAGGGTTTTTCATTGTTATAATAATAGTAATCGTGAATGATATGAAAAGTGATAAAAAAATTGTTGTGATTGGCGGCGGGACAGGGGTTTTTACTGTCTTGACCGGATTAAAAAAATATTTTAATAATCTGACTGCGGTAGTGACGATGGCGGATGATGGCGGCTCCACTGGAATTTTGCGGGAGGAATTTGGTATTTTGCCACCGGGAGATGTCCGGCGGGCGATTGTGGCGCTTTCTAGTTCGGATAATAAAACTTTATCCGAGCTTTTTAATTATCGTTTTAAAGAAGGCAAGGGGCTTTCGGGCCACAGCCTGGGTAATTTAATTATTACCGCTTTAGAGCGCATTACGGGCAGTTTTGATAAGGCGATTGATGAGGTTGGAAAGATTTTACAAGTTAAGGGCAAAATTCTTCCGGTGACTTTAAAAACTACTTATTTAATGGCAGAACTTGAAGACGGATCTTTAGTTAAAGGAGAAACCAATATTGATATACCGAGGCACGATGGATTTCTGAAAATTAAGAAAGTTTGGTTACGTCCAGCAGTTTCTATTAATCCGGATGCCCGTAAAGCAATTTTGGGGGCTGACGCAGTGATTATCGGGCCAGGGGATTTGTATACTAGTTTAGTCCCTAATCTTTTAGTGGGCGGGATGAAAGATGCTTTGTGGAAAACTCGCGGGAAAGTAATTTATTTTGTGAACACTATGACGAAGTTTGGAGAAACTCATAGTTTTCAGGCCTCGGATTTTTTGAGCGTGGTTGAGAATTACTTGGGTAAGAGAATAGTGGATTTTGTGGCTATTAATAAAACTAAGCCAACCCCGAATCGTTTAAGGCCGTACGCGGAAGAAAAATCAGAATTTGTAAATGCAGATTTAGAAAATCTTCCTAAAAAGCCGGTTCCAATCGTGGCCAGCTTAATTAGGCGCAGTGGTTTGTTAAGGCACGATCCAGAAAAAGTGGCGAAGTTGGTGAAGATGTTGGTTTAGGTGGTCGGTGTTTTAGATGCCGCTAGAGATTTCTTTTCTAATTCTTTAAGCAGTTTTTTGTCTTCTTTAAGTTTAGCTTTTACGTTTTCCATTCCTACTCCTAATTTTTCGCCGCCAAAGCTATAGCTGGCGCCGGATTTAGTGACCACGCCATATTTTAAAGCGGTATTGAGTACATCGCCTTCGTAAGAAATTCCTTCGCCGAACATAATATCAAATTCTGCCAATCGGAATGGCGGCGCCACTTTATTTTTAACTATTTTTGCTTTGACGCGGTTTCCTACTACTTCTTCTCCTTTTTTGACTTGCGCTATGCGGCGGATATCAATTCTGACCGAAGAATAGAATTTAAGGGCGCGGCCGCCGGGAGTAGTTTCTGGATTGCCAAACATAATGCCAATTTTTTCTCGGAGTTGGTTGATGAAAATTATTAAGGTATTGGATTTTGCCGCAATGGCAGTTAATTTTCTCAGGGCTTGGGACATCATTCTGGCTTGGAGTCCGATGAATTGAGCGCCCATTTCCCCTTCAATTTCCGCTTTGGGAGTAAGGGCGGCTACAGAGTCTACAACAATAACATCAATCATAGCAGAGCGGACCAAGCTTTCTAGGATATTTAACGCTTCTTCTCCGCTGTCTGGCTGGGAAATAAGCAGTTCTTTGATTCGCACTCCTAATTTTCCGGCGTATTCTGGGTCTAGCGCATGTTCAGCGTCTATAAACGCCGCTTTGCCACCGGCTTTTTGAGCTTGAGCGACAACGTTGAGGGCTAGCGTAGTTTTACCAGAAGATTCGGGGCCGAATATTTCTACTATTCTTCCTCTGGGCAGTCCGCCAGTTCCTAGGGCTATATCTAAAGAAAAAGACCCGGTGGAAATAGCGGCGATATCAACTTTCTTTGCGTCGCCCAAAGTCATTATGGCGCCCTCACCGAATTTTTCTTTTAAGGTTTCTAGTAATTGATTAAAATCTTTTTTTGGATCCTCTTCCTTTTTGTTGTGAGTAGTCATATTATTTGAGACAATTTCTTAATTTTTTATGTTTTGAGCGGATTGATAAATGATTTGTTTTACGACTTTGGTTTCTCGGCCTAGAAATCTTTTGACGGAGATTTCAAAATTATTAATTCCTAGCTGTAAAATATAGTTTTTTTCAAACGATCCTTCTTTGTCCGCAATTATTTCTTGGCCATTAATCTTAAGAATATCATCGGGATTTATAGTTCCGGAAATCAGGGTCTCGGGCCTGTTGGTTAGGGAAATATCGGCGATGGGGAGATTAATGGTTAGCGGGGGTTTGCCTAATAATCTTCCGGCATTGATTCCTAAGTAGATTAAGATAACCACGCCGATAATTCCTCCGACTGCCCATTTTCTGGGAATAGTTTTAATAGCAAAACGATTTTCTGGGAGGCGGTCTTTGGCGCCAGAGCTGAATATTTCCGCTTCCTGTTTATATCGTTGCCATAATTCTTCTCCATTCAGTCCTAGAATTTCCGAAAGCTTATAAAGATAACCTCGGACATAGGGGGCGGCTGGCATTTTTTTAAGGTCGCCCTTAAAAATAGTTTCTAGATAACGTTCCGGTATATCGGTAAGCTGCTGAAGCCTGGCTATAGGCAAGCCTTTTATTTCCATGGCTTCTTTAAGGGTTTCGTTGATAGGTTTTTGTTCATCCATCCCGTTAGAGATAGGTCGCCAAAGGCGACCGTAACTCGGCCATTTTAAGAACCACCGACGTTTTAGTATCTTGGATTATATTATGTGTATTCATTATTTTAGTTGTCTCTAACGGGATCCATAGTTTTTATAGTTTCAATTTAACTAAATTTGTTCTTCTTCTAAGAAAACTTCTCTGGGTTTTGCTCCGTCTCCTGGCCCAATGGCGCCGTTGGCTTCCATAATATCTAAAAGACGAGCAGCTCTAGCATAACCTATTTTTAATCGCCTTTGCAAAAGCGACGCGGAAGCTTTTTTGGCTTCTCTTACCGTATTGATTGCTTCATCGTACATCTCATCTTCTTCGTTGCTATTGCTATCTCCAAAATCTCCGCTAGTTATTTGTTGGAAGTCCAGGTTAACCTCTTCATTATTTTTTTCTGCCAGCTCTTTATTAGCTGAATTATTTTTAATAAAATTCGTAACCGCATTAATTTCCTCTTCGGAGATATAGGCGCCCTGAATTCTTTTTGGTTTGGAAAATTCGGAAGAAATAAACAGCATATCGCCGCCGCCTAAAAGTTTTTCCGCCCCCGCCATATCTAGGATGGTTCGAGAATCTATTTGGCTGGCCACTTGAAGGGCGACTCGGCAGGTGATGTTGGCCTTAATAAGTCCGGTGATAATTTCTACGGATGGTCTTTGGGTAGAAAGAACCAGATGGATTCCGGTGGCGCGGGCCATTTGCGCCAATCGGACAATCGAGCTTTCAATTTCTCGTCCGTGAGCAGACATTAAATCAGCTAGTTCATCCACTACTATTAATAGGTAGGGTAAGGGCATTTCGTGGGAGCCGTTGTAACTGCTAATGTCGCGGCTGCCAGCTTCTAAAAGAACTTCGTAGCGGCGTTCCATTTCTTGAATTGCCCAACGGAAAGCATTAATAGATTTTTTTCCTTCGGTAATGACCGGCGTGATTAAGTGGGGAATATTATTATAAGTAGAAAGTTCAACCCGTTTGGGATCAATCATTATAAGTCGCAAGACGTCTGGAGAATTTTTATAAAGAAGGGAGGTAATTAGAGCGTGGATGAAGACGCTTTTGCCGCTTCCAGTTGCGCCGGCTACTAATAAGTGGGGCATTTTTCCAACGTCGGCCATTATTGGTTGGCCATTAACATCTCGGCCTAAAACAAATCCTAAAGGCCCCGAATTTTTAAAATCTTCATGGTTGATTAAGCTACCTAATCGGACCGTAGCAAAGGATTTATTAGGCACCTCAATTCCTACTAAAGATTTTCCGGGAATAGGGGCTTCAATCCTAATGGGGTGCGCGGCTAAAGAGAGGGATAAGTCTGGATTAAGAGCGGTGATACGAGAAAGTTTTACTCCTTCGGCGGGCTTGAGGGTATAGCGGGTTACTTTAGGCCCGATATTTATTTCTCCCATTTCCACGGGTATGCCAAAGCTATCCAAAGTCCTTTTAATGATATTGGCGTTAGCGCGAAGATCGCCGGCCATCGGTTTTTCCGTAGAAGATTTAATGAGATTAAGCGGTGGCGGCACATAGGGGCTTAATATTCTTGCAGGCGCAAATTTATCTTTAGGAATGGGCGCCGGTTTTATAAAAGATTTTTTTTCTTCTTTTGGATAATTTTCGTTTTTTGATTTTTCTTCCGATGATTTAGAAAATTGTCCTTTGGTTTCTTCAGGAATAATTACTTCTATTGGTTCTTGATTGATTGGTGTTTTGGCGATTTCGGATTTTTCTTTAGGCCGGATCCTGATAGAAGCATTCAGAGTTAAGAGGAACGCCGCGATAATGCCGGTTCCGGTAATTACTAAAGACGCGGTTCGGCCAAAAAATAATTCCAAGAATCCTATCCCTTTGCCGATGAATCCGCCTTGATCTGGAGCGAGAAGATCCAGCAGGCCCAAGGTGGAAATTATGGTTAGAATTGCTCCAATAAAAGTTGAGCTGGCAATATTTTGCTGTTTAGAAAGAAAAAATAAAATTGCGGTTAGAAGAGAGAAAATTGGCAGCAAATAATACCCGATGCCGAATAATCCGCTAAGAATGCCATAGATAAATTTGCCCACCGGTCCGGCTTGTTCAAATGGGGCGAGAATTAATATCGCGGCGATGCCGATTAACAATACGGCAATGACGCTATTGCGGGTTTCGGGGTTGATGCTGATGAATTTTTTTTCTCGATTTTTCCTCGCCATAACATTTATTATAGTAAAGATCGTGAGGTTTTCATAGGAATTCTTGACTAAATAGCCCCAGACGAGGTAATATAGATGATGATGAAAAGTAAAAAGGGTTTTGCGATAGGGTTGGACATGGATGGGGTTATTATTGATAACACGGATACTAAGATTCGTTTTGCCAAGAGAATGGGGTTTACTTTGAAACCGGAACAGACTCATGCTGAACTCATTGAAAAGGCGCTTACTCCAGAAGTTTTGAGTGAATTACGGACTCATCTTTATTTCAATCCTGTCACAGCTTTGCAGGCTAAATTAGTGCCGGGATCGTTAGATGGTTTACATCAGTTGAAAAAATCCGGCCAGCGTTTTTATTTAATTTCTAAAAGAAAATATCCAATTATTGCCAGAGAGCTTTTAAAAAAACATAAACTTTGGGGGAAATATTTTGATGAAAAAAATGCTTTTTTTGTGCGAGAGACAGAAGAAAAAGATTATCACATAGGCCGATTGGGAATCGGCTTATATTTAGATGATCAGCCTAGTACGTTGGATAAATTGGTTAATGCCAAACATAAAATCTTATTTGATAGATTTAATTGTTTTGTGAAGTCTAAGCATAGAAGAGTGGGTTCTTGGGAAGAATTTATTAAGATGGTTAAAGAACATGGAGTCGTCAATTTTTAAGGCTTACGATATTCGCGGGGCTTATCCCGATGAGATTAATGAGAAAACGGTTGAGATTATTGCGTCGGCAGTCGCTAAAAAATTTCGCGGAAAAATAGTGGTTGGTTATGACGCGCGATTAAGTTCGCCAGCGCTGTATAAAGCCGCAATGCGGGGTTTAACTAATAAAGAGGTTCGCATTGTACCCGCTGGCTTGGTTACTACGCCAATGCTTTATTTTTTGGTGAATAAATTAAGAGCCGCGGGAGGCATTATGGTTACGGCTTCGCACAACCCCAAAAATTTTAATGGCTTGAAAGTTGTTGGGCCAAAAGCGGCAATGATCAGCGGGACGGAAATCTTGAAATGGGTCCCGTTAGAGACAGGTCACCAAAGGCGACCGTAACTCGGCCGTTTTAATAGCAATCGACTTTTTATGCCTAAAATCAAAAAATATTTCAGAAATCATAGACGGGTTGTC
>Ga0209541_10001638_pt1 | contig 44020 bp, 52 predicted proteins | sample RifCSPlowO2_01_FD_184027 | JGI IMG/M metagenome (GOLD analysis project Ga0209541, IMG submission 184027) | Groundwater microbial communities from Rifle, Colorado - Rifle CSP2_plank lowO2_0.1 (SPAdes) (version 2) | ecosystem: Environmental > Aquatic > Deep subsurface > Groundwater | place...
AGAGATACAGAAGAAAATTGGCCCAGTTCCAGTATTATAGCTATCCTTCAGCGACCATTTGGCGTCACCATCACTCACTTTTCGGATTGTGCCAAAAAAGCGGCTAATATGAAACCCTCTCGCGTTGCTTGGTTACTGCCAGCTCCGCACTTGCTGTAGAACACAATCAGCGACGTTCCCCGTAGGGGGCAACCCCTTTGTCGCTTTGATATTTCTATCGAGAATGCTCCGCAAAGGGCAGTAACTACAGGGTTTCATATTAGCCCAAAAAAGCGACATCTTTTTAAAGGAATCACTGCTTTAGCAGGAACGGGTATCTATAAAATAACTACATCCGGGCTTATCCAAGACAACATGACAAAAGCAACCGACAAAAAACAAGTAAGCAGAGTTAAAACCAAGAAAAAATCTTGGTTTAGAGTTATCGCTCCTCCTTTCTTCGGGCAGCTGCAGATCGGGGAAACATATGTCGAAAATCCGGAAACTATTCTGGGGCGAAAGATAGACGTCAATCTCAAAGAATTGACGAATAACATCAAAGACCAGAGTGCTTATGTTTCTTTTCGGATGATCAGTGCAGAAGGAGCACAGGTTCATACCGAGCCGATGGGTTTTTATCTCACACCCTCTCATGTTAAGCGCCTTGTTCGAAAGAGTACGTCGCGCTTGGATGATTATTTTGTTTTTTCGACAAAAGCGGGAGAGCGTGTCATTATCAAGACGATTATGGTTACCAGATCCAAAATCCAGCGTTCGGTGAGGACAGCGCTCAGTTCAACATTGCGTTCCCTTCTTCAGGAGGAGTTCCAAAAGACGGATTTCAACGGCTTCCTTTCGTTATTGATCGGCGGACGTCTGCGTAAAACATTATTTGCATTGAACAAGATCAGCCCTCTCCGCGAAGCGGCGGTCCGGGTTGCTTCACTTCAAGTGAAAAAAGATGGTCAGCGCATAACTGCAGAAACTTCCTCCGCGCTGGCTGCTGAAGAAATGCCGGCAGCTGACGAGAACACGGAGGATCAAGCTGAAGATGCCTTTGTTGAGGAACCGGAAGAGGCCGCCGAGGAAGAAGCTGCTGAGGTGGAGGCCATAGTTGAAAGTGCTGATGGCGAACAATCCAACGACGAAGAAGGAACAGCATAATATCTCTCTTCTTTTTGCCAGATGAAATTCCTTGCTTGTACGGATATGCACGAAAATAGAGAAGCACTCAAAGCGTTAGTCAAGAGAGCTTCTGAATCGGATATCGATTTTGTGGTTTGTATGGGAGATATCTCCTCGTTTGGAAATGGGCTGCGTACCGTTCTCAAAGCATTTAGCGATCTTGAGAAGACATTTTATGTTGTTCCGGGGAATCACGAGGAAGGGCGTGACTTTGAGGGAATCGTCAAAGATTTTCCGCATTGCATCAACCTCCATCTGAAAGCGGCATCGATCAAAGAGTATGTTTTTTTGGGCTACGGCGGCGGCGGGTTTACGATGAAAGACGCAAATTTTCGAAAGATTGCCCGCCAATGGTACGGAAAATTTAACGGGAAGAAAATTGTATTACTGACACATCAGCCGCCATTTGGCACAAAGTTAGATAGGCTTGGCGACCGCCACGTGGGAAATGTTGATTTTCATGATTTCATCCTGCGGATCAAGCCGAAACTGGCGATTTCCGGACATCTTCATGAGACTGTCGGGGAGATGGACACGCTGGGGGAAACGAAACTGATCAATCCCGGCTGGGATGGGATGGTTATTGAATTGAATTAAGGGATTTCTTGTTCAGTTATTTTTATATAGTTCGTGTTCTTCACCAGGGTTATGGCTTTAACCACTCCATTTACTTCTCTTCCCGGCCTAATCTTGTCGGATCTTGCGGAAATCAAGAAGAAAGATGCGCTGTTTAAAGAAGTGAAGAGACGGTTAAAAAAAAATTATCCCGTCAAAAAAGTTGCCAATCTCCAGAAGAAATATCTCAAAAAGCCAGAATCGTTTCAGGCAGAATTTGCTCGTCTTGTCGATGATTTTGTCAAAGATTATACCTTCTTCCGAGAAGCGTATGGTTCTTTATTGAGAGCAATTATTGAGACGTTGAATGTGGCAGAGAAGAGTGAATACAATGAATTGTTATCGATAGAGGAGATCATTCTGAAGATTGAAGCACGAGCAAAAGAAAAAGGGGGGGAGTTCTATTTTCCGGAAGCGGGAAAGAAACAGTTTGCCAAAGCATTTCGCGGGGCGATGCGCGATCTGGCTGCTCAATTGAAAATGGAATATGATACTCTTTCGGGGTTAGCGCGGGGAAAACGGACTGCTGCCGGCTTCTTCTCTCGGTTTGTGAATGCTCGTTCAGCTGAACGTAAAGGGATGCGTGCTGCGGGAAAATTACGCGGACAGATTGACCATACTCAGGTAGTGCTGAAGCATCTTGAATTGGAGCTGCAACAAGGAGTACAGCAGGATTTTCTTCTGCTGATGCTGCAATTTGTGGCCGAAGTAGCGAAGACAGATGAATTGTATCGGCAATTAAAGAAAGATCTGGAAATTCTGATCCAAGACATCCGTAATGAAGTAGAAGATGTCGTGCTGAAGATTGCCCCGTTCATCGCCCTGATTCAAAATGATCGGCGGGCTATGGAAAGAATTGCGGCAGCGCGGGCGGCATTTGTGAAAATGCAGGAACAAATCGTTGCCGCGCTGGAAAAAGAAAAATCGTGGCCGAAATATGATGAAGCAACTCTGCGGAGGATAATGCGGAGCGATCTTATCTTATTGGCAACATTACGGGGTATTTCTCAAAGAGCAGTACAAGGCATTGTTGCTGATGTCGTGCATCGGGAATTAGGGACTCAGCAGGTTTAGAGAAGTTTGAATAATTCAATTATTTGTCTACAAACTTCATGAAAAATGAAAACTATCATTTTTCAGAACCAAAAACAAATCGTCGTTTGTTTTTGTGTTCTCAAGAGAATTTGAAACGGGCGTAATTTTGGCATGAAACCAGCGATTTATTCGCCAAAATTACTCTTTTTCAAACTTCTCTTTAATCATTCCTCTTTCTTCTTCTCAATCGCATCCATGAACACTTTGCTGATCTTGACGGCAACACCTTTGTCTTTGGTATTGATCTCAACACCAGACATCACCGCTTCACCGATGGCGACGAGCTCGTCTTTGAGGGTCATGATGGCAACGGTTTCCCCTTTGCGGAAATTCTCTAACTTACTAATGCCCGGAATGGCCAATGCCCGGCCGTGGGTAACGCTTTGAATTGTCGTATCCAAAATCCAGCATTTAGAAATAGGTTTCAACGCTTTTTCCATCGGCTGGATACAGTGGCGAAGAAAGGTGTCATTGTTTTCGCCGCGGTAAAAATGGATGGCATCATCAAGATCGTTGAGGGTGATCAGAGTATCTTTTTCACTGAATGGTCCGGCCTGTGTTCTTCTTAACTCAACCATATGCGCGCCTATGTCGAGTGCTTGTCCGAGGTCATGGCAAAGCTTACGGATATATGTTCCCGCCTGGCATCTGACGCGAAAAAGAACTTCTCTGCCATTGATTTCCAGAATCTCAAATTCGTAAATCTCTCTTTCTCGCAACTGACGCTTGATTGCGCTCTTGACTGGAGGCAGCTGCTTGATCTTGCCGATGAATTGCTTTGTGGTGTTTTGAAGTGTCTGTTCATCTATGTCTTTATGCAGATGCATGACGCAGACATATTCTTTTGGTGCAGTGAGCAGAAATTGGACGATCCGCGTGGCTTTGCCCAAGGCGACCGGTTGAACACCAGAAACCTGCGGATCAAGTGTCCCGGAATGGCCGGCTTTATCGATCTTTAGGATTTTCTTGACATAATCAGACGTTTGGTGTGATGTTGGGCCTTTTGGTTTGTCGATGTTGACGATGCCATAATGGATCATCTCTTCCGTTGTTCTTTCTTCCGGAGCTTTGCCAAATATTCCTACGGCTTCTTTCTTGATGAAGAGCTGAGTGTCCATAATTATCTAGCGGGAGAAGTTGTTTTAAAAATGTTCGTATGAGAAAATCACTAACCAGTGAAATGACTTTTAATTTGTTACTGATGCTGTTTCTGCTTTCTGTTCGGGAGCTTCGGTTTCTTTTTTGGATGTTTTTACTCCCGCTTTCTTCTGCGGCGCTCTCTCTTTCTTTTCCACACCAAACAATTCGGCGCGGGCAATTCCTGTTTCGTCTTTTGTGACGGTCACTTTTACATGATGAGGCGGGTTCTTGATGCCGTGTTGCCATAATTTTTCGTTGACATCTTTTCCCAGACGGACTTCCGGGGTTTTCATGTGGCGCACCAGAAACTGCTTGAGGGCGATAACTGCTTTGTTCGTGCGTTTCCAGTTTGGAACTTTTTGGTATTCTTTACGCAAGGGAACATTATACGTCCTTTCCACTGTTTTTTCCGATTCTTTTTTTGCGGCCATGGTGGTTTGGTTGATCTGGTGAGATTATGCTCCCGGTCATATATTATGTTTTGATGATGTTATTGATTATCAGTTCATTCATGATCATTTCATTCATTACGCTTTGGTTTTGGTTCTGCGCCAGCTGCGCTTCACTTCCGTATGGCGCGAGGGATGGACGCGCCGTCCTTTTCCGTAGACTTTGAAAACAGTCCAAAAAGGAGCCCATTTTGTCTGCTTGCTCAGCCTGATCAGACGTCTTTTGCGAGCGGGATGTTTGTTTGTGGCCATTGTTGAGAGATTAATCTTTTATTTGCTTTCTTTGAAGAGCTGCATGGCGATCTTATCGAGGAAGGATGTCCCTTTGGGGGTGAGGATCCGCCCTTTATGTACTCCTTTTTCTGTCTGTCGCAGCAAACCGGATTTTTCCAACTGCTGGAGAATGGAACGGACGATGGATCCGGAGGCGGGATAGAAATGTTCCGGCTTATGGCCGCGATTCTTGCGTCCGCCGTATTTGGTGCGAAGTTTTTGCGTACCGATGGGGCCTAATTTAGCAACGACGCGAAGAATGGATGCTGAACGGAAGTACCACCAATCTTCCTGGTCTGGGGTCCGTTCTTTGTGATGACCGGTCTTGACGAAAGCAGACCATGGTTCTGGCTGGACTAATTTGTTCGCTTTGAGCTCTTCTGCTGCCCGCTGGACCAGTTTTTCCGGATTTACAATCAGTATATGTGACATTGGCTCATCAGGATTGGTGGTGATTTATAAAGGTTTCGTGATGCGAATCAGTTTTGGGATTATATGACTTAGTTTGGGGATTATATAGTTGATTCGCGAGATAATTCGGAGGTGTATAGTCGTCCAACTTCGTTTGACAAGAAAATTCCCTCACACGCTGATGAGTGAAACTAAATACCTACTCGATTAAAGCACAATTCAAAAAGTAAGTGATATAGTAAACTGCGCAATTATCTGTAATATCAACCAACGAGAGAGTGCTGCCGGCCGTTCGGTCTGGCGAAAACCAGAAGGGGAACGCTGCTTCTCGAAGAGTCGTGATCAACGGATAGTTTTCGCTCCAACATCTTTAGTGGAAAGCACTTCAGACCGAACATCTTGGCCAAGCAGCACTCTCCGGCGCTATCACTCCCAAAAAGGATTGTGCCTCCATTCAGAACATTTTAAATATCTTCTTTGTTTCTTCCAATACTGGTGGTCGTTTTGTTAAGAAAGAAGGTGCTCCTCGTACTCCTGATTATTTTAACTATTTCTCTCGTCGCAGCACAAAATGAATCAATCTCTCCCGCGACGGGAAAAGCCAGTTCGGCGGGAGAGGCAAATGATGGTTTTAAGAAATTTCTGGATGATCCTGCTAAGATCAAAGGCGTGACGATTACAGATAAAGGCGGCGGCGGTGCAGCGCCGCTGGAGAAGCCTTTGTTTGTTTCTTCGTCTGGAAAGACGCCAGCGGACGGCGAGAATAAATTTATTCAGTTTATCTTTTGGCTAGGCAGTTTATCTTTTCTCTTCGGCGGGCAGGCGGAAAACCAGCTCTGCGGTTTCTTGAGAATTCTCCTGGCGTTTCTCGTCTTTACGATCCTCTATTTTCTGGCGTCGATGATCCCTGGATTAACGCGTGGAGTAGCGATTACGATCAGCATCATTTTGGCGATACTCGTTGCCGTTTTCACGCCTTGTGTCGTGTTGTTGGCTTGGGGGACATCGTATGCGACGATTTTTGCTTTCGTCGTTATCTTCGGTCCGGTGCTGGCAGGGTTGGCGTTGTTATTATTTACACCGACTCCCAATCGCAGGACGGCATTTTTGAAATTAGTGAGCGTGCTGGCGTTGATGTGGCTGGTCTATTCGATCAGTTTCTGGGCAAAACAATTGGGCGGGTGAGTCTGCTCCGAATGAGGCTTTGTGTAAAAAGTGCTGCTCCGCAGGTTGTGCCGTGCCCAGCGCCGCTGTTCGGATTGTTGTTTGGACAAAGATTCGCTATGTTTACGTTCAACAGCGGACAGTAACTTTGTCTTACGAATCGTAGTTCGCTGTGCACCTCTTGGCACAACATACTTTTTACACAAAGCCTCCGAATGAGAAAAGTTTAAATAGGATAACATTTTAATATCCTCCAGACAGAGGTGTTGTATGATCATCAAGAAAACTTATACACTGGTTTTAATCGTACTCTTATTGCTTCCTAGTTTTGCATTAGCTGCAAACCATGGGTCTTCGGCACCGTCGGGTGACTCTTCGTTTGATATTGGTGAATTTGTTTCCAAGATCATCGGCGTCGGCCAGCTTACGTTTCTGGGCAGTTCAGACAATCAATTTGTCGGATTTATCCGGATATTGATGGCCATTTTACTGTTTACCCTTCTCTATTTTCTGCTCTCGATGATCCCCGGCTTGACACGGGGCGTGGGCATCGCCATCGGAATCTTGTTAGCCATCCTGGTCAGTGTGTTCCTCCCTCAAGATGTTTTAATCGCTTGGGGGAATTCCTATGCAACCCTGTTTTCGTTCGTGATCATCTTTGGGCCGATTATCGGTCTTGGTGCTTTTTTGATCTTTACGCCAACACCCGGTCGGGGTGTTGCGTTCATCAAACTAGTTTCAGTCTTGGCGCTGTGGTGGCTGGTAGCGCATATTTCAACATGGGCGCATGAGCTTGGAAGCTATGTTGCGCCGGTGGTAGTCTAAAATGGTAGGCTTAACTGATTTCGCGGGATGGATAGATGCGATTGAATCATATGCTCATGTTATTTTTATTGTCCTAGTTATCTATTATACGTGGCTGGTGATTAAAGGTGGAGATAAGGACGGCAAATCTGCGGATAAAGCATGGGGAGCTGGTCCTGCTGCGGGGAAAGGAGTATGGAACTGGACTAAAAAAGTTGGAAGAAAAGCGAAGCGTGGGATGGGTTTAGAAGAGAAGCTGGTACTTGCCGAATATGCAGATCTGGAAGCATTAAAGAAAGCACTGAATAGTTCGAAAGTGACTGATGATGCTTCATTAAAGAAAGCGGTCGGAGCAGGAAGAAGAAAAGCCAAGCGCCATGAAGCTAGAGCCTACCGTCGTCTGAATCAGCTGCAGAAGACAGTTGAAGATATGGAGTTAGATCCAAAAAGAAATAAAGCAGCTAAAGCTTTATTTACTCGGATGACTGTCTTCACTAAAGAGATTGTGGAAGCACTCAGGAATTTTGATAACACTTTAGAGGGGACTAAAACGGTTCCAAATAAAAAAACCGGGATGAATGCGGAATTGGATAAAGCGATTACTGCTGATCGTGGTTTCGTCGCTGAATTAGAAAAGTTAAAGAAAGTCATTTATGGATAATTTTTTCTGTTCTTTTTTCAACTAATTTTTTTTCTTGTAGGGTGAGACGCTTTCGGCAAATTTCTGATGACTTGTATTCACAATAATTAGATCTATTTCTGTTTTTTTGGGGATCAAACCCACTACCCACTGGTCAAGTGTGCGGATGAAGTTTATATACTTCTTTCTTTCTTAAGACTTTCATGAAAATGACCCCCACTGAATTATCTGTATTTGAAGGTCAACATATTCGTAAAGTCTGGTATAACAATGAATGGTTCTTTTCCGTTATTGATATTGTTGGTATTCTTTCAGAAAGTAAAGATCCGAGAAATTACTGGAAAGTTCTCAAATTTCGTCTTATTGAAGAATCTGGTAATGAAACGGTTACAAATTGTAACCAGTTGAAACTCTCTGCTGAAGATGGTGCTGAAGATGGAAAATTAAGAGAGACAGATTGTGTTAATACTGAAGGAGCATTTAGGCTTATCCAATCTATAGTAATTGTGAAATATTTTCGAACTTTTTGTCACAATTACTAATAGCAAATGTGTGATTCAAATATTTGAATACTTAACACATTTGCTATATTCCTTCTCCTAAAGCTGAACCGTTTAAGCTTTGGCTGGCAAGAGTTGGTTACGAGAGAGTTCAAGAGATTGAGAATCCAGAATTAGCCCAGAAACGGATGAGAGAACTGTACAAAGAAAAAGGCTATTCGGAAAGCTGGATTGAAAGGAGAATAAGGGGGGTCGTCATCCGAGATGAATTAACAGATGAATGGAAGAAGAGAGATGTAGGTGCAGAAAAAGAGTATGCACTCCTTACTGCCGAGATATCAAAAGCAACTTTCAGCATAACTCCTCGCGAATATAAAGAATTCAAAGGCTTAAAGAAAGAAAATCTCGGAGATCATATGGATGATCTTGAACTCATCTTTACCATGCTTGGAGAAAAGGTTACGACTGAGATCACCAAAAAAGAAGATGCTCGGGGGATTGTCGAAAACAAAGATGCTGCTCAAAGGGGGGGGAAAGTAGCCGGAAAAGCGAGAGTTGAAACGCGGAGTATTCCACCACTCTTTCGAGTGGTGGTTTGCAAGCAAACCACTTATTTATCAGTGGAATACTTGCGTGCTCAAAATTAGGCAGGGGTGAGCGAAGCGAACATGCCACCGGTCTATTTGACCGGTGGTACCCTGCCTATTTTGACACGGAGAAAGAATTAGGTCAATCAATCATTTCTTCTGAAAATTATTTACATTTGGCAGAAAGAAAGAAGAGAAAATTGTTTTCTGACAAAAAATAGCCAGCAAAAACCTTATATACCTCTAAATTATTCTTCTATCTATGAAAAAGATGTGGTTTGTCTCAGTACTGCTGGCCATCCCCTTTGCCACCGCGTTAGATGTTGTTGGCACGTTGGGTAATGTCTGGGACCGCATTTTAGGAATCGGCAGTCTCAATTTTCTGGGTGTGTCCGCCGGCGTGGGTGTTACTGCCCTGACGCGCATCCTGATCTGGATTCTGATGTTTACGATCTTTTTTGCAGTGATGACCGGCCTGAAAGGGGCGACCGGAAGTACTGGTTCGATCTTTGGTCTGTTTAGCCGAACGCAAGCAGGTATTGTCGCTGCGGTGATCGCGACGATTGCCGCGATTTTCCTGCCACCGGATGTGTTATTGGCCACAGGCACAGGCTGGGCAACAGCAGTAGCGTTATTGCTCATTGGCGGGCCAATCGTCGGCTTGGCATATTTATTGTATACCCTTCCCGGAAGAGGGCAGGATACGAAAACGACGGTATTTGTTAAGTTGATCTTATGCTTTTTTTTATATTGGATCTTATCGGCAATGAGAGGTTATGTAACACAATTTTAACATGGCAGAAGCTTCAATCGTGACCGGGACAATTGCTGAATTTATTGATGGCGCTTTATTTTTTGTGATGCTGATGATTGGGTACTATATCGTCCGTCTGTTCATCGTTCCGCCACCATCCAAAGAAGAGCGCACGGCAAAGAGAAAAGAGTTGGAAGAACAGCGTGCCAAATGGGGAGAGTGGGTGGGAAGCAAGTTTAAAGAGCGGAAACATAAAGCCCAGAAAGAACAGCGCAAAGGCGATGTCAGTGTTGTCAAAGATAATATCAAAGATGCGCTGGAAGGGATGGAAGATATTCATTCATTGTTAAATCGGGGAAACATCGTAAAAACGAAGACGACAATTAATCGCGTCAAGCGGGACTTGTATCATACAGTGAGCAATCTGCGTTTGCTGCGGAGAAAACACGAAGGCGCAGACCGTCAAACGCTGCAGAAAGCGATTGATGAGGTTCATGCGATTGAACAGGCCTTTGTTGCTGATGTCGAGCATAAGATTCCTTCCACAGTTGATCCTGATCACACCAAGTATGCGAATAGTGTCAAAGATCCTATAGATGCAGTTGTGAAATTACGGGGCTCACTGGGAACGATCTGGAATGATTTAGAAGATTTCCATGCTAAGTTTCCCGCTACTCCCTAACTATTGGTTCTTTGGTATTTGTTTAGCTTCTCCGGCAGGCCGTGCATCCGAGCGGAAATATGCAAAGATATTTTCTGCTTTTCGCTGTGAAACAAAAGATTTCCGCACCAAGCTAGGAATAAAGTATCTTCGGATGCACCTCTTGGCCTTGCCGCCAGCTAAACAAATACGTTTTTTGTAGGAATTATTTTGGCTTTTCGTAAATTAAACGGTATCTGCCACTCATCCTTTGAAACATTAACGGATGACGGCCGTCGGCACACTCATGGGTTACAGAAGAATAACGATTATGGTCACCCGATAATTCTATTGGCTCCAAACAATTAACACACTGGATTATCTTCACCAGATCGTCTTTTTGTGGGCAGGCTGTTTCGCACCATTCACGGTCTGGGTCGAAAAAGAGCCTGCAGGATCGATTGGGGCACAATAAATAGGTTGTCTTTGTGTCTAGTTCTGATTTCTGGATAGTACCGTTGGCGAGATCCACTCATAGAAACTATACAACCTGAGCATAAAAACTTTGTGTCAAAAATCTTACAATACTTTCACTTTCTGTCCCAACGCCTGCCCCGGAAGCCCTTTCTCAGGGAAGATAACCCGGACATTGCCTTTGCGGCCATGCAGAGCAGAAATTGTGCCCTGAATCTGTGTTCCGGCCGGAGAAGTCCAGACCACTTTCTTACCGATCACTTTCTGCGCTTCTTCGGCGCTGTCCGCGGCTTTCAGCACCATCTGGTGCGAATTGACTCTATACCGGCTTTGCCGGAAATGCATAACGGTTGCTTCCATGTTTAAGCTGGAAAGGGGGTTTATTTATAAATATTTTCGTTCTCGGTGGTGTTTTGTTGAATGGAAAACCTAAATGATTAAAAAAGAATGGTCTACTGTTATTCTATGCTCAAAGGCCAGGTCGTCTCCGGTGATTTTGGAAAAATTGTGATGCGGGTGAAAGCAGATGCTCCTGTCGAATTGGGAGAACTCGTCGTGATTGAAGAACAGGGAGAGAAATTCATCCTGCAAGTCTATGATCTGCTCTATGGCAGCCAAATCTCTTCGCAGAATTTGGAAATGGTCGCCGGGATGAGCCTGGAAGAAGGCGGTTTCCAGATGCTCGATGAGCAGCTGCGTAATTATCAGCTGGCGTTATTGAAACCAGTATTGACAACGAGCGGACAGAGCCGGATGTGCAAGAAACTGCCGCCATTTTTTACAAAGGTACGGGCAATAACCAAAGATGACTTGTTGTTTATGACCAAGCCGCTTCATCCGCTGTTCTTGGGAAGTTTGCGCAGCGGCAGTACGGCGCTTGATTTTGACTTATTTCTGCCGGGAAAAGAGGCATTAAGCCATCACGTTCTGATTCCCGCAAGTACAGGAAAAGGAAAATCAAATCTGATGTCCTGCATGTTATGGGGCCTGACTAGCGGTGATTTCGCCGGTGTGTTAGTCCTTGATCCTCACGATGAATATTACGGCCGTGTCGGCTTGGGATTGAAAGATCATCCACGGCATGATCAAATCTGTTATTATACTCCGGCCAGGCCGCCGCCGGGGGCGCGGACATTAAAAGTTCACCTGACAAAATTGAAGCCGGAGCATTTTCAGGGAGCGATTGCGTTGTCTGATCCCCAGCGGCAATGTTTGTTTGTCTATTACAAGAGATTTAAACCGGATTGGATCAAGGCAATTTTGGAAGAACGGCGGATCGAAAATGTGCAATTTCATGAAGATACAATCTCTGTCGTGAAACGGAAATTATTGGCTTTGCTTGATCTCGATTTCGAAGCCGGGCAATTTCAGTGCAGTGGTATCTTTGACGATGTCGCCGGGATGAATACAATCACTGAAATTTGCCTAGAGCTGGAACGGGGAAAAACAGTGATTATCGATACGAGCTATTTCTCCGGCTCGTTGGAGATCATGGTTGGAAGCATCATTGCCTCAGAGATTTTTGATAAGTACAAATATTACAAGCGTATCGGCCAGCTTGAGGACAAGCCCGTCATTTCCGTTGTCCTGGAAGAAGCCCCCAGGGTGTTGGGAAAGAAAGTACTCGAGCAAGGAAGCAATGTGTTTGATTCAATTGCGCGGGAAGGGCGGAAATTTAAGATCGGTCTCATTGCCATCACCCAACTGCCCTCAGAGATCCCCAAAAACATTCTGGCGAACATGAACACAAAGATCATTTTGGGGATGGAGATGGGCTCGGAGAGACAAGCCGTGATCGAATCATCGCCACAGGATTTGAGTCAAGACAATCGCAACATCGCGTCGCTGGATAAAGGAGAGGCGATTGTTACGTCAACGTTCACGCGGTTTGCCGTACCCGTGAAAATCCCGCTGTTCAGTGAGTATGTGAAATTGGCAAAGAAGAAAGTGGATGTTGAAGTCAGTTTTAGGGGAATAGGAGAGTGATTCCAACACGTATTTAAACTCCAACTGATTTCTCTTCAGATGAAACATTCATTTAAAGTAACCTGGGTGTTACTCTTATTATTTCTCTTAATTCAATTCATTGGTATTGCCGTACTCCAACAATATGTTGATGTTTCACAAAGCACCGCAGAAGAGATTGTCTTTGCGGAACTGCCCATCGGCGAGCGGCCGCCGTTGGAAGAGAATAATTCTTATATCACGATAATCTTCGCGGTTCTCTTGGGAACGGGCCTGGCTTTCCTGCTCATGCACTATCACTTGGTCTGGCTGTGGAAAGCCTGGTTTTTTATCGCCGTGTTCACCACTCTTCTGATCTCTTTCGGTGCTTTCCTTCCCGTGTGGTTAGCATTTATTCTTTCTTTTGTCTTGACGACATGGCGGTTAATTAAACCAAATTTTTTTATACAGACAGGAACAGAATTATTTGTCTATCCCGGGCTGGCAGCAATCTTTGTGCCGTTGTTTTCGCTGACATCAATCAGTATCCTGCTGGTCTTGATCTCGTTTTATGATGCCTATGCGGTCTGGAAATCAAAACACATGATCACTCTAGCTAAGTCACAGGCAAAAGCAAAAATCTTTGCCGGCTTATTGGTGCCCTATGCCGTGCGCAAACAAGAGCTCGTCTCCCCTCGTCAGCAAAAGTTAGGAAAAGAAGAAAAGAAAAGAAAGAACGGAAAGTATTTGATCAGAACGGCCATCTTGGGTGGTGGAGATGTGGCCTTTCCTTTATTGTTCGCCGGGGTTGTGTTTAAAGAGCTGGGGTTGTGGCAGAGTCTGATCATCCCTCTATTTGCCGCTCTCGGCTTGGGATTATTATTCTGGAAAGCCAAAGAAAAGAAATTCTATCCGGCGATGCCGTTCATCAGTATCGGCTGTTTTGTGGGATTATTGGTGGTATGGTTGATCGGGTTGTTGTAAAGAATGAATAATTTTATATAGAAAAGTGGTATTCTGACCTTATGGCCAAGCCAATCAGAGCAACCCCTACCCTTCGTGGTCAGGATGCTATCCGTTTCGTAAAGCAGATGATTAAAGAGGAACGAAATCCGACTCCAAAGAGGATTGCGACAATTCGGAGAGCGTTAAAGACAAAATTTAATGTTATTAACTAAATCAAAGAACATGGGTGTTATTCCTTTCTCTCTTTCTTTTAATGAACTAAATCCTTGTTTTTTATAAAAATGAATTGCATCGTTTTCTTTGTTTCTCTTTGCATCTAAAACTAAAAATCGGCAACCGGAATATCTCTCATAAACTTGAAAAGCAATTTTAATGACAAAATCTATCATTAGAGTCCCTACTCCCCTCCGAAGGAATCGATTATCAACACACAATCTTCCTATTTTGATAGCAGGCAGAGAATGATATTGTATTCCTTTCTCACGGAAGCCCGTTTTCAAATTCCCCTCAAGATTAATCCTATCATTCAGTACAGTGATGTATCCTACCAACTTATCACTCCTCAGAAACCATAAATAAGTGACAGATATGCGTTTTTTCTGGTTTTCTAATGCATCCTCAACTAGAAATTTCATCAATTCTTTTTCATAAGACTGAAAGTCTTTAATGTTATGCCTTTCAGTAAGTCTTTCAATAGTAATCTCGTTTGGGTTAATTTTCGACAAACTTTCTGACATCTTAGCTAAAACCCTTTCACCGGCGAATGATAGTTTCCATAGCCAGTGGGAGAGATGGTCAGCCCGTCGCTGGCGGCTATCGTCTGGACTCCTGTTGCCTGCTGGATCAAGCGTGCTTCATGCATCGGATCCGCTTTGAGCATTTCCAAGCCAAAATGAGTGATGACGGCCAGACGCGGCTTAATCTGATTAATCAGTTTTATTGCCGTATCACTGTCTAAGTTTGATCCCTGTGCTCGTTTTCCGGGATAGGGAACATTAAGGATAAGAACGTCCGTTCCAACCAGACTTTCCGTAAGTTGAGGAGTAAGCGAGGTGTCTCCAGGGTAGCTTACGACAAAGCCAGGGCAGAACAACTTGAACCCGATTGCCGTCTGGTCAGTGTGTTCTACGGGCAGGGCGTGAATTTCTACGGACTCAAGAGCGACTTTATGATTTTTTTCCATGGGGATGACTCGCTCGACGAGATTGTGATGATATCTAGTAATAAACGGATGGCTATTCTCTCCTGGCTGAAGAGTTGATTTGCTGCCGAGAATAACGCCCCGGCGTTCCAATCCCGAGTGTGTCATCGCTTCGATAACCAGATTGAGATCATTACAATGATTGATATGATTATGCGATACCAGAACAGCAGTCGTATTATGTGGATTGATGCCATACTCGTGCGCTTTCGGCAGTGCTCCCGGCCCGGGGTCAAGATGGAACTGAAAAGCATCGTCTATTCTTAGGATGATTCCTCCAGAAGAGCGGATATTTTTACTGGCAACAGCAGCACTGCCAGCCGTGCCGAGAAAGATGATTTGGGCCACGTGCTTTTTGAAGAGAGTGGATTAATAAAGATTGTTGTGGTCTAAAGATACTAACCTCTTTTTTCATAATCTTTATAATAGGACTATCTCTTCGCAAGTCTGGTGAGCTAGCTATGTCCAATAATACAGTCCAACCAATATTCATTTTACCCGAAGATACAAAACGAACGACAGGAAGAGAAGCACAGCAGAATAACATTGCCGCCGCGAAAGCGGTAGCCCAAGCCGTGCGCACAACGCTTGGCCCGAAGGGAATGGACAAGATGATCGTCGATTCTGTCGGAGACGTGGTCGTGACCAATGATGGGGTGACTATCCTCAAAGAGATGCAGATAGAACATCCGGCTGCGAAGATGATCGTGGAGATCGCCAAAACACAGGAAGATTTGGTTGGTGATGGAACGACGACAGCGGTGGTCATCGCCGGCGAATTGCTGAAAAAAGCAGAAGAGCTTTTGGAGCAGAATATTCATCCCACCGTGTTGGCCAAAGGCTATCGCTTGGCCGAACGCGAAGCACAACGTTTATTGAAAACGATCGCCAAGCCGATCACGATCCACGACAAAGAGATGCTGCGGCAGATTGCCATGACTGCGATGACGGGCAAAGGCGCAGAACCCAATAAAGAGAATTTAGCTGACCTGCTCGTCGTGGCAGTTACCCGCGTGCTGGATCATGGTGTCGTTGATCTTGATAACATCAAAGTGGAGCGGGTTGTCGGGGAAAGCACGGAAAAAAGTGAATTAATCGAAGGAATTGTTCTGGATAAAGAACGCGTTCATTCGGCGATGCCTGAAAAGATAGAAAATGCCAAAGTGGCCCTGCTCGATGCTGCACTAGAAATCAAGAATACGGAAATCGATACAAAAATCCAGATCACTGATCCTTCACAATTAACTGCTTTTCTCGATCAGGAAGAGCGGATATTGCGGGAGATGGTCGTTAAAATCAAGACGAGCGGAGCGAATGTCGTCTTCTGCCAGCGGGGAATTGATGACCTTGCCCAACATTTTCTGGCTAAAGAAAGTATTCTCGCGGCACGCCGCGTCAGGAAAAGTGACATGGAAAAATTAGTAAAAGCCACCGGTGCGAAGATTATCAGTTCCTGGAAAGAACTTTCTTCAACGGATCTTGGTTTTGCGGGAATCGTCCGTGAAGAAAAAGTTGGTGAGGAACGGATGCTCTTTATTGAAAGATGCACCAATCCTAAAGCGGTCACCTTGCTTGTCCGGGGGGGGACGGAACATGTTGCCGATGAGATCAAGAGAGCCGTCGCGGATGCGTTAGGAGATCTGGCCACGGCGATCAAGGATGGGTTTGTCGTTGCTGGCGCCGGCGCAGTTGAAATGGAAATCGCGCGTGGCCTGCGGTACTATGCGCGCACGTTATCTGGACGGGAACAGTTGGCTGTACAGGCGTTTGCGGAGACCTTGGAAGTCATCCCTCGCACTTTAGCAGAGAATGCCGGTCTCGATCCAATCGATGTCTTGACGAAACTACGCTCGGCGCATGACCAGCAGCAGGTATGGGCGGGCATTGATGTGTTCTCCGGTGAGGTAATGGATGCCTGGTTGCAGGGAGTGTTGGAGCCGCTGAAAGTAAAGACATTGGCGTTGAAGAGCGCTACGGAAGTAGCTGAAATGATCTTACGGATCGACGATGTGATCATGGGCGGCAGCCAGAAACGGCAGCCGATGCCATCGCCTGGGGCAGGATTAGAAGGGATGTAAAAAGTTTTCCCTAAAAGCTTTTAAAGCTCGTTTCTTTTGCTCAGTTCATGAATCCAGGAAATATCATCAGCCTGTTTCGCATCGCCTGCCTGCCGGTGATGATTTATCTTCTCAACGCAGGATCGTTACAGGCTGTTTTCTGGGCTCTTGTTCTCTATGGCTTTGCTGTCTTTAGTGATGTGTTGGACGGAATCGTCGCCAAGAGGACAAAAGAGAAAAAAATAATCGGTTCGTTTATCGATCCCCTGGCGGATAAAGTACTCATTTTCGGCCTGCTTCTCTTTTTCGCTTGGGAAGGACAATTTTCGCTCACCATCTTTAGTATCCTGCTTATCCGAGATCTCTTGTCTTTAGTCTTTCGTTTTTTAGCCAGCCGCGAGGATATTATCTTTCTTCCTCGAAAAGTATATGCAGTGGCTTTTACCAGCGGACAATTCTTTCTCGTCTTCAGCTTGCTGATGGAGAAAATGGTGGCTGCCGGATCTCCGCGCCTGGCACAGCATCAGGCAGCACTTCATCTGCTCGTCTCGGCAGCAGCCGGTATTGTTGTCGTCCTGGCGTTCTGGTCGCTGCTGCATTCGTTCTTATTTTATGCGCGTGAAATCCGCAAAAAGAAGCATCTCTCAGCAACGGGGAAACAACAGCCTTTGCTGATCATCGCAAATCGAAGGGCACGGGGATATCACAACCTCTACCGCCGCCGGCTGTTGGATCTGTTTGCTCTGCGCCGGGGGGCAAGAGTCATCTTCTTCCCCCACCGGCAAAATATGTACGACGGGATGGAACGTGAATGGGGGCAAGACCACAGAATCATTATCGCCGGGGGAGATGGTTCTTTTGAGAGCGCGTTGAATTATCCTCCACTCTTTGTCAAGACCATTGGCTTTTTTCCGTTGGGGGCGGGGAATGCATTCTATTCTTTTTTCTACAAAGGCAAGCGTTATGAATATCTGCGCTCGCGGTTTCCGTTTAAAGAGATTGATCTTGATGTGGTCGAATTGGAATGGGCGGGTGGGAAGCGCCAGACCGTGTTTGTGAATATCGGGCTGGATGCTGATGTTATCCGTTACAGCCAGGACCGCACACAGCACGGGCTGCTTGATTACCTGCGTGGCTGCGGGCAGGCAATTCAGAAAGCGCAGAGCGGCTATGATTTCAGCGTCAAGATTGACGGGCGCAAAAAAGAATATAGCAACTGCTCGACGATGATCTTGGGTAAGATCCCTTATTTTGGCTACGGCATCCGCTCGCTAGTGGGAATGGTCAAGCCGGCGGACGGGAAAGTCTATGGTCTCGCTGTGGTTAACCGCCATTCCTCCTGGCTGAATAAGCCCTTGCGAGTCTGGTCGTTGATCGTGAGCATGTTTAATGTTGATATCCCTCCGTTGCTCTCGTTCAAAGGGAAAGAAATGCTGATTACCAGCCCAGTGCTTTTTCCGCTCCAGGCGGGGGGGGAGTTCTTAGGAGAGAGCACGTGGGTGCGGCTGCGAATTGTAAGGAAGCAGAAAGTATTGATCGTCTGACCATCTCTTTCTTGTACGTCTTGGCGAAACTAAATATGTACTCTTCCTCGAAAGATTTATATAAAATATGTCAGTGTGGGTAGTTTGCGGCGGCTGTCGTATAACGGCTAGTATTTGGGACTGTGGAACCTTAGAGGTCGCAGCTATCCCGAGACGGGAGTTCGATTCTCCCCAGCCGCCCCATTTTCAATTTGTTGAGGTAAAATCATTATGGAAACAAGATACTTACAAGATAGATTCAGAGTTCAGGGAGGTGAAACGCTGGTAGAGGAAGTAGAACGTATTTTGAGCTCGATAAGTCTTTCGTATGCCCTTTTCCGGTCAATCCACGTTCCTTTTGTTGATGTAACCGTCGTGAATGGTTCTAGCTGTCACAGATCCGGAAATACCTATCTCCAACCAACAACTACTCTTATTTACGAGTACCCCGAAGGTTCGGTTGTCGGCCAATTTTTTCCAGAAAAACGCATACCCATGCGTGATGTGAATAATGTTGAAAGAGGACGTTGTGCTGGTCAGTTACTCTACCTCCATTTACCCCCACGGTTGACTGAGCTCATTGATGATTCTCTGCCTTTGATACGAAGACAAGACCTCTGATTTGTTTGATACCCCGCCGCTTGCTGCGATTGGGATAGCCTCGGCCTAAAAAAGTTTATTTTTCTTTTTTCTTTCAAAACATTTAAATAGAATCGGTGATTTTAAGTATCAATGATAACTCAAACCGGTAGTGATTGCCTTCATTGGCAGTACTGATTTAGCTAGTTATCAGAATATTCTTTTTGTTGAAAATTTAAGTGTAGATGGTTTGCTGTTCTCTAAACATCATCAGTAGGGCTTGTGCCCCTTAAGATTGTTTTTATGGCCGCAGTAATGTCAATGGTAACATCGGAGACTGTGGTGAAGAGTTTTTCTTCTTGGAAATCTTCTGTTGCGGGTTCAATTCCCGCCTGCGGCCCTTTCGAATAAGTCAGCCGGACTAAAAGCGGCGGAGATTAACATGACCAAAAAAACAAAAGAAGATAGGACCAATTTAGGATTGCGAGCGGAGGCTAAGGTACAAGATAGTACTGATCGTCTTCATCGCTGAGGGCGATACCTCTTTTCAAATATTATCTACTGTAGCAAGGGTGAGCGGCGGAATTTACGACGGATTACAACAGATAGTATCTCGTTGGCGAAAATTTAAAGGCCCATTCTATAGATTTAATGATCCCCTCGGCGTAAAAGAAGAAATAGCGATTGCGGAAGAATTCCTTAGTCCGTTATTACTTTGCGGGAAACCCGATTCGGTTGATATGAGGAGATGGTTTATCAAGTGTTTGAGTAACGATCAAACAGCATTTACCGGTTTCACGTCTTTGGTTGATCTTGTTGAAACTGATATGTTAGGATATGATGGCAAAATAAGATTATTGCCTTTGGCATCTTTTGTGGAACCATTTGCTGCAGAAAAACTGGATAGTATTAATCGTGAAAAACTATTTGAAATTAAAGAAAGATTGGATACACTTGATTCCACCAGAATAGAAGAAATCAATAATCTATTGACGGAAGCAGAAGCACTTTGCCCAGTCAAAGCAGGCAGAAAGAAAGGCAAAAGTCCCATTTTCTTTTATGGTGTTTCAGATAAACCATTTCAACTGCCTAAACCGATATATCAAAATTTAGTGGAGGCTGCAAAAGTGGCTTATAGGGCATTATATTCCACAACCGGCGAAACTTGCAGAAATATCTTCACTGGTTCTGTTGATTTCATGCTTTGTGAAAATGGTATTTATTTGATTGATATTGGGACCCCGGCGGTTGGTTATGTTGCAGATATACTTGCTACCAGTCGGGCTTTAAGAAGAGTGCCTTCCGTTGGAATTGAAAAGATTGTTTCAACACTAGAAGGGAAAGTAACAATCCCCAAAAGTACCTATTCGAGAGAATTAGGATTCTTTAAACAAGAAAGAGAATATCTGGTCTCTGAACTAAGAAGAAGTGGTATTGTTGTTGAAGAAGTATCCGACGAGATAAATGAAGCCATAATTGATGGAAAGCCATTGCCGACGAAAGCATTTGACTATCTAAGCAGAAATCAACCTATCAGAAATCGGGTTCTTGCGGGCATTAGTGGAGACTTGTCTGCTTGTGGTGTTAAAATACCTGAGGGAATAGTATTACTACCGGATGATTTTGAATTGGCAAGATTTTATGAAAGATCTAGACTTGGTGAACAAGACTTAGGATTATTGATAAAAAAGAAAGTCTTTTTCAAAGAATATGAACATGGAAGCGGATATTTCAAGCCATTGGTAACACCAATCTGGAGTAGAGAGATTAGAGCAGACAGTAAACGAAGTAATCTTTTTGAGCAATTTGTACCGAGTTTATTAGATATTGATGTGGATGGAGATAGACCCGGAAAAAGGTGTTACGAAATCAGGATGTATTTTGTGGGAGGTGAGATCAAATGATCAGGGGGATTATTTTTGATTTTAACCGTACTTTATACATTCCAGAAATTAAGAAAATACCAGAAGAGACTATCGAATTGCTCAAAAATCTAAAGAAACTTGGTTTTTCATTGGCTTTGATTAGTATCAAAGAAGCTGAACGAGAAGAGATTATAGAAGCATATAATCTATTTACTCTTTTTTCCATTTTAAAATTTGTAGACGAAAAAAATAGGGCGGTATTCCAAGAAGTATTAATGTCTCTAAAATGTTCTTCTGAAGAGGTTGTTGTAATCGGAGATCGGGTAAGGTCTGAGATTAAAATTGCCAATGGAATGGGGATTAAAACTATTTGGTATAGACAGGGAAAATTTAGTAATGAACTCCCACAGGAGAAAGTGGAGCTTCCCAATTGGACAATCGATTATTTACCCCAGATTAAAGATATTCTCTGCGGAGGTAGCACACAATGATAACTGAACAAACATATATAAATAAGAATAAACTAAACAGGGGAAGAACGATGGAATTTCAAACAGCAAAAGGGGTGCGGGATGTGCCGCCGGAAGAGAAAATATTAAAGAACAAAGTAGTTGCCGTGATGACCAAGCAATTTGAACTTGCCGGTTTTGCGCCGTTAGAAACACCGATCCTGGAGAGGTATGAGACATTGGCTGCGAAATTTGCGGCAGGCGAGGCTTCCGATGCACTGAAAGAAATCTTTTCGCTGCAGGATCAGGGAAAAAGGAACCTGGCCCTGCGTTTTGACCTAACTGTGCCTTTATCACGTTATGTGGCGATGAACCCGACGTTAAAGATGCCGTTCAAACGCTACGAAATCGGCCGGGTCTTTCGCGACGGACCAATCAAACTCGGACGTTATCGAGAGTTCTGGCAGTGCGACATTGACATCGTCGGCAGCAAATCGATGGTTGCCGAAGCTGAAATTCTCTCCGTGGTTGATGCAGTTTTCTCTAAATTAAACTTGCCGGTTGTGGTCAAAGTGAATAATCGCAAGATCCTGAACGGCATCCTTGAGCAGGCCGGCATTGTTCAGAAAGAAGAAGCAATCATCTCCATCGATAAGTTAGATAAGATCGGGGTAGCTGGTGTGTCTGCGGAATTGAAAGGGCGGGGGTATGCTCCAAAACAGGTTGATGCAGTCTTTGCCCTCGTCACGGAAAAAATATCCCTTTCCGAACTGAAAAAAAAGCTGAAGAGCAAAGAAGGTCAGGAAGGAATTCAGGAATTGGAAGAATTATTCTCCTATCTTACCGCTCGGGGAATAAAGTCGGGGCAATTCGATGTCTCGCTGGCCCGGGGATTGGCGTATTATACTGGAACCGTGTTTGAGGCGCGATTGAAGAGCGGTGAATTTACATCCTCTCTCGCCGGTGGAGGACGCTACGATAACATGATCGGGAAGTTCATCGGCGGCGGCCGGGAAATCCCGGCCATGGGAATCGCTTTTGGCTTGGAGCCAATTATCGACGTTTTGAAGATGAAAGCGAAAGCAAAAGTGAAGACTCCGGCTAACGTGTTGGTATTGCCGATTAATACGGTTCGTGAATCGCTAGTGATTGCCCGTGATTTACGTGAAGCTGGAATTTCTACAGATGTTGCGCTGCTCAAAGGCGTGACCAAGAACCTCCAATATGCTGCTGCTTTGGCGATTCCTTACGTGCTCATTGTTGGTGAGGATGAATTGAAACAGAAGAAAGTGCTCCTCCGGGATATGACCTCTGGGATGGAGCAGGTGCTTCCTCTTAAAGAAGTCATCAAGAAATTAACATGAACGCGCGGCATTTAAAAATCATCGGATACGTCTTGGTCAGTGTTTTTGTCTTGAACATCTTGTTGTTTTCGCTGAGAATTATTTCTTCCAGCATTTTCTGGATCGTGCTGGTCCTGGGGGTGGGTTTTGTGTATTGGGGTTTGCCGAGAATAAAAAATCACCGTGATGCTTAACCAATCCTCTGCCTCAATTTTTCTTTTGTTCCAACAACACAATGCCCGATCCATTGTCCTTCTGCGGACCACAATTGGACTGCCCGAAGAGTTGTATCTTTTACTATGTCACTGAGCGTTAGACCAATTATCTGTTGGAAAAGACTGGAGTGAATCTCTAATTCCATCCCTCTTGCCGCGAGAGGTTGATAATCCTGTTCTAAGCGGATGGTCAGGCATTCGTTACCCTCAGAGAGAGTGGTAATCGGAACACTATAGCCGCTCCATCTTAAAGGAGATTCGTAAATCCCCAGATAATATTGTGGTGAAAACGGCAGTTCTAATTGGCTTGGTTCCATGGTTAAAGCCAGGAGGAAAGCTGATTTAAAATACTTTCGCCGTCAGGTACGTATTAAGTCTGTGCTGGGCGGGTCAGCCTGCCTCCTCTCGCTTTGATTGTTTTCTTACATCTTTTGAGAACTCTTTTCAGAGATGCGCGAGAATCTAACCTTTAGTCCAATAGCAACGCTCGGCAGGCCATCTTGACCCTGCCCACACAGACTTAACTTAATACATTCGCTGTCGGATTTACCATTGATCATCATCATGCCGTGTATACACGATCGTCTTCTTCCCGACAATCATCGAATGCTCAAACTGTGAAACTAAGCCGTTAGCAACTTCCACTAAAGGAGGATACGCATGCACGGATCCATTTTGCTGCAATTCACGCAGGCCGAAAGTGACTGCGCCTTTGCCTAATTTACGGGTCAGCCAGCGGGTGGTAAATGGCAGCCCTTGCAATGGCCTTACCTCTTCGAGGATTTTTCTGGCGTGCGGTGAACGCACACCTTTTTCCGTTTCCAGCATGAAGATCGTTGACGGTGGTTTTTCTTTGATCAACCCTTTTCCGTTGGTGACAAATGGTTCGATGGCAATCTGCCAGTCTTCTTCTAATTCAGTCTTGTCTTTATTGTTGTAAGAGGGAATAGAGATGCCGTCGTGAACTTTGTAGCGTCCGATGGTATGGCCGCAGAGATTTTTGACAGTAGTGAAGCCCATTTTCTCGGCTTCAGAATACTGTGCTTCGCCTAACTCCCATAATTGTCGCCCTGGTTCAACAAGCTTGATCGCCGCTTTGAGCGCGTTTTGCGCCGCTTTGATCAGATCAGGATGTTTGTTTGCTTTTCCTACTTCAATGGTCATTGCGTTGTCGGCGATGTAGCCGTCAAGATGAACGCCGATGTCGATCTTGACCACATCTCCTTCTTTCATGACTGTTTTGTCTTCATCATCAGGACAGAAATGGGCAGAAGTTTCATTGAGCGCCATCTGGGCCCAGGCAATCTGGCCGCCAAATTGTTGGATTCTCTTCTCACAGAAATCCATCACTTCCAGCGCGGAAGCGCCGGGGATGGTCAGTTTGGCGGCGCCTTCCCGGCGGACTTGAGAAGCGATCTTACCTGCTTTGAGAATTTTCTGCAGTGTTTCGGGAGACATGGTTTTATTTCCGTTACTGTTCTTATAAACTTTCCGTCTCCCTGATTATTCTGAAAGATAGAAAATTATATAAACACCTTCTGCCCGTGGATTAATATGCGTATCAGTGAAATTGCCGGGGAAATAGCAGGGAATTACCCAAATGTAGCTGCTCTAGAGACGGCTGTTACTCAAGCATATCGAGACCATTTTGCTCAATTTGATCCATCGCTTACCCCAAGAATACTACTTGACCGTCTGCAGGAAGGGGGTTATCTTTCCAGTTCGGATAATAGTTTAATGGTTTCACCTGACGTCACTCTTCTGCCGCAAGGAAGGACAGATTGGTATGCTGTCCGAGAAGATAAGATTGCGGGTGGGGGACATACTCGTGTTTGGATTGACAAAGTTGGTTCTCAAGATGATTTGTGCGAATATCTTGAACTTGAGAGAGATCTAAATGGTAACAGTACTTTGGTGGAATTCTTTCAGGCAGCGAGTGATGCCCAAGTGCAAAAGAGAGCAGCAGTTTATGAAAATTTACATCACGAAGTGATCGTTGCCGACGAGCAGCCTCATTGATCTTCTAATCAAGTTCCAGATAACCTCACTTAGTCTCAAATTAAAGAAAATCCTGAAGAGCGACTATCCCCAACCCTGAAGGGTGGGGATTTACGCCGCTCTTCCGAGACGGATTTTCTAAAATGAAATGTAGCGAAATCAATCGCAGCATTCATCCCCTACTATCAATAGTGGGGATTTCTGCTCATTTCATTTAAACAATCACTTTCTTAGATTTTCCAGAAATTGTTTCTTTTCGTCTTCAGTCAAACCCCAAGCCGTTTCAATCCCATTCTTAATAACAGTATTGACAAAATCATTTCCATACAATTTGCCAACCACATAGAGATTATGGGCAAGATCTCCATTTGACCACATTGCCGGATCGTCTGAACTTATCGTCACTGTGACACTCTGCTGCAATAAGTAGTCAAGGTGAAGATCGGCAATATCACTAATAAATGAACAGGTCAGGTTTGAGATCGGATTCGATTCCAGCCGTATTTTCCTTTCGCGCATCTTTTCGATCAACTGTGGATGTTTCCAGAGGTGGATAGCGTGGCTGATACCGTCTGCGCGGAGATCATCAATGGCCGCGGCAAGATTTCTGACCCCCTCTTCTTCCGGACACATCTCATCGGCGTGGACCGTGCGTTTTAACGAAGAATCAAACGTCAGGGCATATGCTTCTTTGAATTTTTCAGGCGGGAAAGGTGGTTCGTAGCAGGCAAGATCGATACCCACAACACCTCTTTCCGAAAAGTTCAATGCTGCTCTCACCATTTTCTTTGCTTCTTCGGGATCAACTTCACGATTGATGCAGATAATTGGTCTTACCTTCACTCCCTTCTCCTCCCCGCTTTGGGAAAATCCTTCCAACGCATAACCAATAACCTGATCGATCGACAATCCTTGCTGGGTATGATACCACGGTGCGAAGCGTGATTCAGCATAGAGTGTTCCTTGGGATTTCAGATAGGTGCAATGGGCGACGGCCATCGCTTTAATATCCTCTTTTGTCTGCATCGCGCCGACGGGTATGGAAAAGACAGAGACAATGTCATATTTTGTGAACAGATTCGTTTGGAAAGAACGAAGTTCATCGGCTGATTTTATTTCCCGATCTCCCTCGACGCTTGTTCCATCGATATATTTTTCCGGAAGAAAGAGTTTTTTTCTGTTGTCCTGATAAAATCTCCAAAGATCGTCTGCAGGGATTGAGCCATCCCAATGGATGTGGTTTTGAATGGTTGTGCGTCGGTGCAGGGAATCAAGATATTTCTGATCATCGAATTGAAGATTGTTCATTTTCCAGAAGAAAAGTGAACATCCTTTTTTAATTTTTATGAAAGCAACGGCTTAGTGGAAAAAGTCCCCCTGGCCATTGACCGTGGCGAAAACCAGCCGTGTTCATGGCTGCAGAACAGACCATTCAATCTTATCATTTTCGCACTTGTTCCTGTCGATCGCTTCTCACGGTCAATCTTTAGGCCAAGCGGACGACTTTTTCTACTAAGCCGAAAGCAACTTCTTCAATCCTTTACTACACTCTTCGCCAAGAATGAGTATTTCTCCTGAGTGTGCGTCGTTAACAGATGATAAGAACTAACAATCTCACCGAACTGTTCTCTGATCCGTTCGAAAAAAATATGGAATTGCTGTTGGTCTTCGGTCAATAGATAAATAATGTAATTGAATGGCCCCAGCGTTTTTGCAATCCAGATTGTTTCCGGCGAATGCTTAAGGAATTGCTCTAATTTCAAAGAAAGATCATGATACTGATATGTTTTTAACAGAATGGTGTGCATCTCTAATCCCAAACAAGAATAATTTATTGCCGGACGGAAATGCAGGATATGTTGACTCTTGATCAGTTTTTTAAGCCGATAGGCGACCGAATCCCAGGAAAGACCACTTTTTTGTGCCAATTCGATCGTACTCATCCTCGCGTTTTCAGCAAGGAGCTGGAGGAGCAGGAGATCTTGTTTGTTGGAAGAGTAAATGCTTACGCTTTTCTTTTTAAAGATCTGTTGTTGAATTGGGAGAGCGGACGATTTGATCGTATCAAGCAGGATCAACATTGCTTCTTGATTAGGCTGGATGTTTGTCAATAAAGATTGAAGTCTTAGATTACATTCCTGATCATCTTTTGCCATGATCCCAACCTCTATTGTAAAATTTCCGCGATAGGTGAGGATGCTGTTTACCGCAGCGTTCTCTTTTGCCCGTTGGAGAACGTCACGTTCCTGCTGCGGCTGTGGAAACGAGAGAAAGAGATGATATTTTTTATAACCAAGCCGAGTAATATCAATCACCGTTCGGTATCCACTGATCAGACTTTTCTCTTCCAGCTGGCGGATGCGGTATTCGACCGAAGCGCGGGAGAGGCGGACTTTGCGGGCAATATGCGAGAGCGACTGGCGACAGTCTTCGGCTAAAATCTGGAGAATCTTCTGAGATTTTTGGTCTAATTTTAGATATTTTTGTGGTGAAATCGGTATCATATTCTTGATTATACATATTTTATTCATAAATTTTACTGTTTTTTCTTAAAAAATGAGGTTCTTATTTTAAATATTCAGGTCAGTTTCTCTACTCTGGGCGGAAAAGCCCGGGGGATGATCATGGTCTGGAAACTAGGTACATTAGGAATGGATGATGCATACTACGAACGGACACGCCGGGCAGAACAACCAACATACCAATCGCCGCGGCTGGTTGAGGACACGCCTCCTGTTCCGAAATTACGGCAGCAGGGAATGGTCATCGCCCAGATCGGCCTAGGTGGCGGCGTATCCAGGACGCGTGACCAAGAATGGGTAGAAAATGTCTACAGCGTCGATCATCAGCTTCTGGGCTATAATGCGGGAAAGATGATCCTTCTGTACTGTCCGGATAACGATCGCGCGTTCGATATGTACATTGGCCTGCCATTTACCAAAGGAATGACTGAACGGGAAACAGGAAGAACGATGCTGATTGCGGGGAGCAATGCACATCACGGAGAAGTGATGGAAAGACAGTTTGACGATGTTTTATGGAGACCAATGGACAAAGATCGTTTGTCGTACGGTAATCTTATCCGCTGGGTGAATGTTGGTGATACCAAAACCGGATTCATCGGATTGGATTATAATCCGAAAGCGGCAAAAGACGACGGTGTAGCTTCCGGTATGGATGATATTACTTTTCTTGTAGAACGGCTGATCGAATATGGATTTGATCCAAAGAAAAGGTTATTTCTTCTCCAGCCGCCTCATATCAAAGAGAGTGAAGCTGGGTGGAAATTTCGTCGGGAAGGAAAAGCAACTTTGGTGGACTATTTAACCTGCTAAAACTTACTGATTTACCCAAAGCCGGAACTTCACCAAAATCTTTATAAATAAACCCCCCTCTGAAGCTTACGGACGGCCATAGGGGCGCTTGTTACCCGTTCCCATTTCGAACACGGAAGTCAAGGGCGTCTCCGTATCGGATTGTACTGCATTCCGCGGGAACTCCGGTAAGCTGTCCACCTTTCTTTTTCTCTTTCTTCCTTTTTTTCTCTTTCTCGCGATTAAGCGAATGGAATGAGCGCATATCGCTTCGCTTTTCAAATGGTGTGACATTTGCGCAGGAACTCCGGTAAGCTGTCCACCTTCTTTTCTCTTTCTCCATACTTTTATATAATCTCCAGAATTAAAAGTCTGCATGAATTGGCTTCTCATCGCGTTTGCCGCACCCGCCGTATTCGCGTTGGCTAATATCCTTGATAATTATTTCTCCAACAAGATCTTCAAAAGCATCCCCGCGTTAGTCTTTTATGCATCATTATCTAATCTTCTGTTCTTACCACTCTTCCTGGTGATCGAACCGCCGGAATGGCCGACGCTCTCCATTCTGCCGGCACTATTGTTTCTCGGGCTGGCAAATTTGCTGTACCTTTTTCCTTACTACCAGGCATTGCGCCGAGATGATACCAGTATCGTCATCTCTCTCTTTTCGCTGGGGAAGATTTTTGTTCCGGTTCTCGCCTTCTTTATCGTCGATGAACGCCTCAGCCTGGGGCAGTACAGCGGCATTGCGATCATTATTTTTGCTTCCACCCTGCTGACGCTCAACGGCACAAACGGCGCGGGCAAACTGCGTTTTAATCAATCTCTGGGATATATGGCGTTAAGCGCGTTCATCGTTGCGTTGGAAACGGTCTTCTTCAAGTACGTGTTTGAAGAAGTGGGCTGGAGTACAGGTTACTTCTGGGCGCTGATTTTTTCGATCTTGTTTGCTTTCTTTTTTTTCCTGATTCCCGCTTGGAAGAACCAATTGGTCGCTGAATTTTCATCTTTTCGTAGGAATTTCCATTGGTTTGTCTTAGAAGAATTTTTTACATTTGCCGGGCAAGGCCTGATGACCTTTGCGATTTCGTTAGTGGCCGTTTCGCTGGTGGAAGGAATTGTCGCTCTTCAACCATTGTTTGTCATAGTCTATGCCCTGATCTTGAGTAAACTGCTTCCGCAGTTATTCAGAGAGAAGATATCAACAGTAGCATTGTTCAAGAAAGCGATCTTGTTTTTGGTGATGGTGTTAGGTGTTGTTTTACTTTTGTACTGAAGTTCTCCCAGAAGTGCAGGATAAACAAATACAATATTCACGATATCTGTTTTTCTGTATTTGTTTAGCTTTTCCGGCAGGCCGTGAGTGAGAGCGGAAAAACAGCAAGTTCCTCACTTCAGAACAAGTCGGGGAACGAACATTTTCCGCACATTAATCTTTGATGAGAAGTTTGAATAATTCAATTATTGATTTACAAACTTTTCAAGAGGAGGTGAAATAGTCGTAATTTTGGCTTGAACCAAACGACTTATTTGCCAAAATTACTCTTTTTCAAACTCCTCTGATGTAAAGCTCTTATCTCACTCACTATTTAGCCCAGCCGCCAGCTAAAAAAATACGTTTTTCTTACGGATATGCGCGCACGAACTCATCCAATCGCTTGCAACGATCAACATGAACTTTTCCATCCTCAATAAAACCAACATTATTCTCGGGGTTGCAGTCAAGAATATCCCTCCCCTCGGCAATGAGAGTCCTCCCTGGTGAACCTGTCGAGCTGTACGCGATAAAACCGTTTTCTTGGAGATAGTGTTTGAATGCTGGTAATTCCAAAATTTCTTTACCTGTGCCGGGTGTTCCAAAAAAATATACTGTTCCAATCTGTTCCATTCGTCAGCGTGGATATTCATTCTTTAATAATGATTTCTCTACTTTAGACTATACTTTACTGCTACTCTGGCGGGGTATTGAGTGCTTGTCTTCACTTTATCTTCCCCTTATCCTCTCTACTATCCAAAATTATTTAAAGCCTCTCCACCCCAAGAAATCTGATGCATATCCACGATCAGATTCTGGAATTCCTGAAGGTCACCGGGCCGACGATTCCCACAAAAGTGGCTAAGATCATCCAGACTGATATTATCATTGCCTCTGCTCATCTCTCTGATCTGGCATCCCAAAGAAAAGTACGCATCTCCAGCCTTAAATTTGGAGGAAGCCCTCTCTATTACCTGCCCGGGCAGGAAGAACAGTTGTATGCTTTTGCAGCGGGCAATCTCAATGCAAAAGATATGGTTGTCCTGGAGAATCTTAACGCAAAAGGCGTCTTGCGGGAGGCGGATCTGGATCTCCTGTCTAAAGTAGCTCTTCGCGCATTGAAAGATTTTGCGGTTCCGCTTCAGGTGCGCACGTCTGATAATTCTGAGCTTTTTTGGAAATGGCATTTGCTTACTGATGAAGCGACGAATCAGCTCGTGCGCAATGCCCTTTATCCACCGCAGGCAGAAGAGCCGGTTCCCATATTGCTTCCTGAAGTGAAAGATGTAGTTCTGACAGAACCGGTCCCGCTGAAAGTACACGCTCCGGAACCGTCGGCTCCCTTTTCTTCCGTGGAAAAAGATCGGTCTGATCCCGCAGAATCAAGGATTGAATCGCCGGTTTCTTCGGTTTCCATGCTGTCGGAGACTGTTCTTCCGTCCTCACAGAAAAACAGCTCTCCTCGTAAACGCTCTTCGGCGAAAGATAAAGCGCAGACCATTCTCGCGGAAAATGAGATACCGATTCCTAAGCTGTCGGCGGCAAAAGTCGCGGGTCCGCGTCCTGTAAAAACGGATTTGCTCCTGCCGTTATTGGAGCGCTATTTTCGCGAGTTGAACATTACGATCCAAGAACAGGAGATCGTCCGCAAAAATGCGGAAATCAATCTCTCCATCAAAGTTCCGACCGTTGTCGGCAAAATGACCTATTTCTGCAAAGCGAAGAAGAAAGCGCGCTGTGATGAAAAAGACCTTTCGGCAGCCTATTTGGAGGCACAGATAAAAAAATTGCCGTTGTTATTTCTCTATTCACAAGATCTGACCAAAAAAGCGCATGAGATGATTGCTACCGGCGCTTTTGAGAATGTCATCGTCAAGAAAGTGGAGTAATATGGGCCTAAAATTTAAAGAAATAGTGGTCAAGAAAGAAATTTCCATCACCGAACTGAGGGATAAGATTCTCGTTGTCGATTCGATGAACCTTCTTTATCAGTTTCTGACAACCATTCGCAGTCCGGACGGTTCAGTGCTGACGGACAAGAAAGGAAGAGTAACTTCTCACCTGATCGGTCTCTTTAGCCGCACTACGGCGTTGATTGAGCAGGGTTTGAAATTAGCTTTCGTCTTCGATGGAAAGCCGCCGGCAATCAAGCAAAAGACGTGGGAGAAGCGCAAAGAGGTCAAGACGGAGGCGGTGTTGAAATTCAGAGCGGCCGAAGAAAGTGGTGACCTCGGCGGCATGAAGAAATTCGCCGCACGTACGGCTGTTCTCACCCGGGAAATGGTCAAAGATGCACAGGAGATATTGCACGCTTTGGGCTTGCCAGTCATCCAGGCTCCCTCCGAAGGCGAAGCCCAGACTGCGTATATGGTTAAAGTGGGGAAAGCCTACGCTTCCATTTCTCAGGATTATGATAACCTCATCTTCGGCTGTCCGCGCTTGATCCGCAATCTTTCTTTAGAAGGAAAGCGCAAAAAGCCCGGTGCGTTGGCCTATGAGAAGATCAAACCCGAGGTCATTCTCTTGGCGGATGTCCTTCATGAATTAAAATTGACCGAGGATCAATTGATTGTTCTGGCAATTATCGTCGGCACGGACTACAATCCCGGCGGGGTGAAAGGCATCGGCCCTAAAACCGGCTTGAAGCTCGTCCGCGAATACGGCAGTGATTTTCCCGGCCTCTTTGCCCGGGTAGAATGGGCAACGCATTATCCGGACCTGCCTTGGAAAGAAGTCTTTGACACGATTAAAGATATTCCGGTCACAGACGATTACACGTTGGAATGGAAGAAGATTGATGAGAAAAAATTGTTACATCTGTTGGTTGAAGAACACGGCTTTGGTGAAGAGCGGGTGCGGCAGAAGTTAGCGAAGCTGAAAGAAGCGCAGAAAGAGATAGGGCAGAAGGGGTTGAGTGGATTTTGGTGAATAATTGTGGGTAATCCGTTCTTGTTGCAGGCTTGTTTAAGATTGAATAATGATGAAATTCCTCATCCTCTTATTTTAGGGAAAGAATACATTTTCTCAAAAGAAGGTCATAGATTATATCCATTAAATGTTCCCATGGATTTGAGAAGTAATGATTGGAGTTTTTTCGGAAGAATTATTATTACTGAGTTCAGAGTTGGAAGAAATAAAACAGAAAGAAAATTTATCCTAGTCAAAGAATTCTCCCAAGATGAAAAAGAGATTATCACCAAAGCTTATGTTTCTGACGAAGAGGTAGCAAAAGTTCTCAGAGATTATCGATGATTTGGTGAGGCTCTTGTTTAGAGTACGGCACAGTTCACTCACTTTTTGGATCGTACCTAGAGTGCGGAATATTTATAAAGAAGCCTAACATTTGATAATAAAACATAATGCCAAACCATGGTACAAGCAATTATTAATTTAGGGGACAACGAAGATCGATTGTTAACGATCATTAAAGGAAAGTTCGGACTAAAAAATAAATCTGAAGCTGTCAACTTTGTGATTCACCAGTATGAAGAGGAATTACTAGAACCCCATCTTCGTCCGGAATATGTTGCCAAAATAAAGAATATTGGGACAAAAGGAAAGTTCAACCATTACAAATCTCTTGCTGCCCTGCGAAAAAAGGTTGAGCATGCGTGATTTTTCTGTTGAAGATAAGTTAGAAAAGAAACTGGGCAAGATTTTTAGAAAAGATCGTGTTCTTTACGAAGCCGTAATGAAAAAGATCGAAGAAATTCTCTCTTGTCCCGATGTTCATCATTATAAGAATTTACATAGTCCTCTCCAAAAATACCAGCGAGTACATGTCAAATCTTCATTCGTCCTGTTATTTGAATATCTTGAAACAGAAGATCTGGTTATTTTCTATGATCTGGACCATCATGATTTCATTTATCAATAGAAGATCACTTTAGATAAATCTTATAAAGAATCCCCCTTAAATGAACCCGATGAGTTTTTATGTCATCATTCGCGGCCCTTTAGGATGTGGAAAATCTACTCTCTCCGAGAAAGTAGCTGAAGCTATCAACGCGGAATATGTTGCGATGGATAGAATTGTTGATGATCCCCAATTAATAACACCGGAAAAAGAGCAGGGATACATTTCCCAGAAAACGTTTATAGAAGCCAATGAAATTGCTGTTGGGAGAGTGGCAAAACTATTGGAAAAAGGTACTCCTGTCGTTTTTGATGGAAATTTTTATTGGAGATCGCAGATTGAAGATTTAATCTCTAGATTGGATTTCCCTCACTACGTTTTTACACTCAAAGCCCCAATGGAAGTTTGTATCCAGAGAGATGCTCACCGAAATAAAACACATGGAGAAACGGCTGCTCTGGTTGTTTATCAGAAATCAACCGAATTTGATTATGGAACATTAATAGATGTAACTAAACCTCTCCAAAATTGTTTAGATGAGATCATCTCTGATCTCCCAAAACTCTAGATTTCCATCTCAAATCATCTCTAACCCTTTTCCAATACATTTATATCCCTCTTCTTCTTTACTTATCCCATGTTTGCTGCTCACACCGAACTGCAGAACGCCCAAGCGGTCAAAGAATTTCTGGTCAAGAAGCGAGTGCTCCACCCTGATTTTCTCCCTTTGAAAGAGATGGGTTCTATCTATTTTCCGATCACCAAAAAAGTGGCCGTGTCTAAAGCCAAAGTTGTCCAGACCAAAATGACTTTTCCGGCTAGGGTTAAACCCCAATCCATAGACGACTTTCTCAAGAATAAACTATCCAAAGAGGAATTAGCGCTCGTTCCACGTTCACAAGAAATCGTCGGGCGCATTCTCATCTTAGAAATACCCACGGAATTGACCAGTAAGGAAAAGCTCATCGCCGAAGCCTATCTCAAAGTGCAGAAAAACATTGACACGGTTGTCCGCAAAGAAGGAATTCATGGTGGTGAATTCCGCACGCGGACGGTGCGCATCCTTGCCGGAAAGAAAAGCAAAGAAACAGTGCATAAAGAAAATGGAATAGAACTTAAGCTTCATCTGGAAAAAACCTATTTCTCGGCGCGTTCGGCAAGCGAACGTCTGCGCATTGCCCGCTCCATCAAGAAGGGGGAGGATGTTTTGGTGATGTTCTCCGGCGCTGCTCCTTATCCGTTAGTCTTTGCCAGAAACAGCGATGCCCACCAGATCTACGGCATTGAATTGAATCCCCTCGCGCATGCTTATGCCCATGACAATATCCATCTCAACCGCTTAGAACATAAAATCACTCTTCACAATGGCAATGTTTTAACTATTCTACCTAAACTGAAACGCAAATTTGACCGCATTGCCATGCCGCTTCCTAAAACTGGTGAAGATTTCCTGCCACTCGCTTTGTCTCGGATAAAACCAAAAGGAACGATCCATCTTTATTCTTTCCTGGATGAAAATGATTTTCCTGCTCATATCCGCAAGATCAAAGAGGTCGCCCGAAGCGTAAAGCGGCCCGTGCGTGTTCTGCGCAGCGTGAAGTGCGGGCAGTTCTCTCCGGGCGTATTCCGGGTTTGTTTTGATCTGAAAGCGGAGACGTGAGCATTATGCCTGCTCTGACTCCATTAGAACAGAGTATACGTAAAGAAGCGGCGTGGCTGTTGCGTGAAATCTCTACGCTCCAAGATTTTAAATCTGAGGTGGGAGATATTCTCCAGCTGAAAGAAAAAGTTGCAGGGTTAATAAAGTTAGCATCGGCCAAAAATGACGCAGAAAGAGGAAAAAAGAATGAACAAATTCAACAAGAGATCAAAGATTTAAAGCGATTACACCGTTCTGCAGGTAAAGATGAACGGCGACGCATACGTTTCGAAAAACGTGTTCTAGGGAACATCAAATCTCTCCAGCAAAAGATTGACCAGCCGCGCCAGAAAGAGTTAAACGATCTTGTGAACAAAATTCATGTTTACTCTGGGCGAATTCTTTCGGAGATTTCATTAAAAGCCGGAAAGATAGCAAATCTCGTAAGAAATGAAGACTATGCTTCATTGGAAAAGCATCTCGCCGCAATCACAGAAGCGGGCACCGCTCTTCTCGCGTTGTTAAAACATCTTGATGAAATGGTCCTTGCCATTGACTCTTCCCTCCAGAAGAAGCAATTAACACATGGTCTCCTTCCTTCTATCGGCAATTTTCAAGGTTACATCCGCGAGGGGATAATCAAGACCGCTCATCTGAAATCTGTTCTTCTACTGCAGATTCTTCTCGAGAAGAAGATGAAGAAATATCGGTCTTGGACTCCGCTAGGAGAAAAGGTTGCGGAAACCTACGGGAGAGCTTTGACAAAGAATAAAGAATATCTCTTGAAAATATTGACAGACGAAGACATTGAACAGCTGCGAAAGATCACGTTTCCCGTTCCCGCTGGAAGTGTTTTACTCTTTCTTCCAAAATTTTCTGTTCCTGTTCTGGCGTTTAATCTAGAGCATCTTCCGAGTTTTCATCAGCCAGGGTGGTTGTTTCATGCCCTGCCTGGCGAGAATCTTGCGCGAGTGAGCAAAACTAAGCTGCTCCAAGCGCCACTTGAAACAGTGATTGAGAAAAAGCATTTTTACAGCTGGAAATTCTGGGAAAACTCCGCCTATCCGCAAAGACTGATTGACGGGATTTCTCTTGTGTTTCAAGATTTTGTAAAATATCAAGATTATCTATCGGGACAAGAACGTAATCGAAAAAGAAGTGGAGGAAAAGTAGGAGGATTCTTTATCTTCCCAATACGGTCGGTTTTGGAACCAGGGTTAATTCTTGATTTCAATAAAACGATGGACGGTTTGCCCGAGGTTGATTTAAGAGATGTAACTTATCATCAATACAACCCCATGTTGGTAAGAGATTGTCTGGTTGCTCTGCGGGAAGAGATTCCGCGCTTGTTGAAAATCCTGGATGAAGCATGGCTGTTGTTTCAGGAAGCGAAACAAAATATCTCCCTGTTTCAAGAATTACATGAAGCAATCGGAAAAGATGTTTTTGTGATGATGGAGAAAAATAAAGATGGCGTACTTTTTTTCTATTTACCTCGAATTATGGCCGATCCTAACCAGGAGATTTTCACCAAGAAAGGAGCATTTTATGAAAAGATCTGCGCAACTTTCTCAGGTTTCAGCCGAAAAAATCTGGTGATGGCCATTGAAATTCTGACCAAAGATTACTTCTTTGAATTCTGGGTGTGGACCGCTTTTCATGTTCCTTTTGACCGGGAGAAGATCCTTCCCCCTCTCGCGCGTTTTGCTGTCAAAGACAAGCCATTCGGTCTTGATGATACTATCTTCAAATCAGGAATGGATTTTCTCAACGAAGAGAAATTAGGTGGTGACAAAGGGCCATTTTTTACGAGTGGTTGTATTATTCTTTCGATGATGAAACAAGAGCAGAAGAAGAGGATGTATCAAACCAAATATTCCACTCAAGACTATCTAGATGAGATCAACAAGCTTCAGCCTAAACAATTAAGGAAGATTTTAGAGCGAACAATGAATGAACTGATTCATGCTTTGGACGTGATTGTTAAGAGAAGATATCGTTCGAGTAAACCTTGCGTGGTGGATATTAGTAAAGGTGTTCTTTTTCTCAATTCCGGCTTCTCGGATGATGGTGTTTTAAAGAAGCTTGTTGCCGATGGGATCCCGATATTTAGCCAGTTTAGTTCAGATGGTAGAATCTTTTCAACTTCTCAGCTTGATTTCTTCTTTAGGGCGGTCTTGCCTCTCCGTAATTTCCCCCAGACATTAAAATCCTCGTTGTGGTACAGCCATCTATATCTTGATGAAAGAAACAGATTAACTCTTCAACGCGATGATGAGATCTCCTATTCTTCTGAACTGAAAAGGTATGAAAGGATCAAGAGAAAACCGCTCACTTTAGATTAAGAGTGATTGTTTGTGATTGATCATAAAAGTCAAAAAAAAGAAATAAAAACAGGAATTTACTCTTCCTTCTCTTCTTCGCTGTCGGAATCGTCGTCAGAATCGTCGCCGTCCTCGTCATCACTTTGCTCGGCTGATTCTTCGCCATCCTGCGGTTCTGAAGATTGTTCGTCCGCGCGCTCGCTGCCTTTCTGCAGAAGCTGCACTTTCTCTGCTTTCAGTCCTCGATCGCCTTCTGCCGGTTCAAACGATACGCGATCGTTATCCCGCAGAAATACATTTTGCGGCAGGGCCGAAAAATGCACAAAGTAATCTTTCTCGTCATCCCCGTGGATGAATCCAAATCCTTTCTTTCGGTTAAAAAACTTTACTGTTCCTTCCATTTTTCTTATGCTCCGTGGTCTTTCATTGTCTAAGGCCGACCACTCTGCCTTTTGAATGGAAATGGAGCGGTTATTTTATAAATGTATGCCCTCATTTAGTATTGAGGAGAAATCTCTCTTGATTGTGGAATGTGCAATGACAGTAGTGAACACCAACTGACGCAAGGATGATGAACGGTAGTAACTTCTTAGCACACACAAAATTTTTACCCAAACAACTGTTCTTCATCATCTTCTTCTTCAAAGCGCACTTTCTCGACGGCATTCAAAAAATCGTCGTGCGTCACGTGATCACGAGCTTCACGGATGGCAAAAAACCCCGCTTCCGTACACAACGCCCTGATCTCCGCGCCGCTGAAATTTTCTGTCTTAGCCATGAGATCTTTGATATTTACACCTTTAAGGTTCATCTTGCTGCTGTGCACTTTGAAAATTTCTGTCCTTCCTTCGATATCGGGAAGCCCGACTTCGATCAATCTGTCCAACCGCCCCGGCCGGATGATTGCCGGGTCAAGAATATCGACTCTGTTTGTCGCGCCGATTATCTTGACATCATCAAGGTGCTTAAACCCGTCCATCTCGGCGAGCAGCTGCATGAATGTTCGATTCACTTCCCTTTCGCCGGACGTCCCGGTGTCCATGCGCGTTGCCGCCAAAGCATCAAGCTCATCGATAAAGACGATTGAGGGCGCTTTTGCTCTGGCCAAATCAAAGATCTCTTTGACGAGCTTTGCCCCTTCGCCGATGAATTTCTGGACAAGTTCTGATCCGACCACTTCAATAAATGTTGCATCCGTGCTTCGGGCAACAGCTTTGGCGAGCAGTGTCTTTCCCGTTCCGGGAGGCCCGTATAATAATACTCCTTTTGGCGGCTGGATTCCCACCTTTTCAAATAACCCTTTGTTCTTCAAGGGCAGTTCAATAACCTCTTTGATCTCCCGGATCTCATCTTTCAATCCGCCGATCTCTTTCCAATCCTCCTGCGGCTTTTCTACGATGACAAACTTTTCCACCTCAGAATTGCTGTTGATTGATAATTTTTCTACAATATTTAACGACTTCTGATCGACGAGGACGGAATCGCCGCTTCTGATGCCTTGGAGATCCCGGGCAATATAGCAGTAGAATTTGTTTCCATTGGGGAGTTTGATGATTGCCTTGCTTTGATCGAGAATGTTACATACTTCGGCGACCAGAAGCGCCGGTTTTTTCAGATTGCTCAGTTCCGCATTGGTATTATTAAACAATTCCCGCAGCATGGCGCTTTCCTCCTCCAAGCGGCTGAGGGTGTGGTTTAGAAACGTATTCTCCTGCTCCATCTTTTCCAATGTTTCTTGGAGCGGCTTGCCATCTTGCTCTGTTTCCGGGCGTCCCAGGAGATCAGAATAGATTATTTTCTTGCTTTCGTTCTTGGCCATGTGCTGATCAAGAGAAGAAAAGGGGGAGCAGTTTTTAAAGGTTACGACTCCGGAAGCGTTGAGTCTAAGTTGCTGCTGGATAGAACCTCTTTGAGGTATCCTCATTGAACATCATGCAGTTTACGAATCATATCGAAATTACTTTGAATATCTCTGGAAGTCTGCATCTTCTTAAATCTCTTTCCCTCTTTTTTCATTTGCCCTTTTCTCTTCTCTATAATTTTTTCTTAATTTTAATATTCTTCTTTTTTTTCAAAAATAATCCCCCCAAAAAGAAAATGTTTAAATAAGATTAGAACTTACTTTAAAAAAGATATAACCAAAAAGAGGTGAATGTGATGGCTAAGAAAAAAGCGACGAAGAAAAAAGCAGTAAAAAGAACCGTCAAAAGAAAAGCTGCCCCGAAGAAAAAAGCTGCAAAGAAAAAAAGAGCATAAGTTTTTTTCTTTTTTTTCTTATTTTCGTATTTGTTTAGCTTTTCTGGCAGGTCGTGTATTCGAATGGAAATATTTACGAAAAGAAATAGAAAATCCCATTAAAGAACATTTTGATCTTTTCTCCCAAATTTCTGGCCTTTCCCGGCACAATCACCTGCTTTTCCAATGAATAGGTTGTTCCTTCTTCATCTTTCCATACGGCAGTAATGGTTATCTGATTGTTTTTCGTCAAAGGAAGGTTCTCCAGCAGAAATGGCAGTTCTATCTTTTGGGAAAGAACTTCTATCTCCCAGTTATGCTCCAAACCGGGAAGTTCCAGCGTCAATAAGACGTTTCTTGGTGGCGAGAAAGATTTTTTATCCACGATGAGAGTCAGTGTTTCTGCTTGTCCAAAAGTCAACTCTGCCGGAGCATCGATCTCCACATTTAATTTTGGGGCGTCGATCACGGAATATTCAAATACGGCTTTCTTTTCTACTTCCTCATTTTTTGCCGTAATCACCATTTTTTTCTGTCCGGCTTTTTCTCCCTCGAGGGTTATTTCTTTCTTTCTCTCTTGATTCAGCGGAAGATCAAATATCTCGCAGACATCTCCCAGACAGAATTCCAAGTTGTGGAGGTTGATCGTTCCGCGGTTGCGGAGTGAACAGGCGACCTTTCCCTGTTCTCCTAATTTTAAAGTGCGGGGGTAAGTGCAATCAAAAGTAATCTTGCGTGAATAGGTCTTTTCTTCATCAGCTACGACCAGCTTTTCAATCTCTTCCCTCGAATAGATCGTTCCTTCCTGCTGCATGCTGAAACTTCCTTCGGTAGTAATATTTTTTTCAGAATAGATCAGCACAGGGAAAGTATAGATATACGTTGATGGCAGATTTCCGGGTGTTTTAATCACCCATGATGTTTCACGCACCTCTTTAGGGGCGAGAAGGATTGTTCTCTTGTTTCTGCCGGACACTTCTATCTCCTGAGGAACTGCCAGCGTCAGCGTCGTCGCCGCATAATATTCTTCCGTGTTCTTGAGGACTCCTTTGATCAGATTATAGCTTCCTGGCCCGACATCTCCATCGAGGATCTCTTGTTCCAGCTGGATTTTTTCCGGGATGAATGAGCCTTTGTTTACGATGGAAAGATCAAAATTAAGCATTTCCGCTTTCAGATCGACATTTTTACCCAGCCATTCAAAGAGCGTGGCCGGTTCCGTCGGATCAAACCCATCCCTCAGCTTGATGTGCGTCACGTCAACGTAACCGTATTCGCCAAAAGTAATATCAAAACTGACCCAGCCAATGTTGGGAAAATAAACTTCTGCCCAGCCATGCGGCTGCCAGGGTTCAGCAAAGAGCGGGGATGTGGTATGGCTGATTCCCGAGACAAAGCGCGCCGGGATTCCCAAGGAGCGGGCCATGGCCACAAATAAAGAAGTCATCTCGTCACAGACGCCTTCCCGGTGTTCTAATACCCAGCTTGCAGGCAGCGCTGCCGTTTCTGTGATTGTATTCAAGTCGTAATTAACATTTTCTTCAACCCAGCTGGCCAATTTGAAAGAAACTTTGAACAGATCTTCTTCTCCTTCCGCCAGTTCTGTCGCTTTGGCAATAATCGTCGGATTGTCAGAATCGATCGTCTTTGTCGGCTGAAGATAATTCTCATAGCCTTGCACGTCCTGGTCGGTCAAAGGATAGGGAATCTTTGTGGTGATCTCTACTTGCCGATTGTCCGTCTGGATCAAAGCCGTATATCCATAATTCTTCTCTTCTAAGCGTCCATCATCCCATTCAAAACCGATAAATTTTCCATTGGGCAGGCCGTCGCTGTCTAGATTCGTTACTTTCTGGCGGAGATCATCGCGGGGAAACAACAGTAATTCTGCCGAAACTTCCTGCAGTGAAGTCGGCGTTCCGGTTGGTATAAGTTCAAATTTTCCATTGACATCCAGCTGAAGCAGCAGTGAATCCTGCTGGTAGAGGGTTTGGGCAGAGGTAAGAGTGATGGACAAGAAGAGAAAGATAATCCATCCTAGAATGAGAATGGTCGTTTTTTTCATTTTCTCTTCAATTTGGATACTATACCTTTGACATCTCCAGAAATCATAATCCACTCCTTGTTTTGAACAAAACCCTGAGATAAATACCAACTTAGGGGAAATTTTGTTTTTTTGAAGGTATAGGCATCAAAACTGATTACATTATATTTTTGTAATGCTTTCTCATATAACGCAACGGAAAGTTTTGTCGCAATACCTTTCTTTTGGTAATCAGGATGAACAAAAATTTCCCCATCAGAAAGGTGATTCCCATCCCACCAGGGTTTTATTCCCGCAATAAATGCGCCAACGACTTTTCCATTAAATTCTGCGACAAATGCTAAATCCGGTTGTTTATCAAACCAATAAGACAATAATCTTTTGGCGCTTTCACTCGTCCATCTTTCTTCGATATCAAATTTTTGATAAACAATACTATAAATCTCAGCAAGTTGTCGCAAATCTTCTTTTTGCATTAGTCTTATTCTGAAATCCATAATTTTTGTATATTATATTAGTTTAATAATCTTTGGTCGGAATGGTTAGATGTTGACTTCTGATCGTTCACAATAAACCTTATAAAACCAGCTTCTCTTTCCCAATCATGCACAAAGCCATCGCCTTGCTCTCGGGAGGTATCGATTCCCCCGTAGCGATCCATCTTTTGAAAGACCGGTTGACGATCATTCCCGTCCATTTCCATCAGATGCCGCTGACCGATGATCGGGAAATTCAAAAATCGAAAGAATTAGCCAAAGCCCTTCAGTTGGAAAAGATCTATCTTGTCCCCTTTGCGCCGGTACTCAAAGCTTTGGTTGAGCATTTCCCCCACAAAAATTATTATATCCTCTCCAAAATCGCCATGCTCAACGCGGCGGAGCTGCTGGCCGAAAAAGAAGATGCGGAATATCTGATCACGGGGGAGAATCTTGCCCAAGTCTCATCACAGACGTTAAGCAACCTGACCACGATCACCAAGAATGTCTCTCTGGAAATTCTCCGGCCAGTCTTGACTTTTGACAAGCAGGAAATCATCGATCTCGCCAAGAAAATTGGCACGTATGACATTTCCAAAGGCCCGGAGATGTGCAGTCTGCTCGGGCCAAAATACCCGGCCACAAAATCAAATCCAGCTGAGATTGCTCGAGAACTGGCTGCTTTTGATCTTCTGTCCCTGCTGAAGAAAAGTATTGAGGACGCGGAAATTGCGCGCTGATCTTTTCTAACGCCTCTCCGTACATAATTTATATACGTACATAATTTATATAAATAGTCTCTTTCTCTTTCGTCTCCATGACTTTCCTCATTACCGGAAATGAATCAGAATTTGTCGTCCGGCTCCTTCTCTGCCTCGCCGCCGGCGTCGCCATCGGCATCGAACGTGAATACCGTGGCAAGAGCGCCGGGATCAGCACGCATTCGTTTGTTATCGCCGGGGCGATGCTCTTTAGCTATCTTTCCCTGGTCTTTGACCCGCTCAGTCCGGCGCGGATTGCGGCGCAAGTCGTGACCGGCGTCGGTTTCCTCGGCGCCGGGATCATCCTGCGCGGCAATGATGGAAAAGTCAAGAACTTAACCACCGCCGCCAGTATCTGGTTCTCTGCGGCTCTGGGCATGACTATTGGTTTTGGTTGGTATCTGATTGCCCTGCTCTCTATCGCCTATGCGGTGCTTATTCCATTTATTCCTCAAATCAAACAGCGGAAGAAAGATTTAAATAATGGTGAGAAGAGCAATGAAGAGAATGGAAACTGATTCCGCAGATCGTCTTGTTGAAGCGTTGAAAGATATTCCCTCTGCTCCAATTCCCACATTACGGCGAGTGCAGGACGCTTTTGCCTATTTGGGAGAGTTTGGTCACAATTCTCTGGGGGGATGTGGTCATGATCCAAAAACACACATTAGCGATGATGTTGTCCGCCAGCGCGCCAGAGACATTGCTTTAGCGTATAACCAGCGCTCTCTTCTCCGTGATCAGCAGGGATTGGAATTAGAAGGAATCTTTAGGCCGTTGGCCGGCGGCTGCCGCTTCGTGTACTATGACCGAGCAGAACTGGGTCAAAGACATTATTCTTGGGAAGATCTTGTTCTTACTTCCCAGCCAGGATTGGAGGGGCAGGCGTATCGTTTTCAGACTGATCAGGAGCCGATCACGTTGCGTCGGAGAGATTCACTTCGCGCCGAACAGAGCATTTGTTCCAAGTTCGTCGATCAATGTCGTCTTTGGTGCGCGGGTGTTGGCTCACAGTAGGCTTTGTGTAAAAAGTGGGGATTGCGAAGATGTGCATAGTGGAAAGCGATACTTCAGACCAAGTTCAGAACCGATTTTAAGCGAAAAACAATTTCTGTCTTTTCCTAAATCACTTCTAAAAATCGGCACTGTGTACAAGAAATGAAACAAAGATTTCATTTCTGTGCAGAAATACGATAGTTTTCGTATTTCTTGTACCGCAACCTCAAACACAGTGACTTTTTCCACAAAGCTCTCACATTAGGCACAATC
>Ga0209541_10001640_pt1 | contig 44014 bp, 49 predicted proteins | sample RifCSPlowO2_01_FD_184027 | JGI IMG/M metagenome (GOLD analysis project Ga0209541, IMG submission 184027) | Groundwater microbial communities from Rifle, Colorado - Rifle CSP2_plank lowO2_0.1 (SPAdes) (version 2) | ecosystem: Environmental > Aquatic > Deep subsurface > Groundwater | place...
CAAAACCGATCGCTATAAATTTGGCGAAGTTATCGTTGCTTTTCGCGGCAATCGCAAAACTTCTCCAAATTAAAAGGAGGAAAGCGACGATCAAGCCGGCCGTCCTCACAAACCCCAGCTCTTCCGCGATGACGGCGAAAATAGAATCGCCAATCTGTTCCGGCAGATAATGAATTTTTGTCGTTGACTGTCCGTAACCTCTGCCCCAAATTTTCCCGGAACCGATGGACATCAAAGTCTGGTTGATTTGATAAGTTTTGCCCAGAGGATCGGACTGGGGATTTAAAAAAGACATAATCCTGTCAAGCCGGTAAGGAGTAAAACGCACAACTAAAGATATGAGCAAGAGCCCTATTAAAGCAAAAATCATAATGAATTTTAATCTGGCTCCGCTGACAAAATAAACTCCGATTGTGGCAGTTAAAATAATAATAATGGCGCTAGTCGATCGTTGAACAAGCAAAATACCGGCGATAATCGCCAACAAACAAAAAAACGGCACAAAACCAGTGATAAAATGCCTGGCTCTGTTTTTGTCTTTGTCCAGCCAAGCGGCTAAATAAATAAGAAAGGTTAATTTAACCACTTCAGACGGCTGAAAAACGAATTGCCCTAAAGCGAGCCAGCGTTTGGCGCCGCCGGATAAAACACCAAAAGGAGTGAAAACCAAACCCAGCAGACCGATACTGGCAATTAAAAAAATCAAAGCTAATTTTTCCCAACGCCGGTAATAAACATTGGCGGCAATAAAAAAACCAGCGAGACCGAGACTCAAACCGTAAATTATCTGATGCTTCAAGTGATAATAACTGTCATTGAATTTAATCTTGCCTAAATCGGAAGAAGCGCTGGTCAACATTACTAAACCGAAAGCGGTCAGTAAAAAAACCAGCGAGACGAAAAAATAATCAATTTTTTTAGATTTTATTCGGGGCCTCATCATTAGATATGCTTTAAAATCTTTCCGGCTAATATTTTTTTGGATTTCCCATTCTCCAAAACCACCAAACCGTTAATCAATACTTCGCTCGGCTGACCGTCCCGCAGAATAATGATATCGGCGTAATGGCCCTCGGCGATCAATCCCCGTTCTTTGATCTGAAATTTGCGAGCCGGCAAAGAAGTTGCCTTGGCGACGGCTTTTTCCAAAGGCATTAAATTTTTTTCCTGGACAAAATTCAACGACCGGACCGCTCCCTGGGAACCAATAATACTGTTTTCCGAAAGTAAAATCTGGGCAATGCTTTGGAAATCAATATTTTTATGCCATAATTCGGCTTTCAATCTGGTTAGTTCCATCAGTTTTAACAGGGCTTCGTCTGGCGTCAAATTTTGATTTTCGCTGAATTGTTTTAATGACTTGCCGGTCAGAAATTTCAAAACCGGCGGGACTTTGGCGATAACAGTCAAATCTTCAATTTTTGATTTCGCTAAAAATTCCAAAATGCGTTTTCTGGTTTTAACCGCCATAATATTTGAAAGCATCGCTTCCAGGTTTCCGTTTCTGGCCCATTCCGGCAAAAACGCATAAATTTCCGTCAAGCTAACTTCAGTCGGACAAATGTCAAAATGAACGTTAGCTTTCATTTTTTCTTTTTCTATCAAAGAAACGGCTTCAAAATAATTTTTCTCGTATCCTTTCAACGGCTGAAAATGATTTATTTCCACGCTGACGCCGGTATTTTTAGCGATACCGAGGGTTTCCTTAACGGCCGCCGACAACCCTTCGGAATAATTGCGAAGCCGGGTGGCGTAAACACCATTGAATTTTTTGGTTGTTCTTGCCAATTCTTCAATTTCCCGGCAAGGAACATTATGAGAATGAACGTAGCTCAATCCGGTAGAAAAACCATACGCCCCTTCTTTCAATCCTTTTTCTAAAACATAGTCAAAAACCTTAAATTCTTTTTCGGTTAAATCCCTGATAGCTTCACCGACAATCGCTCGGCGAATGGTGGAATGGCCGATTAAAGTCCCGAAATTTATTCCTAATTTTTGCCGGTTTAAAATTTTTAGAAATTCCGAAACCGAACGCCAATTAATATTAATCAAATAAGGGTCGGCCCACTTCCTGATTGACCTCAAAGAGCCGTCAATTAAAGGCGCCAAAGAAGAACCGGCATTGCCGCCGATAACGGTGGTAATCCCCTGTTTTATCAAATCGGCCTGATAGGGGTCGGCGAATAGAGTCAAATAATGGTCAATATCGCTATTAATATCAATAAAACCGGGCGTCACCATCGCCCCGCGCGCGTCAATCACTTTCTCGGCGCTTTGATGAGGAAAATTACCCAGCCGATTTACTCGTTCATGGTTGATGAAAATATCGCTTTTAAAAGGAGGCTTTCCCGAACCGTCAAAAACCAGAGCATTTTTTATCAAAACCGTCATGCCCTAATTATATAAATTTTTAAGCGAAAGCGCAAAAAATTTATCTATAATTATGAGCACCCCCTCACTCGAATTTCGAGTGAGGGGGTAAAGGTTTTCTAACAAAATTTTCTTCGCCTATCGGCTTGAAAATTTTGAGAAAGCCCTTTACAAAAATCTCGCTAAGAAGAAAAGGGCCAAGCCGATGGCGCTGGCCAGAGCGGAAATAATCCAAAAACGCATCGTCACCTGGGTTTCCGGCCAACCAATGGCTTCAAAATGATGGTGAATCGGGGTGGAAAAAAATATTTTACGGTGAAAAAATTTTTTGCTTATCGTTTGAACGATTACCGAAAGCGATTCAACCACCAGAATCAAGGCGAAAAACGGCAGGAAAAAGGCGGTGCCGGTCAGCATGGCGATAACGCCTAGCGTAATCCCCAAAGACATAGAGCCGGTATCCCCCATAAAAAATCTAGCCGGATAAATATTGAACCAAAGAAAAGCCAATAATGCCCCCATGATTACGGTTTCCATCGCCGCCAAATCATACCGGCCCAAAACAAAAGAAATCACGACCAAAGAACCAAAAGCGAATAAAAGAGCGCCGCCGGCCAAACCGTCAAGACCGTCGGTTTCATTGGCGGAAAAAGCGGTGGCCACGATGATAAATATAAAAATAGGAATATACCACCAGCCGATTTCAAAATTCCCCAAAAAGGGAACGTAAAAAGTGCTCCAGCCGAGACGGAAATAAAACCACCAAGCGCCAATGACCGCGACAGAAGTATAAAGAATTATTTTCAGTTTCATTTGCAGGCCGCCGCCTTTGGGGCCGATTCTCAATATCCCCAAAAAATCGTCAAACAAACCGATGAGGCCGGCAATCAGCATCGTCGCCAAAGGCAAATAAGTTTGGGCCCGATTAACAAAATTTAAATAACCCCAGAAACCATCCGCCAATTTAGCCAACAATAAAAATAAAAGCGCCAAAACAATAACCGTCCCCCAGATAATCACCCCGCCCATAGTCGGCGTTTGGGATTTATTTTGGTGAAGCCGGGAAAAAACCGGAGTCAAAGAAGCATCGCGGATATTCTTTTTGGTTAAATTGAATTTATGAAGAAGCCGGATAGTCAACGGCGCCAATAGAAAAGAAAACCCGAAAGAGACTGCCAATAAAATCAACATCCTGACAACCTGAAAAACAATTTGGGCGCTACCGTTCATTTCGGTATTGAATAAGGTAATTATTAAAGAGCTCTCGAGTTTGCTCAAAACGATTTTCACTGCCCAAAACGACAATTATAATTCTGCGATTGTTCGCCGAAAACAAAGAAACTAAATTTTCCCCGGCTTCTTCAAGATAACCGGTCTTACCGCCTAAAAAATCGGACTGGCCGGCAAAAATATTGATATTTTGCAGATTGCCAAATACTTTTTCCCGACTGTAATCCAATATCTCCGGATGGTTTAGGGCGATATATTTCATTAATTTTCTGATGTCGTTAGCCGTTGATTGGTTAATCGGGGAAAGGCCGGTCGGGTCAAAAAAAACTGTCTGGCTCATACCCAAATCAGCCGCCTTTTTATTCATTAATTCAACAAAGTCAGGCAAACCGAAAGCGTAAAATTCCGCCAAAGCCGCCGCCGCGTCATTGCTGGAAGTCAAAATCATTATTTTTATCAAATCCTCAACCTTGCGCAATTCTCCCGCTTTCAATTTTCCCGAATCCCCTTCCGCGGCGATGGCGTTTTCGCTGACGACGGTCTCTTTTTCTTTGCCGATTTCTTCAATCGCCAGAACCGCGGTCATTAATTTGGTGATGGAAGCTAATGGCCAACGCTGATTAATATTATAACCGATAAAATCGGTATTATCATCTAAATCGGAAACCAGCGCGATTTTGCTTTTAAAATTGACGGCTGGCGATGGCTGATAATTGACCGACGATTGTTCACCAGTTGTCGGCGATTGAGAAAGAGGGACTGAATTCTTAGGTAAAAAATCTTGGGGAACGGTTATGGTTAAATTTCCCAAAAGATTAGCGCCGCTTCCGTGATTCAATCTCGGAAAATTTTCAGGCAAGATTTCTTTCGCGTCCGCGCTTGCCGATTCCCCGGAAGTTAAACTGCTGGCCTCCACTGATTCCGCGAAAGAAGCCGGCTGCTGGGCGATGGGCGTCTTTATTTTCGCCTCTCTGGTGATCAACAGAGAAGTTAAAATCAGAATGACTAATAATAAAGATTGAAAATTATTGCGCATATAAATTTACCAAAACACTACGCTTGCGGTTTAAATGTTTCAACCAAATCTTTATATTTTTGATATTCCGGCAGTTCTTCCTGCTTGGCCAAGCCCATATGTTTTAAGAAATCAAAACTGACATTGTAAAGAAAAACATATGGCCGTCGCGGATCGGGGCAGCGTTCTATCAATCCCCTAACCAAAAGATTTCTCAAAATATAACCGGAATTAACGCCTCTTAAATAATCAATCGCTGATCGCGCGATTGGACCGTTGTAAGCCACGATGGAAAGCGTTTCCAGGGTCGCCGGCGTCAAGTTTTCTTTAATTTCTTCCTTGATTATCTTTTCGCCCAGTTTCTGAAAATCAGGTTTGGTCGTTAATTGAATTTGATTATTAATCCGATTTAATATCAAGCCCCGGCTGTTATCGGTTTTTAGCCGAATTTCAAAACCGCTGATGACTTCTCCCAGCTCTTCTTGTTTAACCTCCAAAAGCTCGGCTATTTTTTCCAGCCCTATCGGTTCGCCATAAATAAACAACAAGCTTTCCAAAGCCGCGATCAGATTATTTTTTCCCCCGTTGGAAACTTTATTTATAATGGGGTTTGTTTGTTCTTCCATTTTCTAATACTAAGTTCTAAACTATATTTTTTCAATAGTAATTTCGGAAAAATGTTCGCCCTGCTCAACGTTTATCAACTGGTCTTTGATCAGATGAAGAATAACCAAAAAACAGGTGATGATTTCGGCTCTGGATTGCGAATCGGTCATTTTCCCGAAATTTACCGCTTGAGCGGTTTTCAACCTTTCCAGAAATTCCCGCATTTTTTCTTCCAAATTGATTACTTCTATTTTAAAATCCTTGGTTTCATAAACGATTTTCCGCAATTCAGCAAGCAAACGTTCAATAACGACTTTCAAATCGGTTGGTTTCAAATTTTTCGGCGGATAAAAAAGTTTGCCCGAAGCGGCCAAAAATTCTCGGCTGAAAACAAGAGGCTGTTCCTGCCAAAGATTTTTAAGATAATTTCTGGCGGCTTTGAATTCCTGATAAATTTTCAAACGTTTTTCCAGATCCCTGATTTCCTCTTCTTCTTCCTGTTCTAAAACCAAATTCGGAACAAGGGCTTTTGATTTTATCAAAAGAAGACGGGAAGCGACCGCCAAAAAATCGGCCAGAATGCCCGGCGCTTGTTTTTCAATAGTCGTCAGATAAGTCAAAAAATCGGCTGTTATCAGGGCTAAATTTAATTGGGTGATTTCCAGTTTTTTCTCTTCTATTAATTCCAGCAGTTTTTCAATCGGCCCGGAATATTGTTCCGATTTGAATTCATAAACCATGTTGATGTTTGTTGTTTTATAGTATATCCTAATTTGGAAGAAATATCAGTGGTAATTATTTTCTCCCCAGCATGAAATTAATTCATTACAAAATCTTAACCATCGCTTTGACCATTTTTTTGGTGGGCGGAACTGTTTCCTGGATTCAAAATGCCAATCCAAATTCAATTAAAAAAATAACCGCCGAGGAAGCGGCCGATAAAGCCCTAAGCTACATTAACAATAATATCCTAGGAGACCAAATTATCGCTAACCTAATAAATGTGATTGAAGATAAGGAAAAAAGCCTTTATAAATTAAACTTGAAAATAGGAGACCGGGAATTGGAATCTTATGTGACTTTGGACGGCAAAACTCTATTTCCCGACGCCATCAATTTAGACGCGGCTGCCGTAGCCGAACAATAAAAACGAGAAACAGTTTATTTGTAAAACATTTACAAAGCTGATTCAAAAGCTTTTTGAGTATAGATGTTTGACGGATTCCACATCATCCAACCGTTAAAATTATCTCCCAAGCTGTCTAAAGCAGCCTGGGTTTCTTTCTTAATCATCTCCGCGTCATAATTAGCCCCCAAATCAAAATCCTGAAGCCAGGGACGGATTTTCGATTTCATCGGATAATCAAACGCCCGCTGTTTAATCGTGGAGCTAACGGTGGAAGTAGCCGTTAACGGTTGGCTGTAACTTATAAGACGTTTTATGGCCGAATCCAGCGAATACTTCACCACTTCGTAAGGATAAAGGGCCGGGTTTTGATAGCCCAAAAATCCGGAAGCGTAATGAGACGGGTAAACCATCGGCGAAACATAATCAAAGTATTGATAAGCGTTTTCAATAACCTGTCCGATGCCCAAATCGTCTTTGTTGATAGTCGCCAAACCGAAAAGGTCGGCTGAAATTTTAGTTCCGGCTAATGCCCGACGCAGAGTTTTGAAAAAATTCCCGATGACTTCGCTTTTTGTTTCCGCGTTGGCCTGGTTTAATTCCCCGCCGATTGGCGTCTTCTGCCAAAAAGAAAAATCCATATCGTCCAAATCGCCATCGGAAGGGAAACGAATGTAATCAAAATTCAATTCGTCAAAACCCCGATCGGCCGTTTCCCTGGCAATGGCGATATTGTAATTCCAGGCTTCTTCGGCCGCCGGGTCAATCCAGCTTAATTTTTTATTATCAAGCCAAGGACTGCCGGTTTTTTTGCTTTTGATTGCCAAATCCGGCCGAGCTTGTTCCAATCGTGGATCCTGAAAAATGGTGATTCGGGCAATGATATAAATCCCCGCGTCGTGAAGTTGTTTGATAAGACGATTAATCCGAGGAATTCTTATTTCCTTGGCTTGATATTTTTCCACTTCCGGCGCTTGGATATCATAAGCGACATAGCCGGAATAATCTTTGATATCAATGACCACGGCGTTAATTTCCGTAGTTTTAGTTAAATCAATTAAATATTTTATTTTAGCCGGGTTGCCGGCGGACCAGCTGGTCAAATAAATCGCTTTGATTATTTTAGGCGGTTCGGCTAAGGGCTTTTGGTTTTCAATGTCGGCCAGCTTTGGCGCCGGCTGATTTGATTTAGAATTTTCCGTCTGAATGACGGCTTCGGATGCTTTCAAAGAAACTAAGTCAACCGGAATAACGACTTCAATCGTATTTTCCCCCGTCCAAAACAAAAAAAGGCCGACACTGATTATCAAAATAAACGCCCCTAATAATATCTTCATAATTTATATATAATTGAAGTATAGCCAAAATCAGCTGATTTGTCAGATGCTTTTGACAAAAGCCAGAAACCATGCTATAATGAAATAGTAAGTCCGAACCTTAAAAATTTGTTTAATTTTATTTATAATCCGGAGGGCAAAATGAGAATATTGGCCAAAATTGAAAAATGCCTGGAAAGAATAATCAACGCTAAAGAAAATTTTCTGCGAAACATTTTAAAACCCCTGCCTTTATGGCTTAACCCCAACCAACTGACCCTGATTAGGATTTTATGCGTTTTGCCGGTGATTTTTCTTATCCTCAATGAAAAACGAGCCATCGCTTTGGTTTTTTTTATTTTTGGCGTTTTTATGGATTTAATTGACGGCCCTCTCGCCAGAACCAGGAAAAAAGAAACCGACATCGGGAAAATACTTGATTCATTGGCCGACAAACTTTTGGTCGCGGGCGCTCTTATGGCGTTGCTCTACAAATCGCCTTTTTTGCTTTCCCCGTTGCTTTTTTGGTCAATTCTTGTCTTTGAATCTTTCCTGGTTATTTTGTTAATAATCGGTAAAGCAATGCTGACTCAAAGCGGAATTAAAAAAAGATTGGGCGCCAATCTTTGGGGAAAATGGAAAACTTTTCTCCACAGTATAGGCATTTCCTTGCTTTTTTTAGAACAACCTTTCTGGGCTAAAATAATATTGTGGCCATCGGTAATTTTGGCTATCGCCAGCATTATCGGCTATCTCGCCTTTAAAGCCCCAGAGCAATCCTAAGCTCGGGGCTTTTTTATTGGTCATTTGTTATTAGTCATCAGCCATTTTATAATAGAGACATGGCTCTCGCTATTTATCGTAAATATCGGCCGCGGATTTTTGAAGACCTGCTTGGCCAGGAATTAATCAGTCAAATTTTGAAAAACGCCGCCGGTCAAAATAAATTTTCCCACGCCTATCTTTTTTCGGGGCCGCGGGGATCGGGGAAAACAACGGCCGCCCGGCTAATTTCCAAAACGGCCAACTGCCTGACTCGCCAAACGGATGCCAAATTCGCCAAACTCGGCGAACCCTGCGACCATTGCTCGGCCTGCGCGGAAATTGACCGCGGTCAAGCCTTGGACGTCGTTGAAATTGACGCCGCTTCCAATCGCGGCATTGATGAAATCCGAAATTTAAAAGAAAGCGTCCGTCTCTCCCCCACTTCATTTCAGAAAAAAATCTTTATTATTGACGAAGCGCATATGTTGACCAAAGAGGCCTTTAACGCTCTTTTAAAAACCTTGGAAGAACCGCCGGAACACGTGATTATGATTTTAGCCACCACCGAGTTTGAAAAAATCCCGGCTACCATCGTTTCCCGAACCCAGCAATTCCATTTCAAAAAAATCCCTTTGATGAAAATCGCGGCTAAATTGAAAAAAATCGCCGCCAACGAAAAAATGGAAATTTCCATGGAAGCGTTGGAATTAATCGCGGCTTCAGCCGAAGGCAGTTTCCGAGATGCCGAATCGCTTCTGGACCAACTGCTGTCGTTCAATTATCAAAAAATAGGCATTGATGAGGTTGAGGGAATGATCGGCAAGGTTACTTTTTCCAAAACGGCGGCTTTCGCGGAAATTCTTTTAACGGGGCAGACAGACAAAGTCCTGGGAAAATTGGCCGAAATTGAAGATGACGGCTATAATTTAGTCCAGTTTAATAAAGATTTGATTCATTATCTAAGAAAAGCCCTGGTTTTGAAATTTGAACCGAGTTTGGAAAAATCTTTTCGGGACGAATTAACTCCGGAATCGCTCTTAAAACTCAAAAGCCACGCCCAACTAATCAAAGACAGCCACCTGGGGCTTCTGAAGGCGCTAATTAACGCTTATAGCCAGATGCGGTATAGCCAATTCCCGATTATTCCGTTGGAGGTGGCGATAGTGGAAAACTTAAAGACAGAAGGACTAAAACACTAAAAAGGCAAAAGACGCTATGTGAGTATTTTAGTTTTTTTATATTGGGGGGTCGTCTAATGGTAGGACATGGGCCTTTGAAGCCCAGTATCGGGGTCCGAATCCCTGCCCCCCAGCCATCGTGGAATTTGAGCCGCCAAAACTCCATTTTTTGGCTTCACCATAGCAAAATCGGCAGGTTCTAACCTGAAATTTTCGGCAGGTATGCCATTTAACCCTTTTTCAATTACGAAGAAGGGTTTTTTGAATTCCAGGCTAAGTTTTTTGTCCTTTAAGACGAGGTTCGAACCTATGGATTCCAGTATAAGTTTTTTAGTCTGCAAATCCCCTTTCCTGAACCACTCCCGGGCATGGCAGGCACAACTGAATACTTTTTCCGATACCCCAAGCCAGCTTTCCGCCCGGTGCTCGGTATCCCCGAGCTTTTCCTTTGTTTGCGCCATTTCAATCCTGAGCCTGTTTCGTTCTCTGGTATATTCCTCATCGGCAATTAACTCCCGGTATCTCATCCGGGTCAGGTTATCAAGCTGCCTCTGGGATTGGCTATAGGCCTCCTGGAGATTCTTGTACCTGGCTGTCCTGTCTTCTATCTCTTTGTCGTTCCTTGACCTGAGATAGTTGATTGCCCAGTTTTTGAATTCTTCGGAAATCTGAATCCTTCCCAGATAATCATCAATCTGCTTTTCCAGTTTCTTTACTTCAAGATATCGTTGGGAGCACTTAATTTCTCTTTTTCTCTTGGTGCAGTGGTAATAGGTGTAGTCATGTATTCTCCTGTTTCCTTTGTTTATTTTTATTTTGTCCTCGGCCGTGATAAGACAGCCGCATTCCCCGCACCTGATCATCCCGGTAAAGGCGAATTCGTGGGTTTTTGGCCTGGGCTTGCTCTGGCGGCCCAAGATAAGCTGGACCCTGTCAAATTCACCCGCCGTTACCATTTTCTGGTAACGGTGCGGAAATTCCCCCTCCCTTCTTATCATCAGGCCGCAATAAAAAGGATTGGTGAATATCTTGTAACCGGTGCTCAAGCTAATCGGCCTGCCTCCTTGCCTTCTGGTCTTCCTGGTTCTCATCCCCCATTCGTCATTGGCGATATTTACGATTTGCCGGACAGAATACGATTGTGTAAACAGCAGATCCCACATTTTTCTTATAAGGGGGAATCTTTCTTTGTCAACAATAAGGGTTATCTCTTTGGTTAAGGGGTCGGTGTGATTGAGATACCCAATTGGCGCCACTCCCAACCACCCCCCTTTTTCAAGCTTTGTCTTGTTTCCTCTTTTGACGTTTCTGCTCAAATCATCGATGTACTTCTGGGCCATGCCAAACTCTATATACATCAGGATGGTGTTGTCATCACCCTGGCGATAGGTCTGGTTGGGCGTGATGATTTCAATCCCGTTTTGCTTCAGGGCCCAGATAACTGCTGCGCCGTCAATGGGGTTACGCGCAAGCCGGTCGAGTTTCCAGCAGATTATCCCCCTGGCTTCCCCCTTGTATATCCTTTTCATCATCTCGTTGAATACGGGCCGGCCCGGCTCCTTGGCGGACTGGGCTTCGGAAAAGATTTTCTCTATCGGGAGACTTAATCTTGAAGCCAGGCTGGTCAACTCATTTGTCTGGGATTCAATTGACAAAACCTGCCGGTCTTCGGTCTCTGAGGATTTGCGACAATAAATGAAATAATTGGGCATGGTTTTTTATGGAAAACTTCTTCGGATTATTCTGGCATCCTGAAAGCTCCGCCTGCTGGCATCACATTTATGGCGTGCAAATGCCAGGAAGTCAACTCGGCATTATGGGGCTTGATTTGGCTCTTCCCGGCCGGGCAAAGGCCTGTAAATCAGGGAAAAAAACATAAGAACCCTCTGGGCCATCTCCAGGGCTTCCTCATCGGAGATATCCTCTCCGAACTCCTTGTTGTATATTCTTTTGAATTCCTCCAATGCCTGCGGGGTTACTTCCATGTCTTTACTTTCAGAGTAAAGGAATGAACGGGAGAAAAAAGAGGTGAAAATTTGTCTTAGTAGGCAATTGTCTTAATAGGCAATTTCACCCGCCTTTTATAAAATATTCAAACAAATAAATTAAGTAATATGGACGAGGACAGGATAACGGCTTTTGCCGAAACCAATTTCCGGAATGAGAGAAAAAAGTTTGGCATCAGGAAAAAAGACCGGCGTTATCACATGTACGTTGTCGGCAAGACCGGCGTAGGCAAAAGCACTTTACTTTTGAATATGATTAAGCAGGATATTGAGAATAACGAGGGAATCTGCGTTTTGGATCCCCACGGAGATTTGATTGAGAAGATTTTAAGGGTTATCCCCGAATACCGAATCAAGGATTTGATTTATTTTAATCCCCAGTATAAGGAGCAAGCCTTGTATTTCAATCCGTTAGAGGTTTTTAATCCCTCTGAACGTCATCTGGTCGTTTCTTCTTTGGTGAGCGTCTTCAGGAAAATCTGGGCTGAGTCCTGGGGACCGCGCATGGAATACATCCTGAGAAATAGTCTCTCCACTTTGGTTGAGTTCTCCAATTCCACTTTGATTGACCTGGAAAGAATCCTGCAGGATAAAGATTTCCGGATGAAAGTGATAGCCAGGCTGAAAAACAAACACTTAAAGGATTTCTGGTTGAACGAGTTTGAGAAATACCCTCCCCGCTTCCAGCAGGAAGCTATCTCACCCATTCAGAACAAAATCGGCCAGTTCCTGAATAATCCTGTTCTAAGAACCATTCTCAGCCAGCCGAGGAGCAGTTTTGACCTGCGGGAAATAATGGATTCGGGGAAGATTCTCCTGGTTAATCTAAGCAAGGGAAAAATCGGGGAGGATTCAACTTCTCTGTTGGGCTCAATGTTGATTACAAAGATAGGTCTTACGGCTTTAAGCCGGCAGGATGTTGAAGAAGAAAAAAGAAAGGATTTTTATCTCTATGTGGATGAATTCCAGAGCTTTGCCACCGCTTCCTTCGCTGATATTCTTTCGGAGGCGAGGAAATATCACTTGAATCTTATTCTGGCTAACCAATATCTTGATCAGATAGACGAAAAAGTAAGAGACGCCATCTTTGGTAACGTGGGAACGCTGGTTTCCTTCAAGGTGGGACTTGAAGACGCAAAATTCCTGGCCGAAGAATTTTATCCAAAATTCAGTCAAGAAGATTTAATCAATCTTCCCTGCTACAGCATTTACCTCAAGCTGATGATTGACGGCAAAACCTCAAAGCCTTTTAGTGGAGATAGTTTGCCGCCGATAGACTAATCTACTCTTTACTAGCGAATTTGAAAAAATTTTCTAAATTTATTTAAACTAACTTATAAAATGAAAAAGATTTTAAAACATGCGCGACCGATTTTTTCTTCTAAAAAGGAAAAGACATTTTTCTTTAGTGTTCCATCCTTAATACTTCGGGCAGGCACGGGACTCTCAACGCTTCGGACGGCGCGGAAGGGTGGTTTAGAGGATCAACTCCGTGCCGTTTTTATGTTCGGCTGTCATTGAAGAAAAAGAAAAGGCCTTGTGAGATTTTCCACAGGGCCGGTTGAAATAGTTATACCAAGTTGTTAATTCAGCTCGGGAACTTCGGTACTCTTGGTAACCGTTGCGATCTTAGCGAGGGTACGTAAAGCATTTGAGTGATCATCTTCACTCCCAGCGCCACAAATGTCCTCGATTACCACTACACGGTAGTCGCGGTCATGCGCATCTCGCGCGGTTGATTGAACAACCAGATCTGTTGCCACCCCGCCAAGGAGAACGGTATCCACCTTGAGCGTCCGGAGAATCGCCTCGAGCGATGTTGCGTAAAACGCACTTACCCTATGCTTCGTTATAAGAAAATCCTCTTCTGCCTTGTTGATTGACTGGTGGACTTCCGTCGCCCATGTTCCAAGTTGAAGCGCACCGAACTTCTTGGCTACCCCAAAGAGTGGTGAGAATTCCGGCCATTCACGGTAGTCAGACGAGAATCCGATTCGAATGAAAATAATCGGGATGCCTTTCTCGCGCGCCTTGGCGATGGTGGCGTTAACATTGTCGAGGATGCCGTGCATCTTCACAAAAGCAGGGTAGCCTTTGCCAGCGAACTTGCCCTTCTCATCAACTATCTCGTTGATAAAGTCAAGTAAGATCAGTACTGATTTTGTCATAGTTTCTCCTCTCATGGTTGTGGTTTGGGGGAAAAATTCTGCAGAAACTCTGCAAAATCTTTTACTGTTTCTATAATATACTCTGGTGAGAACTTTCGCAAGTAACTCGCTGGGTGATACCCGTATCCTACGCAAGCGATGTCAACAGGTACATCTTTACAGTAAAGCACATCACTTGCAAGATCTCCGATGTACAATGCTTCCGTCATGTCGACGCGGAATAGCTCAAGCGCACTACGGATTTTCTCCGTCTTAGTCTTGTGCTGTTCCTTGCCGTAGACGCTTTGTATAAAGTGCTCATGAAACTCCTCGCACTTTCGGAGAATGGTATATACCGCTTCCGAATAGCTTGAAGTAATGACGACTTTCGGCAAGCTGCAGAATGCCAATGCTCGTACCACCTCGTGGAAAGGTTCCACTTCAGTGGCACGTTGGTTCATGGCCTTGGAGTGCCAGTCGAAAAACTCACGCGTTTCCTCATCATTCAACCCAAAAGGGTACAACGAATGTCGCAGCTCAACACTGTACACATTTGTCATATCCTCCCGGGTTCTTACTTCAGGAATTGATGGGAACTTTTCGCGTAGGCGGTTAATCTCCTCCATACAGATGTTCACGCTGTCGGAGATTACGCCGTCAAAGTCGAGAAACAGTAAACGGTAGGATTTCATTCCGACTCCTCTTTCCGCAGAAGTGGCCAGTCATAAGTCTTAGGTGCGCGGTAGAATTCCGCGAGCATATCGGACTGTTCTTGTGTGAGATGGCTGTTCGCCACGCCCACTTTGAGTAGGTTCGGGTAGCTCGTAAGTGAATAAATGCCACCGAACTTCAGCGAATCAAACTTCGCCCACATACTCTCGAAACACCAATTGGTGATCGTGATGACGCCGAGTGTCTTGATTTGGTATTCCCACTCAAGTGCTTCGATCGCTCTAAAGATGGTATCACCGCTACCGCAAAGGTCATCAATAATGACGCCCTTGATACCATGTTCGGGATTGCTTTCCACAAGTTTACCTACGCCATAAGCTTTGGCCGCGCCACGAACAAAACTCATCGGCAAAGTTAGGCGAGTTGCGATCCGTGCCGCCCATGACACGCCAGCCGAAGCAAGACCGACGATGATTTGCGTTTCCGGAAACTTGAGACGAATGATCGTCTCGATGTACGCCGTACACGCCTCATAGGCGAGATAGGAACGATTCAGGTACCGACAGTTGCAGTAACATGGAGCTCGAATCCCGCTTTTCCAAAGAAACCAGTCTTCACGTGGCCTCTTGAAGTCAACGATGTACGACCCCGTTTCAAACAAGAGCTTAGCCGTGTGATCGCCGATTTCATCGTTCCAGACTGTCGTTTTCATGTCAATCCTCCTGGCTTTGCTACGGACTTTTTGTCTCTTGAGAAAGAGAAACTTTGTTATTTTTGTCTTGACATATTACCACACAACTTTCATTTTGAGGTTGTAAGAAAGACAGGAATTATCCCACCAGGCATAGAAAACCGATCTCACATAGGATTTATCAAAAAATTATCTACTTTTTTCTAGTGAACAGAAAAAGGAGGCTATGCCTCCTTTTTCTGTTTTTTGTTTCTTAACACTAATTTGATTTTACCACACAGTTAACATTTTATCAATATAAAATTTTTATCTCAAGCTGATGATTGGAGGTAAAACCTCAAAGCCTTTTAGTGGAGATAGTTTAAGACCGTTATTGTAAACCTCTTTGGGTAGGGTCATTCTTGAAGCTGATAGAACGACCTTGACGAATTGAGGTGCTGGCTAAAATGAAAAGAGGAAGGAAAATTAAAGGGGTGTTTTTGATAGAGGAAAAAATAGGTAAGAAAAATTTTATTGTATTTCTATCAAAAAATGTTATAATTTTAGACAAATGGTCAGGCTATCGACAAAGGTAATTCCTTCTTATAGATGATTAAGCAGTCAAATAGATAGGAATTGCCTTTTTTATTTCGGTAAGTTATGCACAATTGACAAGATATAGGAGATTTGATAACTTAAAAATATAAGATAAAAAGTATTGAGTTCTTTAACAAAAAGAATAATGAGATAGAGAAATGGCTTGGCTTAGAAAGATTTGGGAAAACAGAATAGAAATAGTTTTATTTCTCAGTATTGTAGGTGCAATTTTTTCAATTATTGGATTCTTTTTGGCAATAATAGAAAAAGCCCCAATTTGGATAATTGCATGTGGATATTGGATTTTTGCTTTTTCGCTTGTAGGTCTGAATATCTACGAAATGCGCCAAAGGCGTCAGGCTGAAGTTGAACTTAAAAATATACAAAACCAACTGATAGAATCTCAACAGCAAGTTAAAGAGTTAACAGAAAAGATTTCCCGGTTCTCTCCCGTAATGAATAATTTTCATAACATCTTTCATTTATTACGCAATGGAACCTTTTCTATTTTAACTCACCGTCCTGAGGAGAAACTCTATTTTAGAGAAAAGACTGGTAGAATGACCCAAAATATTTTAACAGAGTTGGTTGTAATTTTTCAGATTCTATATAAGGAAACTTTTTCAACCTGCATAAAATTATTTCAATATGAAGATGGTAAGGAAGTGTTAAAGACATTTTCCAGAGATTCGCATAGTGAAAGATCCCGGAATGATGAAGATGGTATAAAAACTTACTCAGTAGGGAAGAATACTGATTTTCACCTAATTATTATCGGTGGACGAAAATGGTTTTATTCCCCTGACTTAACAAAAGAAGGATGCCATTATGAAAATGAACGTACAGATTGGCAAAAGTATTATGCATGCACTACTGTAGTCCCTATTCAACTAGCTCGCGAAAAAGAAAATGATGCGAAAGACAATCAACGGAAGGTTATAGGATTTTTATGTATAGATTCACCCAGGCCAAATGCTTATCCTGAAGATGAATCTAATAATATCTTGGCTTGTATTGCAGATAGTCTTTTTGTACCTCTAAATTATTATAGAGAGTTATCTATAAAAGGAGACCAAAATGGAAGATAAGCAATTTAAAAGCAAAAGATATAAAAACGAAGAGGGCAATACTGTAATAGTGGCAGAAAATGGAGTTAAAACAGAAATTCTTTGTTTTCCCCCAGATGCTTTCCCTCAGCCTAAATCTTCTGAGAAACTCTCACCCGAGAAAAATTCCGAATAATTTATTTTTTAAATAGCGGTTAAAATTTTCTAACCGCTATTTTTATTTGATACTATTATTAGGATTGGTTTTGCCCGGTAATTTAATCCTGCTTCTTGTCCCCCTCTCTCGTTCCCTTTGATTTCCTTATCTCATCCCCGATCTCATCAAAAAAACCCTCATAGAATTTCTGGTCTTCTACGGTTGATTCTCCTTCTCTCAGCCTCTCTGCGGTTTCGCCACCGCCGCCGGGCAAAGGGATGAGACCCAGGAAAAAACGGGTATGGCTCTGGGCATAGAGTTTTTCCGTGGTCTGAACGGCATTAAGATATACCGTGGTCTTATTTTCCCCCAGGGATTGCAGGTTGGCGTTAAGAACAATGACGATGCTTTTTCTTCCTTTCTGAAAATATCTGGTGGCCTGCAGTCTTTTTGCTTCCTTGTCTTCAGAGGCAAGGGAGAAGTTTTTCTTCAGGATGACTTCTTTGAGAATGTCAAAGCAGGCGTTAACTGGAGCGTCATAAGTCCTCGAGTTGATGTTGGCTTTTTCCTTGAAGACTTCTCCTGAGGGGCTGAAGGTGGCGCAGCTGCAAAGAAATAAAATTCCCAAAGAAAGAACAAGGATTCTCTTTCCCGTCTTTATTTCCTCTTTTGTTAACTTACCTTTTTAGAATTTATGCGTCGCCCCGAAACTCATCGCGGTCTCATTAATAAACCGACTTTCCGCGCCTTTCAGCGCGGACAGTCTGCCGCCGATAAGTTAACTCCACCCCAAGCCCGCAGATTTGACCCTATCAACCAAAAACGCCTCTCTGCGAGGCGTCTTTAGGTTGTTAGTTGCAGTTGCGGGCAAATTTCTCCTAAGTTTGTTTATCATATACATAATCCTCTACGATATCTTTACTTTCATCCATAAGTATAACCAATCTGTTTTTTAATGCTTTTCCGCCCATATAACCAAAACCTAGCGTAGTAAAACTCATACCGCTCGCTTTTGTATAAACATACAGATAAATTTTATGATTTTCGGTAATCTTATGACTAGAAAACAATACAAAATAAGTGTCAGAAGATACCTCTGTCCCTGGCATTTCACCTCCCCCGAACCCAAATGGCGTAGCCATTACTGTAGGCAATTTAATCATTTCTCCTTTTTTAGCGACGGCCACAGGAACACCAAACCACTGAGCAATCTCTTTTCTTGTGGTTTTTCCGGGTTGAATTTTGCCAATTAACTCCTCGTCAAAGGGCTTTCCCACCTCTCCCCTCGTAGGCATAATGGCACACCCCGAAAGAAAAAGAACGCCCATTATAACTAATCCTATTCTCCAGTTTCTTATTTTTTCATTCATTATCTTCGCCTCCTATTGATTTTTGATAAACCGAGCCATTTAAGGGTCGTAAAATACTTCTTTATTGTGTTGGTCATTGACTCCACGAACCGGACATAGTGCCTACTTTTTCGCCTGTGGCAACAACCGTAACCGGACCGCTATAGCTGGGCATAGATAAAGAGCCATCTGTGTTAATGGTTATGCTTCCGGAAACCGCTGCTGTTTGGGTTCCAGCAGGAACGGTAACGGTCATAGAGCCCTTTAGGTCTCCTTCTTGGAATCCTCGTGCTGTCGCCGTTCCTACTGATGTTCCTGAAAAAGGTACATTGGTGTGTGTTGCTGGTGTGTACCCAGACTCCCCTATGGTGCGCCCGCTAAATGAACCGGTAAAATCTCCTGGTCTGGAGCCAGCCCCAATTCTGATTCCATTAGTAATCGTCCCTGAGTGATTGCCTCCTTGAGAGCCGGGAGAATCAGCCGCCTGCGTAAAAAGACCATCAAAGGTCGTAGTAAAGCTGATATTGACAGGCGTAAGCAGCTGCTGGGGGTTACGCTCGGAAAGTTGGGAAGAATCGAAGGTGGGTTTTTCATAAGCGAGCTTTTTAGCTAATTCAGGGCTTATTGGAATTGTAGAAAGGCTTGTAGGCAGAATATTTGGGAACTCGACGGCTTGCCGAGTGGAAAGATTTGTTATTCTCTTAATACCCTCTTCAAAAGCCATTCCTAAAGCTTTTGCTTTCATCCATAAATTGCCATTCATTAATTCCTTTGCCGTATATAAATCTTCCATATATACTTGTTGTTCCGGAGGTAATTTCTCTAAAGGCGGGAGTTGTTCAAGTACGTTGGCTGTGTCTTGCCATGATTCGGCAATAGTAAAAGCCGAATCTATTAATTGTCCCTTCACATCAAAAAAAACTGCATTTTTAGCTGTTTGCATAGATAGCTTAACTACATGTTCATCGAAGACTCCACCGGGTTTAATAATTCCGTCTTCCTTCATATTTTCGACCATAACATCTATACCTGCATCTATTAAACTTTTTACTCCTAACTTAGCCCCTCCTTTTATAGCAAGTATTTTAGTTAATTCTAAATCTTCCTTAATAACTCCCTTGCTAACCATATCTAAATACCGAAGAACAGCTATGGCTTTCTTAGGTGTAGGCGCAACTCCCTCCTTAAGAACTTGATAAGAAGCTTCTCTGAATTCTTTTAGTGCTTCTACCGACGGTTGTTTAAAGACTTGCTGAGCATATAATATCTCATTAAGATTTGATGCGATAAACCCGATTACCAAAACTTTCAAGATCAGTCCTTTTTTCACCCCTGCCTCCTATCGCTGTCTTTATCACCTATAAACAGCTCTTGTCTCTCCCCCTACCATCTCCAGCCTGCCCCTACTGATATAAGATCCTTCTTGTAATCATACAGGGCGATATTGGATGAATTGATTGTCCTTGAGTATTCCAGAGAAATAGTTGTATTCTTGTTTCTGCCTATGTCTTGGGACAAGCCCCAGGTGAAATTTCTATAAATATCCCCTCTGCGCACATCGAAATAGATGTTGGCATGGTCGTAGTGATAATTTTTGTACTCAAAATCAAAATTAAACCTTATGTCTTTGGGTAAGGTGTATTGAAAACCCGCCAATCCCTTATTCCCCTGATAATCCCAGTTGTTTCCATCGGCAATTTCCTTATCATAAAAATAACCGGCTTTGATAAAATGTCTCCCCTGATTAAACTTTAAGAAATGGACAAACCCAGCCTCGTGATTATCGGCATCCCTTTTGTCCTCGCCAAACAAAGGATTCTCATAAAAGTTTTTGTTCTGATAAGCATATTGAAAAAGGGTGAGGTTTTTCGGTGTTTCCCGGATAGTCAAAATCGGTTTTAAGGTATGCCGATAGAGAGAAGACCTGTAGTCAGACAAAAGATGGTCGTAGGAGTAAGTAAGCCGGAAGAAATCTTTGAATAGCCAATCCAAAGATGAAATGTGGTCCTGGACATCATTATCTCTTAAGGAATTGCTGATTGTCTGATAAAAACCATAGGAAGCCAAAAATTGAGAATTCCGGCTCCGTAAAAGAACGTATTCCCCTTTGAGATAGAAAAGTTCTATGGTTGTTTTTCTCTTTTTGTTTTTTAGATTATAGACATTGGTGGTGGGGACAAGGATCAGATTATCATCGTACTGGAACCTGGTGGTCAGCTCAAAATTAAGCCGTTTTTCTTCTGGTATGGCGGGTTTTAATGTCAACAACTGCCGGGAAGGACTAGCCAAGGGAGAAGAAGGATCAACATCAATTACCCGTTTATAGAGTTCCCCTGCCTCTTTGGTTTTCCCCAAATATGTTTTAGCTAATCCTGAATAATAAAGCTTGAGTTGCTCAATTGATTTATCCTGGGTTTTGTTCTTTTCAAAATAATACAGCGCTTTCCTGTGGTTCCCCAGGTTAAAGTAGGCATAGCCTAGGAAATATCCCAGATTTTCCTTTTCCGGTTCTCGTTTAAAGACCTTTTCCAGGTGAGGAATGGCCTCGCTGAAATTTTTCTCCTGGATCAGGAGCATCCCCAATTGAAAATGGGCATCCAGGTGGTTTGAATTTACCCTGATTGCTCTTTGGAAATACTCAATTGCCTTTGCCTTTTGATTTAACTGTAAATAGGCTAAGCCGAGATAAAAATGAACATCAGCGTCATTAGGAAAGATTTTTTCCGCTTTGAGGAAGTTTTCCAGGGCTTTCTGGTAATTTCCCGCTTTATATTCTGCCATCCCGGAAACCAGAGGCTGGTATTCAGATTCCTGGGAAAAAGACGAAGACCGAGTGCCTGTCAAAAACAATAAAAGAATCAGAGTAATCCTTAAAATCTTTTTCATTTCCTACTCCCTGATTTGGCAAACAAGTTTTTATCGCAAAATCTGAAAAATTAAAGGAAAGAATCTATTTCTCCTTCATCTTTTCAGCAATTAATTCCGCCTGCTTCTCCATTAAACCGTGAGCAACATTACGTTGTAAATCCAGCATCGCCTGAACTATCCCGATAATCCAAAAAATCAATCCAAGTCCAAATATCCATATGGTTATCCAGCCCATTACATAGAAAATCGAATTAAGAATAAATGCTCCCCATTTTTTTCTAATGAGGAAATACAACGGCGAACAGAAAATACCAACCATCCACATTCCAAACATAAGGCTATCCCTCCTTTGTTTTTCTTTAATCCCCATGGCCTGAAACCTTCTTCAGTCCTTGGAATGCCAACCGGCCCGATAGGCCTCTTCATGTCTTTTGGGCGGGTCATAATCCGAGTTGACTATGTTGTTGAGAAACTGACTGGCGGAATCCTGCCTATCATGCGTCTCACGGTCCTTGGCGCCTTCCCAGAAAGCCTCCTTTTCCTTTTCGGCCATTCTTGCTCACCTCCTTTCATTCCTGGTAAAGTTTCTCCACTGCTTTTTTTACCTCTTCGTTCATTAAACTGGCATAGACCTGGGTGGTCCTGATGGAAGAATGGCCCAATTGCTCCTGAACCATCCTCAAATTGTGATTGCTGGACTTGTAAAGAAAGCTTCCGTAAGTATGCCGGAGGCAATGAATGGAATAACGACTTTCAAGACCGGCTAACCTTAAGCACTTTTTGAAGGATTTTTGTAAGGCTCTTTTGGTCAGCTGCCGGCCACTGCTATTTATAAATAAATAATCGCTTTGGGGTACGGCTTTTTCTTTCCAGTCCAAATAAAAAAGACATTCTTTTTTGAATGTCTCCGGGAAATAAATAGTTCTCTGCTTATCGCCTTTTCCTTTTTTAACGGATAAAGATGATTGATCTTCCTTGAGATGCAAATCGGATACCTTCATATTGGTCATTTCCTCCACCCTTAGCCCGGTAAATAGTCCCAGCTCAACCATAAACCAGTTCCTGACCGGAACGATTTTGTTTTCCCTGAAGGCCTTGTCTTTTGCGGAAGTCAGGACTTTTTTTAACTTCTTTACCTTCTTTGAATCAAGAAACTTTGTTTCATCAACAGACCAGGAAAAATGGTTATTTTTGGGTTTTTTTCGGAAAAGTTCACCTTTCATCAGAAAAGTGAACTTTTTTTGTTTCTTCCGCCTGTCAAATTCCCGTCGCAATCTCTTCTTTTTATCTTCAAAATCTGATATTCTTCTAAAGTAAGTTTTTTAGGTTTTCCCACGAGCTTTTCCTATCCGCTTTTTTCTCTATTCCTTCCGAATCCCTCGTATTTCCCCCTATTTATAAATATTTTCTATGATTTTCCTCAAATTCAAAAAGTTCATCAAACTGATGAAAGGTGAACCTTGGGTCTAATATACAGCATAAAAATAGGTTGTCAAGAAATTTTTATAAACACGATACGATTCTTAACGAAATTCAAGAGTAAATTTGTGGCAAAAATATTAGCCACAAAAAATGCGATATTGATACTAACTAAATATTTAAGATTCGCTTTCCATATCTTTCACTTAAAATTAATCAATAATCTAATAGTACAACCCTTGAATTTTAAGTCAAGCGGCTACCAAATTAATATTACTTTTTCTTCCATTCCCATTCGATCTTATATGAATGCTGGGAGTCAGGCTTATCTGGCGTTCCCTTGCCAAGGGCCCAGACCGCCTGCGCTTTATCTGGATGATTATTACTTTTTATAAGATCTATTACTTTGGGTTGACCTATTCTTTTTTGAGTATGGGAATAATATTTATGCGTATAAACTGTTTCAGGAATATCATAATCAGGAAACATAACAGTAATTCTAGCTTGACCAAAGCCTTTAAAATTGGAGTATGACCTAATAAGATATGGGGCGTGAGTTAGGTCTTCAACTTTCCATCCCACCGTTATTGTATGTTCATCTCCTTTTTTTAGAGGATTGAATTCAGCTTTGTATCCTGTGTCAGTTTTATAATCATAAGTAGTGGTTAATTTCGTGCCATCCAAACCATAAATGCGTATACCTTTAGCAGCTGTATTACGAACAGAGAACCTATACTCTTCTACTCCATTTTTCAGAGCTTCAATAGTTATTGTGTCTTTTCTGACACATCCTCTTTCTTTGGTAATTTCACATTCTACGATTTCCTCTTTGATAAAAATGTATGGATTTAACATCTCATCAATTCGTTTCTGATGGGCGGAATACCACTTTAATAATCCGTACACTATAAAGGCTAAACCTATAACAAAAATAGAAAAAGAAGTCGCTAATTCGAATGAAATAACTTTAGCATAGGCGAGAATTTGAGGTATTATGACAAGCAATCCCGCAATAATAAAATAAGCGACTACACCGCCAACTACTTCGTAAAAAATTCTTTTGTAAAACGGTTCTCTTTCCATAAACAATAAACGACTTCTTAGAGGTATCGTTGGTGTCCCTGCTCCAAATATTCAAATTCGTATTCAGCTGCGAATAATTTAGTTTCTTTGGGGGTTAGTCTTTTCAACGCTACCTTGATTGCCTCTTCTGATTTATCAATGCCTATCCACTTTCTTCCCAAATCCTGCGCCGCTTTAAGCGTTGTACCGGAACCGCAAAAACAATCAAAGACGACGCTGTCTTTATTTGAAGAGGTTTCAACCAGCAATTTCAGCAAATCTAAATTTTTCTCGGTTGGGTAAGTAGGATACTGGGGGTCTTTGAATTCGATTATATCCTGTATTTTCTTGCCGTATTTTTCATCGGCGTATATTTTCTTCCGAGGGACACCGTTTTTAGACCATTCAACCAGTCCTTTTTTGTCAAGTTCTTCCAAAACCGATGGCTCGCTCCTCCAGTGTCTTCCCTTCGGAGGCAGCATTTCTCTCCAGCGTTTTCCTGTTGGGCCATCCTTGGTTTCTCCGGGAGCATGCAGGGGAATCGTGGTATATCTTCTCCCATCCTCATCAAATTTCTTAAACAGCCTTTTTATGTCCTCTTCGGAAAACCGGCTTTTAGGATCATTCCAGACATGCCTTCCCGTCTTTGAGTAAAACAGGATTAAATCCTTGATATTGCCAAAAGCTCTTCTGTCAAAATTCTTGGGATTGCATTTAATCCGGGTGATATCGTTAATGAAATGTTCTTTGCCAAAAACTCCATCCATTAAAACTTTTACATAATGGCCTATCCGGTAATCAATATGAAAATATATCGACGCCTTTTCCGACATCAGTTCTTTCAGTAAAATCAGCCTCTCTCTGATAAACTCAAGATAATCCGGACCGGTTAACCTATCATCATAAGCCACGTTATCTGAATTACTCCTGCTTATAGAATTGGCTTTTCCTTCGCTCATTCTGAAAACATTATTTGTAGAAAAGGGCGGGTCTATATAAACCAGGTCAATTTTACCTTTCAGTCCTCCTTCGTTTGCCAGGTATTTCATGGCTTCCAAATTATCGCCCTTTATAAGCTTTGAAATGCTGCTTGCCTTCCCTTTCTTTGAAATTAAGATGCACTCAGGGATTTTCTCTAAAATTCCCTTTTTTGTTTTTTCTTCAGTTAAAAGCATATTATTCATTCTATACTTGAAATAAAAATTCTCTGAAAAGCAGGGCACTCATTATGTTGTATTCAGAGTATGTTGTCGTTATATCTTTGTACATCTTATTATTTCCCTTGATATATAAAACCCCATCCAGAATGGCAACTATTATCGCCTTAACGCCGGGGGCTTGTAACGTGCTTATGGCGTCGCTAAATTGTGCGTTCTGATGCCCGCCAAAATCAGTCAGGAACTTTGCTTCTCCGATGACAAATTTTGCGTTGAATCTTCCGACAAAATCTAATCCTTTATCTCTGTTATAATTCAGGTGTTTCTTTGCAAAATTCATCATCTCCCTGTCGCTTGCATCCAAAACAGCATTTTCTTTGGTTGCCAGAAATTCCTTTAATTTTAAAACAGGAACGCCTAATACTCCCTTGTTTATCCATCTTCTAAACAAAGGCCCGATCTGACGGTTGGTTTCTTTGGGTTCGGAACATCTTTCCCATATTTTATCCAAACCCAACTCGCACAATCTGCCGTATAACCTACCAACGGTAGCGGGATTTCGACCGATTGCAGCCGGATCCCGCTTCAGGTAGGCAACGTAAGAATCTTTTATCGGGAACAAATCCAGGGATAGCAAAAGATCCAAAAGCTCTAGCTTGTTTTTTTCATTATAGGCCTTCTCGATGGCTTTCCATTTCGGTTTGTCTATATCCCGTATCCCTTCGGGGATCGTCGGGTAGACTTTAAACAGTTCGTCTAAATAATTTCTTTGGTTTGCGAATTCAGTACTTAATTTTGTCCAATGGTTCATATTTATACCTCAACTTAAAGAATTAAAATCTCTGTTAGACTCTGCCTCTTTCTATATCTATTATACCAGAAAGGAGTAAAAGCCAAAACGAAATATGTTATACAAATTTTGAGTGTCTAAAAAATGACTCCCGAGGCAGAAAGTAGAATTATCGCATTCTACCTTCCGATGCCCCGCGAGTATTTCTTCTTATGCCTCTCCATCAAGTCGCTTGCAATGTTCACATTTTGGCTTACCGCCGGTACCTTCTCTGCGATTCTCTCGCTCAATGTTGTTGCCTTCCGTACAAGCCGTATTGTCATGATGCACATCCGTTTTGATAGAGTGCCACGGTGATGTCTTTATTGATTTAATCACCTCCTTTCTATTGCTAGAATCAGAATTGAGTATTTTAGCCTCATGGATTAAATATTGCTCCTTAAAAGATGCCCGAGATATTTAGTAATTATAATTTTGGCTGATTCCTTCCCTCGGCTTTTTATAAATTCCAAGGCTTTTCCTGCTACTGGTTTAAAGTTTGTTTTGTAGCTATTAATGAAATCCAATTCTTTTTTATTCCAACCACTATTTAAATCCGGATGCTGGCTATCCATCTTTATTGTTCCCAAAAAAGGAATTTCATTATTTTTTTGGAGCAGATAAAGCTTATTGTATATCAGTGATCTATTTTTACTTGATGATGCCGAATAAGAAGCATAGAGTCCATCCACAATAGAGCGCGTTAATCCTTTTCGATTTTCTAAATACGGAAAGGATGCGTCGCTTATAATAACTGTTTCACAATTTTGAATAAGGATTGATTTCTCATCTTTGTCTGGCATCAAAGCATTGGCACCAAGACAATCGTAAGCTCCTCCATCCGTCAGATAAACATCATCTGTCCCATTTAAACGTAATCTTTTCACGCTAAAAACTAAGGGGTATGCGGCAGAGCAAGCCACGGCTTGACTTAAGCGCAACTCTAGCGGACAGCGAGTTGTTTTATAAGAACCGCAAACCGTCTTACTAAATTTAAAATTAGTTCCTGTTTTGAGTTCAGTTGCATTCAAAATTAAGAGAGGATTGTCTGGAATTTCATAAAGTTTTATAAAATTGAATATCTTTTTATCAAGCACATCAGCAAAGACATCGACATCAATCCCAAATTTACACATTGTCGAAATGAACAATTTCGGATGCAATAATCTATCTATTATAGAATTTTCGAGTCCCTCCCGAAGAATAAATTCGACTTTAGCAGAAAAGACTTCCCAGTCTTTGGAATGAAGATTCCACAAAGCGCCAATTATAGCTCCTCCTGATATTGCAGAAACTACATCTAATTTTTGGTCTATCCCGAGTTCGTGTAGCGCTTCCAGAACGCCGTAATGAAAAGCTATCGCCCTGCTACCCCCGCCAGAAAGAGCAATGCCAACCCCTTTTTTAACTTTCTTATTTTCCATTAATTAATAAGCTTGGTTTCAAAATCATTAGCACCGAGAGAAGTAATAAGGGAAACTCCTCCATTTACCTTTGTAGAAAAAACGTGTTTTGCAACCTTGCTAAATACAGCAACTGCCTGGGAATCAGGATGCCCATATTGGTTGTCAACACCAGCGCTAATTAATATAGTGTTCGGCGCAACAAGAAGAAGAGTTTCTGCGTTGGCACCTGTTCTCGATCCATGATGAGGCGCGGCCATTACATCTGAACATAATGCTTTTCCAAATATTCGATTGATTGTTTCCCAGCGATTATTTTCAGTATCACCAGTGATTAGATAAGAAAATCCGCCTTCGCCTTTACCTTGCAAGCGAAGAACAATGCCGGAATTATTAGAATTATCCATATCTTCGGTATGCGGAGAAAATAATTCGAAATCAAAATATTGAGATAGACCTTTTAACGTTCGGGAATCAATTTTATCAAGACGAACAGAAATTCTTTTAAGAGGGCTACCAGAACTCGCTCTTTCCTTTTCCTGCTGGTCTATAATCTGAAAAACATTTTTTGCCTGCTCCGTATCTTTATAATATTTAGGGTACATAACCCAATCGGGCCTATATTTTTTAAGAACAATCCCGACACCAGTCGCATCGGAATGATCTTCATCAAAGCTAGTTAAAATTAGACCACGGACAAAATAATTCTTTAAAAAAGCTGATAGCATACCTTTTACATAAGCAACCGTAGCATCTCCGGATGGTGGAATACATGAGTCTATAATAATAGCGTCATCATTATGGCGAACAATAGCAAGTGCCCCTTGGCCGACATTAACTGTAATTATGTCCATGTTTTTTCTCCTTAATTTAAGAACTAAAAAGATGATTATTTTTTTATCTTTTCTAACATCTCCTGATTTAAATCGCGTTCAAACAAATATATTGCCTTCCAGGCTGAATCAAAATTCCGCTTCAGATATAACCGATGGCATTGAAAAAGATGCCGACTTGAAGCAGCCAGAGTGATGGAATACGATGGTTTTCCTTCATTGATTGATTCTAGCACAAAAATCTCAACAGACGAGTTATCGATAAGATTGATCTTGCCTCTCCAGTAAAGACTCTTCGTTTGTTTTGAAAAAAATGGTCTTAATTCCGGATACATTTCAGAAATAAATTCTTTATCTCTTGCACGAATCTGATTTATGGTTGGCTCGCCAGGAATTAATGAAGTAGATACGAATTCTTTTTCTGCGGTTTCATCAATTGCTTTTACTTCGTCTATAAAGATACCGCGCTCTTTTGTAATTTTGACCTGCGAGCCGGGAATCTCATAAACTAAAGATTCTCCCCTTTTGAGTAAGAAATGTTTTACTGAGTACCTTTCACGGTTATAAAAAGTGCGATTCTTAGCCACGACTAAAAGTGCGTAGAAAAAATCGGTATTATGTTTTTCATGATTTACAACTCTTTTATAGGTATTGATGTCCCCTGAACTCAGTGTATTCAAACCATTAACATGGTGGGTATGCCAATTGCCGAGATGTTCAATTTCTGGATGTTCAGCTTCCATCTTACGAAAAATGGCTTCTTGGTATTCACCGTCTTGGAAAAAGCTCGTGGGTGATCTACGCGCATTAGGACCAGGACTTATTAAACCGCGGGCTTCTATATTTAACTTGTTATCACGCTGACGATAATATCCAACAATACGTCCGCCTGTCTCATCTACGCTATTTCTATCGCATTCATCAAAAATGGCTTCTAATGCATCTTTGCAAATAGAAATTTTTACTTGGAGGCCTTCTATTTTTTTTCTTTTGAACATATTTGACATCCTTCCATTTTAGGTAATGGCATGCGCTGAATTTGAAAATGTTTTGTAAATGGGTGAGTAGGACGATTCCCCCAAATAAAATAATTATCTGGAATTGGCTGCATATATTTCGGGCGTTCTGGCAATGTTACAGCAATTGCATCAAGAATATATCTAGTATGGAAAGCTGTGATAAAAGATATGTCTACGTTGAGTCCTGGAGAATCTTTTATCTCAGTTATTTCCATCCCATACATACGTTCTCTCTCTTCATCAGAAACTAAGTCTATTTCCCTTACCCCTTGCCGGTATTTATATTTAGTCCTCTCAAGAAAGTTCTCTAGGCATGCCAAACAGCCACCCGCTTCCGGGCGAAAACTAAAAACCTCTCCCCCAATACCACGAGTAAAAACACGTGCTACTACAAAAGGGATTTTATTACGAACACAGATTTCATTAACTAGATAGCGGGTTGGATCATTATCAGTAGCTAAGCCAATTACGGTATGATTTTTTATTTCGGATTCGAGATTTTGGAAATTCATTATATCTATATCGAGCTTTCTTATATTAATCGCCGGATTTCTGTCTAATAGCACTTCCTCAAGCGCATCAGCTTTCTTCTTACCTATAAACTTCCGTCCACAAACGTGCCTAATAACGTTTTCGGGCTCAATGATATCCTTATCGACGAGAGTAAGGTTTCGAATTCCTGACATAGCCAGCTGTAGGGCAAGATTGCCACCGCCTGAACCGCAGCCCAAAATAAGCACTTTTGCATCGGCCAATAACCCAACATCAAATAGTTTTTCTATCCTTTCAAATATTGTATCTTCGCTCATTTATCGTTCTCCGCTTGATTTGGCCAACGACCTTTTTCGCGCCATTCATTATAGTTAAAAAGCCACTTTCTAGCTAATGACAGAACAAAAGCAATATTATGTTTACCAGGATTCCAGTTTGTCATAGCGCCAAAGATACAAAGCGCTCCATCTTGCCACCGATGAGGAGCATCGCTTACGATCGGAGAAATATAGACTTTGGGGGCAACATTGGGATAGCCATGAGGCAAAATAATCTTAAGTGTAATTTCATCTCTTTTGACGGTTTCCTTAAATAGCATCTCCAATTCGTTTTTATCAGAAACTGTCAACGATGGTTTTTCCCCATTTTTATGCAGTTCGTTTAATTCTTCATTAACTTTATTTTTAGGTATATCGGGTAAGAAATACCATACAGGGACTAAACATGCTTTCCGTCGTCCATTCCTTTCGATAATAAACGCCTCGCCTTGTTCGGACACTTTATCAAGAATTTCGCCGGGGGAACTGCGTAATTCCATCATTGTTAAAGTTTTAAAGTCTAATTCCATAAGGCCTCCTTTAATGTTTTATTTCTGCGCCAGGCCAAGTTCCTTTTCGTTTCCAGACTTCATATTTATTAAGCCATTTAGCCGCACGCTGAATAACAAATGAAAGATTGTGGATGCCGGGATTCCACATAGTTGGATACAAATAACAAATGTTTCCTTTTGTATAATGATGGGGCGCTGAACCAATTACCGGGGGATTAACATAAACAGTTGGCATTTCATTTGGATAACTATCAGGGAAATAAATTGAAATGACATAATATTGTTGTGGCGATGGTTGAAGTGCAGCCTTTGCAAAAACTTTTCCATCAAGAGTCTGACGCATTTCAACATGAGAGAAATACTGTTTTGCTTGATTAAATTCATTTTGAATAAGTGAAAGGTTCATGCTTGCCTCCTAAATTAATACTCGCCACCGAGATCTTCTCGCATGGTTAAGGGTTTCTTCCCTCCTATCTCAGAACTATCAGTTTGGTTCCGAGCGCGGATTTCACCATTGGGAAGAATCTCAATTGGGATTTCTTCTTCTTGATCAAGAATCGCTTCGAGTTCTTCTATTGTTTTTTGAACCATATTACCCTCCTTGACTGTTATAGTTATACAGTTAATATAATTATGTAGTTTAGCACGCTTTTTAAAGTTGTCAAGCAAAATTATTTTAAATTTTAGTCTTCCTTACTTTAAAACAGAAACAACCCTCTTAACTCTTTCGCGCTCAGCTTATCGGCCTCTTTCAGCCCGCAATCATGCCTCAGAAAAAGGTAAAGCCTTATCATCGCCTCTGTTTCCTTAATCAGCTTCCTATGTCTTATGTTCCATAGCCAAGTAATTGGGCTAATCATCTCGCCACCTCCTACTATAATAGACGCAGGAAGTGGCAAAATCTAACAGGAATTTTTATCTCTTAGATTATTTCTTGTAGGAAATTCGGAGAAATACTCAAGTGAATAAGATTTGCAGAATTTATTAGGTATGTTTTTTGTAAGAGGGACAAATAGTATGCTCGGGATCCCACCAAAGCACTTTAAAAATTCTACCGTCTCTAATGCCCCATAATCTAGGCTTACCCATTAAGCCAAAAGAGTAAAGATCGTCAATATCGTCTTGTCGAATTTCTGCCAAACGTTTCTGTGCTTCTAGGCAAATCTGATTAACTTTTATTTGATGGTTGTTACCGCCTCGCAATATATCAGTCCAAGTCATTGTTTCAAATGAGCGCGCTTTCCCAAAAATAACATTCCAAAAATGTGAGTCAGTGCAACTTTTCCATCCCCAAGGACCATCTGTGTCAAGCACGTTTAGGTGCCAAGCTATTGTTTGATTATCAGTGCTTTCTGGATTTTCTTGTCTGCGTGGAGTTTTTGTTTCGGAAGGAGACTCTTTCCATTTAGGCGTTTTGACCATGAGGCAGAGTTATTTCTTCTCTTGTAGGCTTGAATAATACTCTTCCATAGATGCAAGAGTAATCTCTTTATTGCTACGTACGCCTTCTGGTATTCCCTCACGTGCTTTTCGCCATGGATCTTCGCTGTGAGTTAAGTCACTAAGCCATTGTGGGCTTTTATCGCCGTAATATTTCAAGACAGCTAAAATAGTTTCTCTTTGTTTAGATATTATGTTATTACTATCGCCTTTTGGAATATCTGAAATAAAGTATTCCCCTCTACATAAATTGTAAAGTTCGCTTACTACTGGTCCATTTGCCCAAGCTTCGATTCGTTCTTTGAATAATGGTTTTCCATCCCAAACAAGAGACCACGCTTGACAATAGTAAACGAGTTTCTGAAGATTCATATTTGACAAAGGTTTCTTCTTTGTCAAAATAAATTTGACTATATCAAAAACGCTAAGCATCTTTTTCACCACTTTAAAAGTATAGCATATAGCAAAGGCAAAAACTAACCCCTATTATAAAACAAAGAAAGTCTTTTCAAAAAAAACCTCAGCAATTTATGCCGAGGCAGGTCTATCTATATCCTAGTTTTCCGTGCTATTTTTAGTCTGCACAGTTATTATTTTATATCCTAGGGGGTATCTTGTCAAGTAATAGTTAGTCTCGTCCCTCAGCTCAAACTTAACCCCATTAGGCGTATTGTTGCTATATTGTGCTAATTGATGCCGTGTCGGAAAATTCCTACTTTATATACTTATTTTACCTGCGGTAAAGGTTGGAGAAAAATGTTTTTGGTAAAGTTTTCGGGGGGGGTGTACATGCCCAACGTAAAAGCTCACCGGTGCCGCCAGGAACAGACCTAAAGAACAGCCACACTTTTTGGCGTCCGGTGGAAACGCCTTGTTAGCCTCTTAGTCATTTCGTTATGCAGGTCATGAAGGTTTGGAACTTGAACAAATGCTTTCAAAATTTAAGACTATCGTTCATAACCTTAAATGCCATCCATAGATTGGCTTGGGTCCACAGAAGCGGTACAGTGTCATTTGGAACATATTGCCCTTTTTCAAGATAGAAAAGTTCAGGGCATTTAAACGTTCCAAATGGACAGTTTTCCCCAGTCAATTGCCCTAGAGAGCGGTTGAAGTAGCGTATCTGAAGTTTTAGATGCTCTTCCTGACGACTTGTTTGATATTTCAGACCATAGATAACGGAAATTATAGGATCAAAGATACACCACTGTGCCTCTTGCCCTTTTTTAAGCAAACTATCCCTGCGAGCTATATTATCACTAAAATCAATTGTGCGCTCCTCAGGTTTCAACTTATCTTTGTAATCAGCAGACCAGAAAGAATCCCCTAAGTAGCGGTGTATACCGTAATTACCTTGCAAATTATGCATTACATCATACAGAATTTGGTCAGCCATTTTTTGCGAAACTACGTCAATTGGAAAGATGAGGAACAGAAGGGCAGCATCGAAACGTCTATTTTTACCTCGATCGGATTGAATCGATTCGGATGGCAATATTTGCTGCAAACTATCTTTACCTTTGGTAATGAGGAAATCTAAAAAGGCGTTGGATATAGTTTTACCGTGATAACTAAAAGTCTGTGCGTCTTCTTTCTGTAACATATTTTTAAATTCAGCTAATCCTCCTACTGCAATACCAATGCTGGATGCTTCAATTTTTCGGCTTTCTTCCCAATGTCCACTATCTTCATCTTCCCAGTAACGAATAGCCTCTAAATAAAGCGCAAAGAGGGTTAACAGCTCCTTTTCTTTGTCGGTTATACCTATATCCATTCTGTTATGGATTCTGCAAAAGAGCCAAAGAAAATACCCAAGAGCATCATTTTCAGCATGAGCCCATTTGGGGTTAATCTCGGACAAATCTTCTCCATTAAATCGAATGTGCGGACGATTCATCGGATTATTGTGATCGAGTGCACCCGCAATTATTTTCTCAAACCGCCATTTATGTTTGATGAAATATTCGGCTAAGGTTTTTATGTTCCGTAGAGTGACTTCAGTATGGCCGTTTATCTGGTGAGCAAGATCAACATATATATTATCACGTACCCAAACATTGCCGTATCCCGTATATTGGGTGGCCTCTTGAAGATTAGCGGCCGGGAAGAGCCCATTGGTAAGAATGGGAAAATAGAATGTATTGTTTTTTTCAAGTAGTGAAAATATTTCTCGAACATCCTTAAGAGAATAATAATCCTTTATTAGATACGAGAGTTGTCTATTGTGTATAGGAATATCAATTTGTTTTTTCATCAATCAGTGATTCCCCTAATCTTTGGACCACAACAAATAATGTGTCTTTATGTTTTTCAAATCCTTTATAAAATAAGTACGATAATATCATACCAGCAATGCCAGTAAATGCCAGTATATAACCAGTATGGGATTGGCTGCTAAAACCTGTTTTTGTTATAATGTTAAATATTGATATAGCTGAAAGTATGAGTGACAAAAAAATAGTAGACCATTGCAAGGCTACATCTTCCAATTCGAAAAAATAGCCAGCACCTGATTTATATGGCTTTTTGCGTTTTTCATCAGAAGTTTCTTTTTGTACGGAAACTTCGTTACGTATCTCTCTTGAAGATACATAATTATTATTGGATTTGTCAGATAGTTTTCTAAAATTACACTTAGCATGAAATGTTTTCCCTTTATTCTTTCTGAATAGATAGAGCCCAGCATCAGACAAGACACCACCTGCTTCTGCAATAAAAGTCTCATATGGGCAGCTGTTTTTCTTAAAAAACTGTCCTATGACCAGTATACGCATGGTATTGTGATAGCATAATAGATCAACATAGAGACAAACTAATGGAATAAGGGCTAAAATCAATGGGGCGTTCTCTGGGCGGTTGCTTCCCAATCCTAAGCCGATTGAACCTAATGCAGCTATGGCAATTAATTTATATTTTAACAGATCAATGCGAGCTTTTTGTGACTCAATTATTTCAGCCCGGAGAGGATCAACCAAGTCATTAGAGCAATTGGTTGTCGCTTTGGTATGTTGTTCCATATTTTAACTCCCTTTTTTATTAATTCGGTAAGTTCTCTGTTTACCATTCTCTCGCTAGTTTTACACAACTATAAAACAAAAACCCCCGCCTCGCGGGCGAAGGTTTTATTTTGGTTCAAAGTGTTCACATTCACCACAAATTTCATCCTCTTTAGTAAGGTTCAATTCAGGTCCTACTTGTCCTGGAATAACAGGTTTAAGCGTAGCAACATCGAGAAGTTGAGGGTTGCAAGCCGATGCTCCAAAATTATCGCAATTTAAAGAATCTCTCTCAAGACTCATGTTTTTTATTTCCAGCCAAGATTTGTCTATATATTTAGGCAACTTTTTAATTATTTCATCTATTTTTGAATCAGGACCGTCAATAAAAACATTGGTTTTGCTGCTTCCAATTAACATCAGCTTAAAATGACGCTTCTCATTAATTTTTGGATGCTTCCTTAAGTCTTTAAATCTTACGAGCTTAAAATTCCCTAAGTCTGGGCTAATTTGAATTTCATCTCCTCCACTATAAAACTGTGCTGCTGCAGTACTCAACCATTGTATTTCCGGATAATTACCAAATTGCTCAAACATTTTTAACATTCCCCTCTATCAATTGTTTTTTATTCATTTTCCCAAAATATTAGCAAGTGTATTTGAAAAACTCGATTCTTTTCTTACCCTACCAGCTAACGCCAAACTTAATGCTGACGGCACTTTTTCGTTTAATTGTTCAATCTGCTTATTAAGTTGCTCAATTTGGAGATTTTTTTGCTTTACGATACCAATTACCTGCATAATTTGTCCTTTATATCTAAGAAGCTCCTCGTTGTTTTTCGCTAATTCAACTATTTTTGCTTTATGTTTATCTATTTCTTCTTGACTTCCTCTTTCAAGTTTCTTTTTTTCCTGCTCATTGTTTTCTTTCAATAAATCAATTGTCGTTTTTATTTTCTCTAATTCTGCAAGTTGGTATTGCGGTGACTTTATGGCCTCTTCAATCTTACTTAACCGCTCTTTTATTTCCTTTTGCCCATCCAAAATCTTCACAAGATTGGAACCGATAAACCGCAATGATATTGCCCAACTCCATCCCTTCTTGATCAGCTTAATCATAGTGCCCGCCTTTCCAACAAAAAAGGCAATCCCTTACTGAAAGAGTTGCCTTAAAATTTTAACTATTTAAACTTCATAACCACCTCTTTATAACTGTAGACTTATTATATCACTTTCCGGGTATCATTTAAGCGTTTTTTGGTCTTTAAGACACAGCGTGGCTGCTTCAATTTTTTGGTGTTCCGCTTATCCGCATATTTCAACCCGCATTCATGCCTTACAAGCTCGCTGATATCTCTGGAACAATCCCCCTCACCTTAGGATGATACTCAATTCTTTCAACCACATTGCCACTGAAATAGATATCCTGCTTTTCAGGGCTGTTGTAATGCCATACTTCCTGTCCTGCCCGGGACACTTTGAGTTCAGGCACAATAAGTCCGAATGTTTCTTTTACATCGTTTTTTGTCATTCCCGGCAGTATTGTGCCCATTTCTTTGGCAAATTTCTTTTTGCTCTCAAGCGTCTTGAATTGCTTTATGGGAATATTATGCAAACACCCGCTCAACAGGAACTGTACAAAAACAACAGTGAAAAAGATTACTCCGCGCACAGCCATTTTTCCTTTATACTATTAAAGCAGGCACTAAAGGATTCGCTGTTTTTTATGTTGTCGGAATTCTCAAGCATATCCCACAATAAATTTCTCTCTTCCTCGGCGAGCTTCAGCTTTTCCATGTGATAAAGCGTATCCCTTTTGACAACAACGTCAACGAATATCCGCTTTTCCCGGTCAGACATACCATCATAATTGCAGTCAAGCAGAGAGGCAGAGAATACGTCAAGTATCTGTTTTCTGAATTCAAGAGTGTCTTTATCAAGGGCCATATAAACCTCGCTGGTATTATACTACTTTTTTTGGCCAAACTTAACCTTTTTCTTGACTTGCCTGATCAATTTTCTTAGGAATTTTTATCCCATCCTGCCATAATAGACACAAGAAGTAGCAAAACCTAACAGGGATTTTTTATTCGGCAAAACTCATTTTAACCCTTACCCATCTTTGAGTTTATCCAATGCTTATGGCTACACCAAGTTTTACCAGTAAAGTTGTCCGCGATTTACAGAAATTGCGCCTTATTAAAAAGGCCCAAAATGTAAAAGACAAACGTGGGGTATTTATAAAATTAACCGTCGAAGGTATAAAAACAGTCAAGAAAATTATTGATTATGATATTCTTCACAGGAGAGCTATTCTTCAACGAATAGCTCAAAAATGTGGTGTGAGTAAATTACATGTTCTTTCCGAGATTGTTAATTCTTTGCTCTCTGACTTTGAAAAGGAAATCTGAAATAAAAAACCGACAGAGAAAACCTGTCGGCAGTAAATTAGGGAGGCCGAAAAAGCGCAATCGCGTCCAAGCAGAATGCATGTCCTTTTTAAAAGACTTTTTACTTTTCCTATCCCCCTTGAGTTATCCTAGCTATTGTCAAAGTCCTCTTGTAAAGATACACCCGCTGAATGAAACAGTCAAGCGTTAAAAAATAGGAAACTTCGAGCAAAAAAAGGAGGTGAAAAATGAATCGCAGACTGCGTAAGAAGAACGCGAAATTTGACGAGGGTTCTAAGGAAAGGCTAGGACGATTCTGTGAGGTTCGCAATGTAATCGGCAAACAGTTTATTCGTTTAATTACCGAAGCACAAGGAATTACCAAAGAAATCGATGAATTGGAAAAAAATAACAAACCCATATTATCGTATCCAGACACCTTATAGATTCTGACCAAAAAACAAAACTGTTTTAATCAGGAATTTTTTAAAAAATCCTGCACTTTATTAAGATTCCCGCCTTCCGGCTTTATGCCCCTGACCTCCCAATTTATCACCGTATCCTCGGTAACCCCTAATTGAGAGGCAAGCTCCCTTATAAGCAGGCCTTTATCCATCCTGACCTTTCTTATCCTTTGGCCAAGCGTTCGGGGATTCTTGGGGTATCTGGGGTTAAAATCAAGCGGGTTAATCTCAATATCAAAGGTGTAAACCAGCGGGCAAAAGTTTGTACTCTGCGGCTCAGGGTTGCCCCTGCGGGACAGAACTTCAACCAGGCCGGATTTCTTTTCTGAATTAAGCGAGTCAAGAAAGATTCTCGTTGTTAGTTTAATGTTGCTATCATCCGTCTTTATTGCCGTTATCCTGTCTATTATCGCCTGAAGCTTCAGCTGTTTGCCCTCATCGTTCAGGACCGGCCAGGTCTTCTTTAAATTGCTTAATTCGTCAAAGGAAATTTGCAAAGCGAATTTCTTCGCATCGACGTTCCCGCCTTTCGAGGCAAGTTGCGCCATCCGGTCGTGAATTAACTCCAGTTCTTTCTTTATCGCCTCGTATCTTTCGGTAAAATCCGCCTCGTCTATGATCCTGTCTTCGAGCTTCTCAAGCAGGGTTGACTTCTTCGCTTCAAGTCTTATTTCCTCAAGTAAAAGCTTTTTCTTTCCCTCCTCGATCTCCGGCTTTACCGTTCCAAGCTCCTCAAAATATGTCTTCATCATCAATTCCCTGTCTTGCAGGAATTTTCCGTTTTCGGAAAGACCGAGTATCGTTTCCACAACAGATTTCTCGATATCCTCTCCCCTGAGATTCATGCCCCGGCATATCGAATCGCCTTTCTGGACTGAATTTTGGCACCGGTAATACAGGTAAGGGACCCTGCCTTTCGGGGTTTTCTTGTGATAGGTGTAAGCAAACATGATCCCGTCGCACAAACCGCATCTCAACAGTCCTTTCAACAAATACGCTTTCCCGGCTCGGCTCGGCTTTACATATTTCTGTCTCAATAAGCTATGCACTCTGCCGAACAGCTCTTCGCTGATAATGCCTTTATGCTCCCCGACGACTATTTTCCATTTCTCCCGGGAAACTTTTTTCAATTTCCCGGTAACCATGTCCGTTTTTCTCTTGCCGTACCAGATCTTTCCCGTGTAAGTGGGATTGCTGAGCATCCTTGCGATTGAAGGCGCCGCCCACGGCCGGCCGCGCCTTGTCCTTATCCCCTCCTTATTGAAGAGATGCGTAACCTTCCTGATGCTTTTGAATCGCAGATAATAATCGTATATTTTCTTTACAATCCCGGCTTCTTTTTCGTCTATGTAAAGCTTTTTGGACTCGGGACAAAGCCCGGCCGCCTGCCCCAGCGCCTCATCCTCCTTTTTTCCCGCCTCTTTCAATTCGTTGAATATCCTCTCTTTCGTCACGAACCCGAAAGTTACCGGCCCGCCGTTCCACTTGCCGGACAGGGCGCGATGATGCATGTGCTCGGAAACCCTTTCCGAATCAATCTCTCTTTCAACCTGGGCGACCGCCCCCAGAATGTTGAGAATAAACCTTCCCATCGGGCCCGTCGTGTCGATATTCTGGGTTATGCTTACCAGTTTCGCCTCATGCTGCTGGAAAAACTCAAGAAGCCAGATCATGTCTTTCAAAGAACGGGTGATCCGGTCGAGCCTGGTAACGACCACAACCTGAATATCGCCGGCCTTCACGTCGCTCATCAGCTCGGAAAACCGGGGTCGGTTGGTGTCTTTCGCGGAAACCCCCTCCTCGCGATATATTTTATGAACGGAATATCCCTGGGATTTGCAATATTCCCTCAGCCTTTCTTCCTGGAATTTCAAACTTTCCCGGTCAACCTGCTGCGAGGTGCTTACCCGGACGTATACGCCTGCCTTCATCAGAAACTCCTTTCGATAGAGAAATTAGTTTGTAATATGTATTGTCATTATAAATTATCTATTGAATTTGTCAACGAAATTCGGAGGAATTGGAGGAATGTTTGGGGAAAGTTTGTTTAGCCTGGAGAACAGGAACGCCCCGACCCATTTCCGGTAGGCCTCTTTTCTTACCTCTTCGGATGGAAACGGCACAAAGCTGATTTCAACCTCGATTGTATACCTGGTTTTCCTCATAGCCCCGTAGTGCTTGGGATAGTGTTTTGAAAACACTATCCATCAAGTTTTTATCTCTTTTGTTTCCCTATCGTTGCCGGATTTTCCTAGAAAATCTATCCCCCGACTTATCTGGTATTTCTCCTGTCTATTATCAATATCCAGAAATACTTAAACATTATTTTGAGGAGCTTCCTTGTGGCGGAGGGCATAAAGAAAAATCCCAGACCCAATAAACCAAGAATAACCGATAAAGAAAGCAGAAACTCTAAATTCCTGATGAGTCCTATTATCAAGGCAAGAATAAAAATTCCAATTAAGATATTAAGAAAACCTGGCCAAAAAGGAAGCGACCCGGAGGTCTCCGACAGCTCAGGGCTGCCGCAATTCCGACAAGCCAACGCCTCCCTGGGATTAGCCTGCCGGCAGTGATGGCAGATCCTGACCCCAAAAGTCCGGCCGCAGAACTGGCAATAGACAGGTTGCCCGGGACTTATTCTTTTACAAAATGAACAGTACTTCATCCTTAATCCTCCAAAAGGGAAAAAAGGGAATCCTGGGCCGGCCGCTGCCAGATTTTGGTCAGGATTTTTTCGGGCGAAATATCCCCTTGAATAGCCAACCAAAACATCTTGTCGGTCTTTTGTTCAATCAGTTTTTTGAGGTTTTTTAATCTGGCTGCGCTTGGACAGACGATCAGAACCCTGAAGAACTGAAACCCGGATTGTTTCCGGTAATAACCGTCAAAACCGTATTCCAGATAATTCTCCACCTTTCCCGCAAACCGCTTGTTGGTTTCCGTTGAGCGGTCTATCTCCAGAAATAAGCTGTAAAGTTTGTCGCGGTAGCCATAAATAAAATAGGCATCGGGATAAAATTCCTTTTGCTCCAGACGCAGCGGTATTTCCTTTTGAGTACTCCAGGATTTTAGGCTTATCCCAGGGTTATTCTTTGAGGCCAGGGAAAAAGCCAGCCTGAATTCGTTAATCAAAAGATAATGGGGCAGAGAGAAATTCCTTATTTCCAAAAGCTGCTTTCTTTTTTGTTTTATTTTGAGAGGATCGATGCCGGATTTCTCCGAAATTAGCTCCACTCCTTTGGGCCCAAGAAAACAGAGAATCTTGGCCATCCCCTGTAAAACCGGCAGGAAGCGCCGGGATAAATAGCCGTTATCAAAAAGTTTTCTTAATCTGATGCCCGCCCTCACCCGGCAGCCGAAACCCGCAAGCATCCGGATTTGCTCCTGGGTCAAAAAGCGGTAATCATGGCACAAGGCGATAATCTTTTTATCCCGTTCCTGCAAAACCATGAGATTATTTGTCCTCTGAAAAGGACTTCTTCTACCATTCATTCTGACCCTCCGCAGGATTTTTATTATGGGAATGATAACCGTTCCCGGTGATCTTGTTTTTTGTTTTCAATTTCTGATGTCGCTCCTCGATTTCCCTTTTGACCTCCTCAAGCGGCCTGGTTGAGAACGAAAGGGAAAGTTTTTTAAATTCCTCCACGACTTTGGGATGAACGTCAGGCGCAACGGGAAAAGGGATTTTAACCAGCCGGCACGGTTTCCCCTTGATTTTCAAATACGCCTCGCCGATTTTTAATTTAATCAGGTTATCGCTGAGCATATTCTTGTCCGCCGGGCTTAGCTCCGGCGCCAGGGTAAGAGCGTCTTTATAGCCCAGCCGAAAACAAAGCAGCGCGTTGACATTGCCCAGAATGGCGTTCAAAAGAGAACTGTCCAGCTGGGCTAAATTTTGATGGGCCATGGTCAGATGTAAGTTGTATTTTCTACTCTCCGAAAGCAGCGTCTCTACATCCCCGCCCTCTCTGGCGTTGATGAAATTCTGGAACTCATCAAGGTAATCGTAAAAATGACGGCGCTGATAAGGAGAAATATTTGCTCTGGAAAGGGTGGTAAGCTGAAGTTTCGCCAGAAACAATCCGCCCAATAACAAGGCATTGCCTTTTAATCGTCCTTTGGCGATATTCAAAATTATCCATTGGCCATCGTCCATCGCCTTTCTAAAATCAAGAGTGCTCCATGCCTGGCCGAGCATGTACCTGATGTTCTCATCGGTCAAAAATTCCGTAATTTTATTCAAAACCGGCTCCCGGTATTGAACCTTTGATCCCTGGCTTAATTTGTTATATCTATCGAGCCAGTATGATTTAATTTCCTGATTGACGAGATTTCCCACCAGCAAATCCCTTGCTTCCTTATTGGTTAAAAGGAGGGGCGCCTCCAATAAAGTGAGTTTATTTTCGGATAAGGTGACCAGGCAAACCCTGAACAGTTCTTCCATCCTCGGGCCGAAATCCCATCTCCTCTTAAAAACATTCATCATCTCCAAGGCGCAGGAATAAACCGAATCCCCCGAACTAACCTCCAGGGGATTAAACCCCGTTATCCTGTCGTGAAACGGCTCAACCAGAATCAGCCGCCTAGCAAACTCCTCTTTTTGCGTCCCTTGCTTTTTCTGCCAGAGAGAGGCGAGGAATCTTATCAGTTTTTCCGAAAGGTCTCCGTGCGCGTCCAGAAGGCAGAAGCCTTTATTTTGAACAATGTCATGCCGGATGCAGTTTTCGATGAGGGTAGTTTTTCCGGTGCCACTGCCGCCGATAATATAAAAATGCCCGGTTCTTTCCTCTACTGAAAGAAAAAGATTTTCTTCTTCAAGGCGGCTATACAATTTTTGGCTCCTGCCCAGATAGAATCCCGAAGGGGAAATTTCTTTTTTGCGGTTGGAAGAAGAAAGTTTTTTCTGCCCCGCCTCAAATATTTTTATGGCCAGTTTTTCCAAAAAAGAGGTCAGCATCTTAATCCGTCCTTCTGGTCCGCGCAGATCAAGCATCCCGGCCTTGTTTTCATTATCGCTGAACTGCTAGGGATACTTCCGTCCAAATAAACAACCCTGTAATTCCATTCTCTATTTCGCGGCATAATCAGGGTATCGACAGAATAGATAACCAGTCCGCCAACGGTTTTGAGAATATCCTTGATGGCCGGGGTATTCGGGCAGGGATAGCGGAAAATTTTATTTTTTACTTCCTCAACAGCCAGGGAGTTGAGACAGCCGAAACAGGGGGAATCCGGTTTTGACTCCTGGACAAAAACATAACCGGAATTTCCGTCTTCGGAGACCGCGGTGAAAATCACCGGGATTTTTCTTTTGAGAAAATAGGAAGCCGCGCGTACCCGGCAGGGATTATTGTCCACTCCGACAACGGCCGCCGAGCAGTTTAAATCCATATTCAAGGCAACGGCTTCTTCAAAAGAATAGGAATAACCGTAAAGGGCTGTCTTGCCAAAACCAAACCAAGAGAGATTTTCCGCCAGGGATACCGCTTTGTTTTTGTAAATGTTTTCTTTGAAGAAGAACTGCCGGTTCAGATTGGAAGGTTCGACTACATCGGCATCAAAGATTTTTATTCTGCCGACGCCTTTTCTCACCAAGCCCTCACCGATCTCTCCGCCCAAGCCTCCGGCCCCGATCAAAACAACGGTGGCGAAGGCAAGTTTCTCCTGGTCAAATCCGGGAATACGAGCCTGCCTCTCAAAAACATTTTCCTTGAGAGGTTTGGTATAGAAGATTTTAAATTCCGGTTTCTCGGGACTTAAAGATCCTTTCATTTTCTCTCCTGCTGATTGTAGAAACCGCCTTTATTCTTCTCTCGGCCATTTCTATGTATCTGGGGTTAAGCTCGATGCCGACATAATTCCTGCCGAGTCTTTTGGCCACGACCGCGGTCGTGCCGGAACCCATAAAGGGATCCAGAACAACGCCCGCTTTGAAGCCGGCGTTACAGCCGCAATCGGTGTAGCCGAACTTGACGCTTGAATTCCTGACGGTATTGTCGCCTTTGAAATTCCTGACTTTCCAATACTGGCCCGATGTTGCTCCCAGCGAATGTTGCTTGAATTGACTTTTAATTATCGGCTCCCTCGCCTTGCCGCACTTCTGACACACAAACTCGGGACATCCCGCCTTTATCGGCGTCTCCACCAAGTCCTCCGGGAAAACGGCGAAATGACTCCCCCTGAAAGGCCTGGTGGCTATCCTCCAGACGCAGCGTTTGTTGCGGCCAGATATTTCCCCCTTGTTTATTTTCTCGAATACCTTTAACTGATTCTTCAAATTCATGCCACCGTGAATGCCTTTATCAGTTTTTGACGAATAGGAATTATATTTTGCCCTTAACAAACTGCTTTCCTGCAGCGGTTCGTACTGCGTCTCAAAGTAATACTTCTTATTTTTCACGAAGAAAAACAAATACTCAAAATCCACGGTGAATCTGTCTTTGACTGACGAGGGCATGCAATTGGGCTTGTGCCAAATAATTACATTACGGAGTATCCAGCCGCGGTTAACCATTTCCAGGGTAAAACGGAAAGGGATTTGAAGAAGACATTTTCCC
>Ga0209541_10001642_pt1 | contig 44000 bp, 45 predicted proteins | sample RifCSPlowO2_01_FD_184027 | JGI IMG/M metagenome (GOLD analysis project Ga0209541, IMG submission 184027) | Groundwater microbial communities from Rifle, Colorado - Rifle CSP2_plank lowO2_0.1 (SPAdes) (version 2) | ecosystem: Environmental > Aquatic > Deep subsurface > Groundwater | place...
CGGAATGGTGGACCCGGGGGGAATCGAACCCCCGTATGAAGAAAGAGTCAGACCAAGACTACAGGGTTAGTCTATTTGGTGTGGCAGTTGGATAGGAATAGACAAAATAGCCAACTGTATGCCTCGGTATATTCAGCCAACGCGTGTGAGGCGGCGCGCGGGATATATTCGGCTAATGACGCCTGCTCCCTCTAGCCGAGGTTAAGGGGCAAACGGTCTAGACTGTATTAAGCAGCGTAGGCAAGTGCAAAGTTTTGATTGGCACTTAAGGTTTGGTTGGATATTTGAAAAGGTAACAACCGTCCTTTCCCTGCCTTGAAATGAACTTTTTCTCCAGCGAAGCCGATCAGGCCCTATCTATAATATACCAAAAAATATGTGTTTTGGCAAATACACGACACCAAGTTAACCTGATTTATTTTTATACTCAATTATCCGAATACAGCCCCAGCCCCGCCAATTGGCAGGGCTGGGTTATTAAATAACAAGGCAAACGCTATTTTGCTACCACTCTCAACCTGACTAGCCCGCTCCAGACCACATTAGTCTTATCACCCAGATAGATCTGCTTAATCGCAAACTCCCCTACCGGAAAGTTGCTGGGAATATTGTGTAACTGTTCGGGGCCAGTCTGCCAATTATCTACCGCCCCCTGCAGACCTTTATTATCCACGTAAACAATTCCAAAGGCGGTTTCATCGTTGATTCCTACCACTCGGAAGTTGTAGTACCCGCCCAGTTGAATCTCTGAGATTGGCTGACCAGTTTGCACATCAACAAAGGCGACGATCGGTGAGTTGTCCGTAGAGACCACCCCAGAAAAGATGCTAGCTACTTGTACCATCTGCGCACCAGTAACCACCACACCATTAGCCACCGCGTTAGTCATGCTTAGATAGCTATAACTCAGTAGTCCCAAGCCCTCACTGACAACTCCTTTATCAAAACCGACCCGATAACCTGGGTTAACCAAAGAAGTCAGCGCCAGAGTAACAATTAGGGCTCCCAGTGCGATTGATCCGATTTTTGTCATGGTAATTACTTAATTTGCTTTAATTATATCACACTCTTAAAACTTTGGTACAATCTCCTTCCAGTTAGGTGAAGCTTGTTTTAAATTGACACTGCCAGTAGTGGAACAACTATAGCCTTGCTTATCAGTAGCCGTTAGTTTGGCTGTATAGGTAGAGTAGCTGGGGTAATTATAGAGTGGGTTCTGGGTGATGCTATCAACACTACCGCTATTATCAAAATCCCACTGCCAAGCCCGCGCACCACCACCGGTATCATAGTAGATACTAGTATCAGTAAACTGAACATTCTTACTACCCACCACTTGGGCAGAATTAAAGCTTACTGCCGGATAAGCATGGTCAGGCGTCTTCCAACTATTAGAAACCGCCCAGTCCGAAGCAATAGCATTACCATTCCAGGCTCGCACCCTAGCCTTATAGGTGGTGCTAAACTGTTGCGGGGTGACGGAATAGCTAGTGAGCGTGCCGGAAATTTTACCACTATCAAATTCCGGATTGGCAAATGAACCTTGATCATCTAACTGTACCTGAAAAGCCGACTGTGGACTACCACTAGAGTCAGAATATTGCCAAGCGATATTGGCGGTTAAACCAACACAATAATTCACCCCCACACCAGGTGGCTGGGGAGTAATCACCACAACTGGTGGACCATTAACCTCAATCCGACAGCTATTATTGGTAGCGCCAGCGCTGGAAACGGTTATAACTTTGCTTCCACCCGTAGAATATTTAGTAGTAAAGCTGGTTCCACTACCAGTGGTGGGCGTCTCACCACCTGACCAGGCATAGGTCCCATTGCCACCGGTGGCAGTGATGGTGGCATTTTGGTTAATATTAACCGTTTGGGTAGCGGGTGCACAGGTTAGCACTGGATAAACTGTTACATCGGTATAATTAGAGGCCACACTACTTCCTTTTTCCACCAAAACCACCGCGCGGTAAGTACCGGTGCCAACATACTGGTGTGTAGTGCTGTCCGTGGCTGAACCGGAACTATCATTGGCGTAAGGAGCGTTGCTACCACCACTGCAGAGGGTTTTCATCTGACTGTAGGTATAGCTCCCGTGGGTGGTTGAATTATAGCTCGGGCAGTCGTACCAAATCTTGTAGTTGGTGGTACCAGAAAGATTACTGGTCACCGTGGCAGTTAAATCAGAAGTCAAAGGAGTGGTGCCACTAGCTGGATTAGCCGTCAAGGCCACGCTCAAATTGGTCGCGGTCAGATTTACTGAACAGGTGGCGGTAGTGCTATTGCTGGAAACTGTAACCGACTTAGTACCAGAGCCAAAACTGGCATAGCTGGTGGTAAAACTGGCTCCCGTACCAGACACTGGCGAACCGCCGGTTGCCGTCCAAGTATAGTTGATGCCGTCTCCCCCGCCCGCGGTAAAGTTAGTACTGTCACCCACTAATGCGGTCTGCGTAGCCGGCGCACAGGTTACCTGGCCGGGAATAATATGAATGGTCTCATTATCACTATTTGATCCATCCCCATTAGTAGCCGTAGCGGCATAGTTGTAAGTTCCAACCTGACTAAAATTAATATTGCGTGGACCAGAGTACTCATTACTACCGGGTGGCGTGCCCAATGGCCAGGAGGTGGCGGCTACGGTTTCGGTAGTGTTCACACCATGCCCTACCGTCCAATTTACTACATGGTTGCCGATGGGTGCTTCCAGCGCGCACTTCTGCTGTTCAGTGTATTGCACCTGTTGGGTGCCAGTAATGCCGTAGTGGTTAGAATAAAAAGTCCCCCGTCCCGCCGCATTACAAGCCGGCGGGCTTTGCGTAGTATAGGTCAAAGTATCAAACAGCGGTCCCTGTTGCCAGCAACCGGTAGCCTGACCAAGCACCGGCTCGGTGCGCGTTAACTGCACTGGACAGGTCGGACTCTGGCCATCAATGGTGATATCAATGCTGGGCGGAGTAAGCGTGGTGACATAAAAATAGTGTTCTACCACTTGCTGAGCGGTAAGAAAGATGAAAATTTCGTAGGTGGTCTGTGTTTCATAAAAAGAGCAGTTTTGGACAAATTCTAATGCGGCTGGATTGATGACGTCTCTGGTATAGTTGTCACCAGCGAAAGCTGGATAATAAAACGTCCGGGTTTCGTTATTCTCTGCACCAAAATTTTCCGCAATCGCCCCCTCTTCGGTACCAAAGTGCTGAAAAAACAAATCTCGGCAAATGTTGAGGGCGGCATTGAGACCTTCGGTGTTGGGAGCAGGATTACCATCCGAGTCGTAGGTTTCTTTTTGTACCGACTGAAAAGTATCAGTAAAGGCACTCAAATAACCAAGCTCGGTAAAACCAGAAGGAGTTAGGTAAGAGGCCTGGGCCGAAGGCAAAAAAGAGAACAAAAAAGCCAGCAAAAAAACGGACAGGAGAAGTTTTAACATCCCTCGCTTCATATAAACTAATTATAGAACACCGCGCCCTAGGTAGCTAAAAGGTTATCAACAAAAGAAAGAGTCAAGCCTAAAATCCGGGTGTAAAAGTCTTTTCTCCTAATGCAACCAGGGTTAGATTTTTTTTATCTAAATATTCTTGCCACATTTTAACAACATCGGCATGGGTAATTGTATCAATTAGAGCAAAGTTTTCATCTGGGGTAACTAGCTCACCGCGTAACAGCCAATTACTAGCTAAAAATCCGACCTCCGCAAAAGGATCGCTCAATGACCGTCTTAAACCATTTTTAACCTGCTCTTTATATTCCGACAACAAAGTATCACTAAAATTTTGGGGAGCTTGAGCGGTTAGATCGAGTAACAATTTGGTCACCTGCTCCGGCTCAGCCGTAGCAGTGAAAACTCGTAATAGCGAGGCATCCTGATAGTTTATCGCCCCAACAAATAAACTGTAGACTAAGCCATTCTTCTGCCTTAGCTCCTGATTTAACAATGAAGTACGACCATGGCCCAGATATTCGGATATTATATCCAGAACTAGTCGCTGTTTTTGATCCAAGCTCGGTCCAGAAAAAACTAAGTTAAGATAGGTCTGGCGACTATCAACCACAACAAATTTAAGACTTGGCCGATTAATCGGGTTGATAGGAGGCGGAACTAATGGCTCTATTATTTCTACTCTAGACCAATCGGCCAAATATTTGTTAGCTAAATCAATCATTTGCTGATGAGTAACTACTCCGCTAGCAATTAGTGCAGCCCGTTGAGGAACAAAAAATCTATGATGATAACCAATCAGTGCTTCTGCTGTAGCGGAAGCGACGCTGGCTTCATTTCCAATCGGATGATGATTAAGCGGATGGTTAGGAAAAATTTCCGGCAGAGTTTCCAACCAGAGTCTCTCCGGATGACTATCAAATATTTTCCCAATTTCCTGTTTAATAACCTTCTTCTCGTTTTCCAAAACCGTTGGATCAAAAAGTGGGTTTTGCATAAGATCAGCTAACAGCTTAAAAATTTGCTCCAGTGCCGATTTCGCCACCTGAACAGTCAAGGTAATTTTTTCTATCCCAGTAGAGGCGTTTAGATAAGCCCCGGCCCGATCGGTTACTACTGCTACAGAAAAAACCGAAGGATAACGCTTGCTCCCTTTCAAAAGCAGGTGTTCCAAAAGATGAGCATAGCCTAGTTGATCGTCTGATTCATGGCGCGCTCCGGCTTTTACACAAAGATTCAATGTAACAATTTCTGAACTAACATCGCTTGCCGTGGTTAAGTTTAGCTGATTAGTTAGTGTAGAGTTTTGATAATTTTTCATAAATTGATAATGGAAATCTCCTTTCCTCGGTGATGGTACTAAAAATAATATACTTGGTAAACAGAAATAAGTCAACTCTTTGTCGAGGTTCAACCCCTGTCTCCCACCAAAACCTTCCAATAACCACCACAAACTTAATTAACCAAGCAGTTGGCGAATAAAAACCCCGGCGCGGGTGCCGGGAATCAAAACCAAATGACAAGATATTATAAAGACCGCTTCAACCCTTCCAAAATCGAAGACATTTCCAAGTAGCTCATTTCTGGCAAGCGCTTAAGAATATCAATCTTATCCTCATTGTCATCCGGAAAATTACGCAGGATCTTTTTTATCTCCTCTCCAATCTCCGGATGCAATTCAATAACTTTATAGCCCTGCCGACCAAGCCATTCTTTAAAAGCCAGCGGAAAATTGACGTCGTTTTTTTTAATCGGCAATTCGATCATGGCAAAAGACTGTGTGGTCTGATCGTAGAGTTCCTGTCGCTGAGTAATGCCATGTTCAATGGCTGTATCAATCAAGTTAGCAAAGTCTTTATCATACTCGCCAATAAATTTAACTAGACCACCATGATCAACGCGGATTGTAGCCAAAGGTTCGTCACGTTGTGATTTTATTTTAAGAGATAGCATTGATTTCGGTTATTTTTTCTCCAGTCGATGTTTGATAAATGGACACTCTTGAGTTAGGTCCGGGTTTAAAGAAAAAAGATAGATATTTTCCAGATGAACCAACGCCAGCTTTACGATAACACACAAAACCGTCGGACCGACGAAAAAGCTCTACTTTTGATCCGACAAATTCTTTGCCACCCTCCAGGTTGGCTCTATAATGATGCCCAGCGTATTTAAATTCAATGGCGATTAGTAACTTGTCATTTCTAATTTCGTCCTGGGTATTAAAATTTTCAATGGCAACAAAAATTTTACCCTGCTCTTGGTAAGCCCTCAATATTATATCATCTCGTCTCTCTTTAGCCTCTGCCCAATTAAAACTTGGGTCGGTTTTTGCAATTTCACTGGCAACAATTTGAAAATCCTTAATATTCAATTCAGAGGCATCAGTGAAGAACTGTTTTACAATTTCTGCCCAATATTCACGTTCTCTGGCTTCTTCTTCTATCTGCTTGTTCTTATTAACAATGGTTTCCACATAAGAAGAAAAGTATCTATCGTCTTCTGTTAATCTCTGTTTTATTTTCTGATCTAATTCCTCCTTATTAGTAGCCAAAGAAAACTGATAGGCATGCCCCAACTCGTGGCTTAATACCTCATCCACTTCTTGCAAAGACGATAAATTAGCTTTGCTATAGAAGATAATCTCAGATTTTGCTGATAAGAAGTTTTTACGGCAACTTGCAATCGTGGTAGAGTGTTTGTTTATTTCCTCACCATATCTTGAATCAGGCCTTGGTGCTTCCACAGACTGACTGATGGAAGAAATGTTATCGATCCAACTTAAAGGATAGGTTTCTAATAGTGTTTCCCTTAAATGTTCAGCTGACATTTTATATTCCTTATCGTTGGTTTCTATCAATGACAGGTTGGTTTTTATATCTTTTTTCTCAATTTCCCCACTTTTAAACACCTCGATGCGTTGCGTCTCTTTATATTCTCCATATTCATCCCAACCAATCCGTCCCATTAGCATGCTTGTGCCCAACACAAAATATACCCCCAATTCTCTAATATTTCGCAAAGCTAAAGCTCTCCGGCTTTTATTTTGCTCAGGTTTGTTTTTTATTTCTTTATCTTTGACCGCCTCAAAGTTTTCCATGGTTTCTGCCTAAGAAAGTTCTTGTGGCATAAACTTTTCATAAAAACCCGATAGGGTCATGCCACTTATGTAATATAACGCTTCCGGCTTTCAAATACAAAAGCTTTTCTTATTACCCTTTTACATTACATAGACTGCCGGCCCCCCAACCAAAAACTACCAAGAGAGAGCGTCACATACATCACCTCCGCTCTAGATAGCTAAGCAGTTATCAACAAAATAAGAACCAGGGTCTTTCTTACAACAGTTTAGTGGCGTGTGCTTCTTTGATATGAAGTACATAATCATGCCCAGATTTGCTTTCCGCTTTTTTGATTTCAAAGTTCTTTAGTTTTTTGATTTCTTTTGACATATCAAATTTTTTCAAACCTAAATTATAAAAAGATCCGGACAAATAAACTAACCTTACCCCAACTGTTTGTCGCCTGGGCAGATAAGACCCCAGTGGTATATATTTTGTTTTGTCTATGAAAAAGATTTTATTTCTGGAGTGCAAGTTGCCCATTATTACTAAGACTACTTGCTTTCTTTTTTTCACAACAGATAAAAGATGCTTTGCCATTCTTCTGTCTCTGGTATTCCAGTTTTTAGCCGAGACGTCAAAACAAGTAAGGCGAATTTTTTTGTCGTTTGATAGAAGGCTATTTGTTTCTCTAAGCCAACTCAAAAACGTCAGATGTTCTTTCGAAAATCTACCATCTCCGTTTTTTACAAAGTCCCAATTTTGCCAAACCAACTCATCAGCTTCCCCTTTTATATATAAGCCTACTTCTCGTTCTAGTTCTTTTGGCCACTCAAAAGCTAGCAATATCGGTAGCTTACTATGCAGCTTAAATTGAACTAGCTGTTTTAGAACATTCAAATTTTCCCTAACCCCATGCATCTCTCCTATTAGAGTAAAAGTTTGGTTTTTGATAATAGTAAAATCTGGCTTTGTCATATAATATTTTTCATAAAAAATTATTGAGATAGGGGGTGGTGCGTTGCCACCCCCTATCTCAGACTAGTCGTCTCGGTGCTTGTAGGCACCCTGGCCAGTCCAACTTACTGCCGCAGCAAGCTTCACATTGGGAGCTTCTACGGCACATAACACAGCAAAGATCTCAACCTTCTTTTTCATGCGCTGATCACCTCCTCCTGAGTTTAGATAGTGCTAGCATATCAGCTATAGCTTCTGAGATGCAAGCCCCGGTGAAATACTCGACAAACTGCCACTGTCCATTCGGGTTTAGCTCCAAAAAAAATAGATCACCAGAATTATCCACCGCAAAATCAAACGCACCAAAGCCAAGGTCGAGCCATTTCAACAGCTTCAAGCACATAGTCTCGATTGCGACTGGTAACCTGATGTCTTCATACTTGAGCTTTTCCATCAAGAGCGGGTTCCTCCAGTCGACTCGCGTTAGCTCATCACATTGAGAGTGGATTTTTGTAGCAAAGACTTTTTGACCAACGACCGTAACTCTTAGGTCATATGATTTCTCAATAAACCTCTGGAATAACCCTGGGGTCTTTTCTACCAACCCAATATTCTCCAAGTGTTCTTCAGTGATTAAGGTGGTTGGCACAGTCATTCCCTTGCCACCATCCAAAGAAAAGAAGTTCTGGTGAACCGGCTTGAAAATGATGCGCCCGTGCTTACGCTGAAATTCGCATACTACGCCCGGCACGTTAGTGACAACCGTTTCTGGCACTTTGAAACCAAGCGTTTGAGCCAGGCCGAGTTGAAACACCTTTTTTCTTGCCCGCTCAATGCTCCACGGCCTGCTAAACCAAAAGATGTCCGGGATACATAGCCACAGGCCATTCAGAAAATTAGAGATTTCAACTTCCGCAAATTCTCTTTGCGCTGGGTCAGATATGGGCAAATTGAAAAAATCTGGGCGACGATACCAGACACTCTTTATGGCATCAGAGCACAACACTTTGCCTCCGATGGTAAACTCAAAACCATGAGCTTTATCTGACAAGAAATAACTAATCTTCAACTCGCCAGTAGCAATCCTGTCAGAGTCAAAGCGAAAAGACCTGGCTCCTTTTCTGTCTAATACTTGCATTACTGGAATTACATGATGATCATCGTCAGAGTTCGTCAAAATTAACACAACATCTTTCATTTTAACCCTCCCTCTTGGCATACTTGTTGTTGGAAAAGAGCGCTGGTTATTAGTAACACTGCATGTCCCAGAATCATCCCCTAACAGAAAAAATGGCCATACAGACAAATTAATATACATATAAAATATGATCTCTGTCAATAAAAAATCCCCGGCGCGGGTGCCGAGGATTGAGTGGGTCGCTAACAAGGAACTGGTCCGACTACTGACGGGTAAGCTTTACTACGGAGGTAACGCTGGAAGGAGACGTACAATTCAGTGTAACCTTGCAAGAAGAAAAACGAATATACAAGATTTCCACTGTCGTACCCACAAACCTTCCAGTCAATTGGTCGCACAGACGTGGGCCCATTTGAAAATTACCGCCAGAATCCACAATCACATTGACATTTGTTGTACCGTTTATGGTCTGAATCACTGCTACTCCTGCATCCTGTGGCCCTTCATTACAGCTAGTTAGGTGCCAGTTCTGGATCTCCAACTTTGTGATTTTTCCTCCAGAAATCGTCATGACCCAATGAGCGGACATGCCAGCTGGGGTGGAGGCACCCGAATCCAGATCGCCAGCGTAGTTCCCGTCGAAGTTCGGCGGGGGCTGGGTCAGACGGACCACAAAGTTGACGATCTGTTCCGTTGTCACGCCGACGTCATTCGTGGCAACCACCCGAACCGAGTGGTTGCCATTAGCAACCAGACGGCTGAAGGAGAATCCGCACTTCAGCGGAACCGCGATCCCCTGCCCGGCAAAGGCGTCAACGACGTCTTGCCGGGCAACATCGAGTGGGACGAAAAAACTTACGCCCCCGTCCAGCGAGACATCGACACCGAAAACCGCTTCGGTGCCAGCCTCGCTGACAATCGGTCGGGCGGCGACATTGCCACCCGGCACGACGGCCCAGCCGCCGATCTGAACATTGAGATTTGTTCCAGTCCCAGTGAAGGTCTGACCCTCGACTGGAGCTTCGACGTTGAGGACCGGAGCCACCGCCGGGACAAACACTCCCTGGAAAATATCGATCGGCAGAAAAGCAGCGTTCAAAAACTGTAACGCCGCCAAATCTACCGGAACGTTCGCAGTGATTGTGACCCGACCGCCGTCAACCAGCACACCTGGAAATTTGTCATCCAGGAATACGAAGTTTTGAGCGTTCGGAGCCAGGGTCATGTTGAACGATCCCAACTGAGCTCCGGAAGTCTGAAACAACTTCACCACAATGTTAGCCGTGGTCTGATTGTCGTTAACGAGTGAGATCGTAGGTTTGCGCTGAGAGAAACCCTGCACGACCCCAGTAATCACCGGGAAGATGGTCAGATTGTTGCCCTTCGTAACCTTTGGGATAGAGCTGGTAGTCAAACGGCCAAAGTCGAAGAAATTCACTGTACGATCTTGCAACATGGCGTACATCTTGTCGTCGGCAACAAGAACCATGTTAGCCGAGAGCGTGACCCTTCCCCGGAAGACCTTGATCTGACCACCGAAGGTTGAGGTCATTTTGAGCTTCACACTTTGACCCGGCCCCAACGCGAACACGTGAGACGATAGAGCAGCTGTCCCCTCGTAGGTAACCACCAAGGGGTTTCCGTCCATATCGAAGAAATCGAATTGGGCGGTACCATTGGTAGTTCCGTTGTTGAGGAGATAGTCGTCTTTTTCCCAGCGAAAGTCTCCCGGATTCGTGACCGTTCCGCCGTGGAACAGCAGCGATATCACTTGAGTCGTGCTCTGGGCTTTCACCGTACTACAGATCCCGGCCATCAAGGCGACGACCATAACTGCCACCCAAAAGAAAATCTTACCGAAGGATCCCCCGCCGGAGGCGGAGGGGGTGTTTAAGGTCTGCATGATCTAACCCTCCTGCTTCCGCCTCCCTATGGGACGGCGGAGCTGAATGTTTACTGAATTGAGTTGTAAAAGGGCGACGACATTGCCGCCCAATTGATCGGGCGGCAAGCCCGAATTAACTCTTATGTTATACAACTATTGTCCCCATAAAGTCAATAGGCCGTGGTAATGATCCAATACTTTGGACCCCCGACCCAGATAGCTAAAGAGTTATCAACAAAAGAAGAGCCGAGCATCGATTACCTTGCATCGGTGCGATCCAAAATTTTGAACCCAGCCATAACTGCTTCACAAATAAAATCCTCTAACTGACTAGCGTCTGCCTTGGTTTGCGCTTTGTATAGATAGGTATAATAAAGTTGTTTTTGTTCTTGATGAATAATCGCTGGGGCAAAGTTTGCGCTAAGCAACATCGCATTCATAAGCAGACGACCAACTCGGCCGTTACCATCAGAGAAGGGGTGAATTTGTTCAAATTTACTGTGCACATCAGCCGAGCAAGCGATAATATCTCTGGTTTTTTCGGAAACTGGCACGATTGCTTCCGCTATTAATTTAGGAACACTCAAGTAGTTCGCCGTCGGTAGATTAACGCCAGTAATTCTCACCGCATGATTACGGTAATTACCCGCATCTGGACGAATGCCATTCATAAGCATACTGTGAAATTTAAGAGCTAAACCCTCGTCAATTTTTTCTTTTTTGGCAATATGATCAAATAAATAATTTAAAGCGGTCTGATGATTTTTTGCTTCCAATTGCTCGGTCAAACTTTTGTTGGGTAGAGCGGCATTGTCAAAGAGAATTGCCGCTGTGTCCGGCTCAGTAAGCGTACTACCTTCAATGTTGTTGCTATGATAGGTAAGTTTTAAAATAAACTGGTCGCGAATGTCTGGATTGTCTAAAATTTCCCTTACCACACTTTTGTACCCCCGCGATTTTTGTTGCAAGGCTTGTTTTTTGGCCGTCAACTGATCAGAAGGAATTGTCTTCTGCCCAGTCACCGCCAAAAAGAGCTCGTCAATGGAGGCTTGCATCTTTGGCCTAGGGTTAGCCTTTTCGTTCCACCAACCGTTGAAAGCGGCAAAAGACACACCAAATCTTTCCGCTAACTTGGTTTGCGTAACCCCCAACATTTTTTGAATAATTTCTAATTTTTGACGATTGTTCATAAGAATAGGTTTGTTATGGATACCACGTTATATTATCAAACTTTATAAAGTTAGGCAAAATAGTCAAACTTTATAAAGTTTGACATGGCTTGGACATGCTAGCTCCCCCTGACTCCGATAGCGAAAGGGTTAGAGACAAAAGAGGTATTGCTAATTTCTCTTTATTTTATGGACTTTTTTTCTAGACTATGGCATCCGCAACGGGTCGTCAAAGATGGCCAGGCGTGCGTAATAAGCGATCCCCAGCTTGGTACCAGCTTTATCCTGGCTAACGGAAACGGAAACACGCGAATACTGCTTGGTAAAGGCAACCACTGTCCCGCCGGCACTAGGTTGAACCTTATCCAACTGCGTCCAACCCGCCGCGGTCAAAGTCTTGATATAGAGTTGCGATAATTTATCCGGCGCTTGCTGACTAATGTATAACTTATCTAAGCGTAGTCCTTCGCTAGTACTTTGCGCATTAGAATAAACCTCTTTAGCGGCGCTATCTAGCAACAACTCTTTCGGGAAAGTCTTTAAAACATTTTCTTTAATTTTGTCCTGGACTTTTTGCTGTTCTGGATTTAATCCTACACTAGTAGTCTTTTTGGGTGGGAAAAAAGTTAAATACCCCAGCATCAAACAAAGCAACCCCAACAACACAATCATCAGATTTTTTTTGTCCGCGAGAATTTTGTCTATCATGCCTCTATTTTATCACCCTTCTTCGGTACCAGCCAAGGAACTTGTCAACATATTGTAATGGTTCAATACCTTGGAACCACCCTAACAGTAAAATTGAGGTATGACATGTACAACAAAATAGCAATAAATATGGTAATATTCATTAAGTGGACAAAAACAGAAAAAATGAACACAGCCACACTGATTGTTTCAGCGATATTGGTCAAAAAAACTAGCAACAGCTGTTTAATTTACACTCAGACCCGTTGGAAGCCCAGCGTTAGTCCAAATTATTCTGGACTAATCGAAATCCCTGCCGGAGTAATCAATGCCTATGAAAATATCTATGAGGCGTTGGGGCGCGAAATCAAAGAAGAGTGTGGCATGGAAATTGTCAAAATCGTTGGCGATTGGAAGAGCGAAATTGAAATGCCACGCAATCAGGACAAAACTTTCGCTTTTCGACCGTTTATTTGCCAGCAGGCGCTACAAACAAACGACGGATTGCCTTGGATTGGGTTTGTATTTGTTTGTGAAGTTCAGGGAGAACCACAGCTTGATCCAACAGAAGCAAAAGATCCGCGCTGGTTATCGGTTACAGATTTAAAAGAATTAATAACCGTAAGTCCAGAAAAAATTTTCCCCGTTCAACTACCTGTTTTAAAATACTTTACTGAATCAATAGAAAATGGGCAATTAAAAATTTAGCAGTTTTGCTTTTTAAATTTTTATGCTAACTTGTTCTCACTAACTCATGGGACGACCATACTTTCAACGCCGACCACAACCCGCGCCCACCAACCGACCCAAGGCTAATTTGCAGATTCGCGCGCTTCAATTGCGCATAATCGGTACCGAGGGTGAACAGCTCGGCGTGATGAGTACGAGCGATGCCCTTAAACTCGCCCAAGAGCAGGGCCTGGATTTAATTGAGATCAGCCCGAACGTCAACCCGCCTATTGCCAAAATCCTAGATTATGGTAAATATATGTACCAGCAGGAAAAGAGCGGGAAGAATAAAAAAGCTAGTCAGGCGGGGCAAATTGAGATCAAAAATGTCCGCGTCGGTCTAAAAACCGGCGAGCACGACATGCAGGTCAAGGCCGCGCTAGCCGACAAGTTTTTACAAAAAAACCACAAAGTTAAGCTGGAGATCGCCCTGCGTGGTCGCGAAAAGAAGTTCCGTGACCTGGCCAAGGTTAAGCTCATAACTTTCATGAGTTACCTGCTCGAGCCGAATATTGTAGAGGAACAGCCTAAGGCTACCCCTAACGGCTTCGCCGCTATTGTAAAACGCAATAAAAAGAAGTAAAAAGAGTCTCACTCTATGTCAAAAATAAAGACCAACAAATCAGCGGCCAAGCGTTTTCGAGTTTCTGGCAAAGGCAAATTAATGCGCCGACCGGTTAAGCAGAATCACTATAACGCTAGAGATACGGGCAATGAGACTCGCCGTAAAAAGGGTTACAAGGGCCTGACCAAAGACGAGGATAAAAATATTCGTAAAGTTTTACCTTATATTTAAATATGCCGAGAGTTAAACGTGGCGTTCAGTCTAACAAGCGCCGAAAAAATATCTTAAAAGACGCCAAGGGATTTAAGTGGACTCGCGCCACCAAACTGCGTCAGGCCAAAGAGGCGTTGCTACACGCCATGAGTTTTCAGTTTGCCGATCGCAAAAAGAAGAAGCGTGACTTTCGCAGAATGTGGCAAATCAAGATTGGCGCTGGCGCTAAGGCTAACGGGGTTTCTTACAGTAAGCTAATCAACCAGCTTAAGCTGGCTAATATCGAGCTAGACCGCAAAATCCTCTCTGAACTGGCTGGCAAGCATCCGGAAATCTTCAAGCAGATTGTCGAGACTGCCGGCAAAAAAGCCCAGGCCTAATGGCTATTGCACTCCCCCAGCCGTAACATTAATTATCTCGGTTACTGCGTCGCTAATTCCTTGGCTGTAATTGCCCGCGTTAAAAGCGGGAATTATTTTTTCACGGATGATCCTGCTACTAATAGCATCGGTTAAAGCCCCATCCAGACCATAGCCGACTTCAATACGAATTTTTTTCTGATCTTTAGCTACCAAGAGCAACACGCCGTTATCTTTATCTTTTTTCCCAATCCCCCACTCGTTAAACAGCGCGGTACCATAGGGTACAATGTCTTCAATCAAACTTCCTTCGGTGGTACCTTCCATCAAAGTCGGGATAGTCACTACCGCAATTTCGTTGCTACTATCCGCTTCGTTGCCAGCGAGCTGATTATTAAGCGCACCCTTCTCGCCGGCGCTCAACATACCGGCATAGTCATTAACATAGTTAGTAGGTTTGCCTGGTGAACGATAAGCTAATGCCACTGGAATAGCCAGCGCAAAAACTAAACCGACAATAATTAACACTCGAAATTTCATTGTTTATATTATATCACAGCCTTTAATCTTTGGTTATGAACGCCAGTGTAATAACCGCCATCACTGCCAAAACTAGACCGAAAAATTGATGCGGTTTTAGTTTCTCTCGATTCAGCATTAGGCCCAAACCAGAGGCCAATGCGATGTAGCTTTCACTAATACCAGTAGCAATCGCGATTGGAATATACAAAGTAGCATAGGCATAAAACACCCAAGCCAAATTATCAATAATCCCAACACTAATGATTAGTCGCTTGCTACTATGCCAGTCACGCTTTAGTTGCCCAGTATCGGATTTTCCAATTATGGCAATCAAGGTGGCCACCGCCAAAAATACACTAGTAAACCAGTTAATCATCAAAGGACTAATCTCACGCGCCGCCACCCCAAAAAGAAAGTTTATCACTCCCATGCCAATAGTAGCAAAAACTGCGGCCCACACCCCCTTCTCTAGGTGAATCGTACGATAATGATGGAAATGCCTGGTGGCTACCAAAAATATTCCAATCAACAACAATACCATCAGCAAATACTGGGCTGGCATTAAACGCTCACCCAAAATTATGGCCGCTAGACCAACGGTAATTGGGACTTCAAAAGCAAAGATTGGTTCGATTACTGATAACTTACCGGCCCGCAAAGCCTCAAAATCAAACAGGGCGGCAAAAAGAATAATCACGCTGGTGATTAACAGGATGAACAGGTCGTCAGGTGAAGAAAAAACGACTTTCAAATCGCCCCAAACAAAAGGTAGCAAAGCAATTGCACCAATGGCGGTAACATAAAACAGCGCCGCCCATTTACCAAATTGACGTGCACTGCGTTGAATTAAAAAATCCCCCAACCCCCAAGCGAACAACGCCCCAAAAGCAAACAAAATTCCCATGAGAGAATTATAACATGGAGAGACCGCTGTACGTTCGGCCTACACATACGCGCTACTGCGCTTTAGTACTTCCACGTTGGCACTCGGTCGCTGTCTTGGGCACTGCGCCCACCTTCGTTCAGTCGCAGCCCCACGGAGAATCGAACTCCGGCTATTTGATAGTTTTAATTATGCCATCCATTAAACCCCTCACTTTAAAAAAATCCTGGCGCCGACTAACGCGGACTTGAAGGGTGCCATATGGTAATAGGTGTTTGGGTCTCTTCCCCTGACTAGCCCGACTCAAAGCTACTTGATAGCGAAAAAATTTTTTAGGAATTTTGGTAACTTTTTGCCAATAACTGACTGACTTTTCTGGATTTAAATTGGGATAAATCATCACCTGCCCTCGCATTCTATCCCTTGGAACTCCAATGATTTTTTCTAGAAAACTTATAAATATAACAATCATCTCCGGATCAGAATTTCCAAAACATATATAAGGATAATTTCCTCTCCTGAGAGTAAAATTTTTGTAACCCTCACCCCAATATAAAGCTGCTCCTAGTATCGACAATTCACGATTATTTAACTTGCCTATTCGAGATTTATAGTCACTCCTTATACTCTCATTTTCCTCTTTTATACCAAGTGTTCTAATCTTATTAAATTCAACTAACTTTAAATAACCTCCTCTCTGTTTAGCTTGGAGGATCTTCTTGACTTTATTACTAACAGTAAGCTTAGAAAACCAATCACTAAGAGTTGACTTCGGGATTCCAAAAATATTCCTGATTTCACCATAGGTTTTGCCCTGTAACCTTAAATCTAATGCTGCTTGATAATCTTTTCTAATAACCACGCAGCCCCACGGAGAATCGAACTCCGATTTTACCCGTGAAAGGGGTATGTCCGAACCATTAGACGATAGGGCCATTGCTATCGAACCAGCGTATACACTATGCATACATTATAGCCTACTAATTGAATTTATGCAATAAAAGTTGCGGTTTTATTTGCCCATTACCAGGTCAGAGTAAGAACATCCGATTTTTTCACCGTCAAGGTTGACGTAGTATCCCAATAGCTTGGCATCACCTAGTGAAATATCATTAGGTATATATGCCATACACAACAGACAAGAATATGCCTAGGATTAGAAAAGAAGCAGCACAGCTTCTAGTAAGAAAGAATTGGTCGACGCGCAAGGTGGCTAGACACTTTGGTTTCAATCAGAGTACCATTGTGCGCTGGTTTAGAAAATCTAAGCACTATGGATACCATGACATACCAACACAGTCTTCCAGACCAAAATCTCACCCCAAACAGTTAAGTGCGGTAGTAGTAAAACGCATTGTTGCTTTACGCATTCAAACAAAGAGAACTAGTGAGGTGGTTCATCAACACCTACGCAATGAAGGAATCATGGTTTCATTGAATTCGGTAAGACGCACCATTGATCGAGCTGGATTGATGAAAAAACGCAGTAAGTGGAAACGGCATCACCCACCAGTAGACCGCCCCTATCCCCTGAAAGCCGGTGATTTAGTGCAAATTGATACTATCCATCGAATGGTTAGTGAAAAGAAGAGATTGTATGTGTTTGTGCTGATTGATGTGTTTTCTCGGTGGGTATATGCCAGAGCATATGAAAAGATGAATGGCAGACAAACCATTAGCTTTGTCAGTGAGGCCCAGAGGCATGCAATCTTTAACTTCAACATGTTGCAGTCTGACCATGGACCAGAATTCAGTCGATGGTTTACTTCCAGAATTGAAAAGAGCCATCGCTATACCAGAATTGGCAAGCCGAATGACAACGCTCACGTCGAAAGAGTGAATCGAACCATCCAAGAAGAATGCTTAGACAAATTACCAAACGATGTTTTAAAAATTAATTGTGAACTCAAGAAATATCTGCAATACTACAATTACGAAAGACTGCATTTGAGCTTAAACTTAAAAACACCAAGTCAATTAATAGCAAAGTGATGCCAAGCTATTGGTTAGAAGACGGGTTGAGCATTTTCAAAATTATTCCATGCTGTTTCGTCCCTTGACTGAAGCTAATTCCACTGAGAACGGTTTCTAGCTCTACAAAACTGCCAAGTCCTTTAACCTTATCCAAGTGAATCCTGGTCTGATCTTTTATCCAAAGCTCGCGTTTCTTTTTGACACAAACCGTCATCCCAAATATTTTTTTTAATAAACCACTGATCAGCCTAACATCCTTACCAGGCAATCTAATGTGTTGGTATTCTGAAATCCTTACCTCTTTCGTATCTGGACGATTATATCTTATTATTTCGGATTTTTTACCTTCCTGCCTTATTTTTAGTCTTCCGTGCATGACATTAAAATAAGTGTCAACTTGGTTCAAAACACCCACAAAGCGAGCATCTTTTTTTAGTGCCAATCTTATGTCATCCAGGCCCTTAACCGCAAACTTGCTTTCAATATTTTTCATCTGTGCATTTCTTAAATCCATCATCATATTATCCAAAAATTGAAAAAACGCAATGAAAGTGGTAGTTTTTGAGAATGTTAATTCTGGGAATCGAAACCTCATGTGATGACACGGCTATGGCGGTCTTAGAAGTAAAAAGTAATAAGACAAAAGAAATAAAGGTTTTGACCAGTGTGATTTCATCACAGCTTAAAACCCATGCTACTTATGGCGGGATTGTGCCCAATCTAGCGGCGCGCGAACATAGTAAAAACCTGAAGCCGGTCCTGGAATGTGTTTTAAAAGAAACTGGTCTTAGTATGGAACAGGTGAATTTAATTGCTGTTACTTCTGGCCCCGGCCTAATCCCCTCGCTCCTAGTCGGCACCGCTTTTGCTAAAGCATTGGCCTACAAATACAACAAGCCAATCATTGGCACTAATCACATTGCCGGGCACATCTATTCCAATTGGCTAGAACCAGTCTTAAGTAAAAAGGAAAAAGCCAAAAGACAAAAGGATAAACCCGCACTAAATGACAGGAAAATTTTCCCAATTTTAAACTTGATTGTTTCGGGTGGGCATACGGAATTGATCTTGATGAGTGGACACGATAAGTACAAACGCTTGGGACAGACGCGTGATGATGCTGTTGGCGAGGCGTTCGATAAGGTGGCCCGTCTGCTAGGCTTGGGCTTCCCGGGTGGACCAGCCGTATCCGCTTTAGCGGATAAATTCGAAGCACCAAATTCGAAATCCGAAATTAAACTGCCTCGCCCCATGTTGCATGATAAAACTTTGGATTTCAGTTTTTCTGGACTTAAAACTGCGGTCTTTTATTTACTGCGTGACTGGGAGAAAGCCGGGGTAAAATTAACCGACCAACTACGTTCAGCCGTCTGCTACGAATTTCAAAATGCTGTGACGGAAGTCCTGGTAACCAAAACCTTGCGCGCCGCCGAGAAATACAAAGTCAAAACCATCGCCTTAGCCGGCGGAGTATCTGCCAACAAACTCCTTCGCCAAACCCTAACTGAAGGCGGAGAAAAACTCGGCATCAAAACCCTGGTACCGGAGATGATTTACACTACTGACAACGCCGCCATGATCGCCCTGGCTGGGTACATTGCATACCTAGGTAAAAAAGAAAAGGCTGACTCGTCTCGCCGAAACTCGTGGCAACGAGTGAAGGCGGATGCCAACTGGGAGATAGTGTGAACTTAAAAACCTAATGACAAATGACTATTCAATGACAAAATCCTAAATCCGAATTAAAAATTTGTCATTAAAACTTGATTAGTCATTTGGCTTTTGCCATTAGTCATTCTATATTAGTAGTATGTCTGAATCGAATAAGCCATATAACCCGAAAGAGGTGGAGGCAAAAATCTATCAACTCTGGGAAGAGAGCGGCTTTTTTAATCCAGACAATTTACCAGGTGAACGGACCAAAAACTTTGTTACCTGTATTGCCCCACCCAATATTACTGGGGAACTACACATGGGGCACGCCCTAGAAACCACCTTGCAAGATATTCTCGTACGTATGAAGCGCATGCAAGGCTATAAAACCCTCTGGTTGCCTGGCACTGATCATGCCGGTATTGCCGCCCAGAACGTAGTAGAAAAACAACTGGTTAAAGAGGGGTCAACTCGCCACGAACTGGGCCGAGAAAAATTTCTAGAGCGCATGTGGCAGTGGCGAGAACAATATGGGGGAGCAATTCTAGATCAGTTCAAAAAGTTGGGGCTATCGGTAGACTGGTCGCGCACTAAATTCACTATGGACCCGGCTTACCAAACAGCCGTAAAAACTGCCTTTCAGCATTACCACGAAAAAGGTTGGATTTACCAGGGCGAAAGAGTAATTAACTGGTGTCCGCGCTGTGCTACCTCGGTCTCTGACTTAGAAGTAAACTATGTGCCCGAAAAGACCAAGTTATATTTCATAAAATACGGGCCATTTACCTTAGCCACCACGCGACCGGAAACTAAATTAGGAGACACCGCTTTGGCGGTTCACCCCGATGACGAACGTTACAAGCAATATGTTGGCCAAGAGTTGACCATTGAATCGGTAGATAGCACCGTACCAGCCAACCAACTAGCCACCACCAAGACCATAAAAATATTAGTAGTAGCCGACTCGGCCGTAGATAAAGAGTTTGGTACTGGAATAGTTAAGGTTACCCCAGCGCATGATTTGACTGACTCCGAAATTGGCCAACGCCACAATTTGCCATCGATAAAAATAATCGACGAGCAGGCGCGCATGAGTGAAAACGCCGGACTACGTTACGCTGGATTAAAAGTAGCCGCCGCCCGTGAGTTAATTGTGTCTGACCTCCAAACCCTTGGCCTAATTGAAAAAATTGAAGACTATGACCACAACATCGGCCGTTGTGACCGTTGCAATACCGTAATCGAACCACTCCCCTCCAAACAGTGGTTCCTGAAGATGAAGGAGCTAGCGCAACTGGCCCTAAAAGCAGTAAAAGATGGTCAGACCAAAATCCATCCCGAACGCTGGATCGGACCCTATCAGAACTGGTTAAACAATGTGCGCGACTGGAATATTTCGCGCCAACTGTGGTGGGGACATCAAATTCCCATTGAGGGCGAAACCGATGTGTTGGATACTTGGTTCTCCTCTGCCCTTTGGCCAATGGCTACTTTAGGCTGGCCTGATCAAAATGCCCAAGATTTTAAGGAATACTATCCCACTAATTTTATTACCTCCGATCGTGGTATTTTATTTCTCTGGCAGGTGCGCATGATTTTTTCTGGCATGGAGTTCACCAATCGGTCTCCTTTCAAAGATCTATATATCCACGCTACCGTTCTAACTAAAGACGGCAAACGGATGTCTAAGTCACTTGGCACCGGGATTAATCCGCTAGAACTAGTGGATAAATATGGCACCGACGCCCTGCGTTTTGGCTTGGCCTCACAGGCTACCGGTTTGCAAGATGTTCGTTTTGGTGAAGACTTATTAGTAATGGGAAAGAAGTTTGCCAACAAACTCTGGAATATCGCCCGTTTTGTAAAAATTAAAACGGGTGATGATTATCGACCCACCGTTGCACCGCAAAACGAAATGACTCTAAAAATTGACGAGCTAGCCAGCCAAGTTACTAAACAAATCGAACAATATCACTTTGCTGAAGCAGCCAATGCGCTTTATGAGTTTGTTTGGCATGAATTTGCCGATAAATATATCGAGAGTACCAAGGATAAAGAAGACGAGGAGACTAAGACTACACTATTTTACCTGCTCACCACTACTTTAAAACTCTTACACCCCTTTATGCCCTTCATCACCGAAAAAATTTACGGTCGCTTAAACCCAGGCGATAAAAAAGATTTACTAATGATCGCCGCATGGCCCGAACCACTCGTCTAGTTATTCTTGCTGTAATAGCTTCTGCTCTTTGCCTGAGCACTTTTATTTTTTTGGCGCAATACTATCGAGCGGGATTACCAATTAAACAAGCCCTCAGCGCCCCAGCACCAACTGACCGCTTCAGCGGTCAGTTGGTGCTGGGCGAGTACCGCGCCATCGCACTGGTTTGGAAAAATAAAATCCTCGCCACCCTCAACACCAAAGATCTGGTTGAGGAGTATGTTCGCACTAGCAGTAATGCTGTAGCCAAAAGGATCGCCTGGGAAAAAATCACTGAACAAATAAAACCACTAACCGATCAAGTCGCTCGACCGGAGCAAAGTGGTGAACTGGTTATCAGCACTGACGGCAAGCACGCTAGCCGTTTTGTTCCCGCTATCCCCCAGCAAACCCTGGCTCTAGGCAAGACCTTGACTAACATCGGCCAGGCCATCATCAATCACCAGACCGATGCCACCATAGTCGTTACTAGTGTCCCTCCCACGCCGGGAGTTGGCACGACCTTGATTGAGCGCTACGGTTTAACCACTCTACTGGCTCAGGGTGAAAGCGACTTTCATGATTCTACCGCGGCACGCATGGCTAATATTCGAGTGGGAGCAGAACATTTTAATGGTAAGTTAGTCGCTCCCGGTGAAGGTTTTTCTTTCAATAAAAGCCTCGGGGTGGTGAGTGAGACCACCGGCTATCAACGTGAATTAGTAATCAAAAACAAAATTATCTCAGCCGAGCTGGGGGGTGGACTTTGTCAGGTTGCTACCACCCTTTACCGTGCGGCTATGTTGGCCGGTCTACCGATAACCGAACAACACAATCACTCGCTTTCACTGCATTACTACGCACCACCCGGCTTTGATGCCACCATCTACCCTGGTTCAGTGGATTTAAAATTTATCAACAATACACCTGGCTATTTATTAATCAAGAACAGTATTGTCGGCACCAAGTTGTTGACCGAGATTTATGGTACTAGCGATCAGCGTTCAGTTGCCATCACCGGCCCAACTATCAAACTCTGGCACAGTGATGGCGGATTCGAGACCAGTTTAGTGCGCACCATTACTTTGGCTGATGGCACCAATCAATTAGAAGAATTTAAATCGGTCTATCAATCACCAGACAATTTTACCAGAGTGGATAATCCTTACGAGTAAAATCTCTGCTATAATCAGTTAGATGCAAAGCCTTGTCACTCCGATTATTTTAGTACCAGTTGGTTTATTACCCAGCTTAATTTGGTTGTTTTTGTATCTGAAAAAAGATCGCCACCCGGAACCACGCCACTTACTAATCGAGACCTTTTTAATGGGGATGATTATCTCCCCCCTAGCGGTAATTTTCCAGTGGCTTTTAACCAGTGCTGCCGGCCTGGGCTCTACTGGTTTCTTTTTGGGTGCCGCCCTAATTGAGGAACTGGTAAAATTGCTAGCGGTACTGTTAATCGCCATACGCGATCCGGAATTTGATGAACCAGTCGATGCGATGATTTATATGATTGTGGCTTCATTGGGCTTTGCGGCTATTGAAAATATCCTCTTCCTTTTTAAATCGATCGATCAAGGAGTGGTTTTTGCCACGCAAGTAATCGTCTTGCGTTTTATTGGTGCTACTCTTTTGCACGCTTTGGCGGGGGCGATCACTGGCTACCTGCTGGCTATCGCCTGGTTTTACCGTGAGCATGCTAAAAAAATTATCGCCGCTGGGATAGTACTAGCGACAGTGTTTCACTTCAGTTTTAATCTCTTAATTTCTAACTCGGGGGCTAGTCTGCGTTACCCCAAAGGCAATGCTTTATTTATGGGCTATGCCATTGTGCTTTTGCTGGCCTTCCTGATTCTGGTACAGCTACTGTTCTCACAGATTAGAGACCGCCACCGACGACAAATTTCTAACCTCTGCGTAGAATAGTGTATAATATGTCCATGGACCTTACTGCTGAACTCACAGCTAGCAAAAACCCTTCGACAAAGCTCGGGGCAAGTAATGGCAACCCTGAAGCACAACTCACGGTTGATGTTTATCAATCTGCGAATGACGTGGTCGTCCGCTCTGCTATTGCCGGAGTGGAAGCAAAAGATCTCGACATCACCATCGCTAGAGACATGGTGACTATTCGTGGTCAGCGTAGATCCAGTGAGACCATCCGCACTACTGATTTTTACCACAAAGAACTTTACTGGGGGGCTTTCTCTCGTTCAATTATTCTCCCCTGCGACATCGACGTTGAGCGCGCTCGTGCCAGCATCAAAAATGGTGTTTTGACGATTCGTCTGCCAAAATTAGATAACTAGTTAAACTGTACGGAAAAACTATACATCCCCATGGCGCAAATACCTTGCAAGGTTGAGCCCACTGGCTGAGTTGGTACATCAATTAAAGTCTCTCCTGACATTGGTAGATTCGCCCGATAGCTAAGGCTAGGGATTACCAGTGCCGAAGAACAGTCAAAGGTTCCGCTGGTTTTAATCTTCAAAACTGTTGGCATACCAGCTTTAGCAACTGAATTGCGTGGTGAATAACCACCTTTGGCGATAATTTGAATTACCTGTTTTCCCTCTACAATTGAGACGTTGTTTTTTGTGTCGACAACTCCTCCTCGAGTAATATAGAGTACCGCCCCGACTATCACTACCCCTAAAATAATCGCACTCCAGATTAACTTCATGTCAGTGATTATAACCTAAAAATTAAATATCGGTGCTAGCCAGCCAATCGCTACCAAGCTGTTAATAATATTAAACAAAGCAAAAATTATGACAATCAGCCCTGCGCTCTTGAAAAATATCCCAGCTTTGGCATGGTTCTGAATACTAAACGAGCTAAAACTTACTAACGCCAGCACCGGCAAAGTGCCTAGCGCAAACATCAACATCGTCAGGCCACCACTCCAAAAACTACCGGTAGAGAGGGTGTAAATTTGCATCGACTGAGTAAAACCGCAGGGCAGGAAGAAGGTCGCAATACCCACCAGCGCCGGCGTCAGAGTGTGGTTTAGTTTGCTTGCATTCAACGCTTTATGGGCTAAAAATTTTGGCATAGCCGGCTGAAGTTTTTTGGCCCAAGGAAAAACGTCGAGCAAGTTAATGCCCAGCACCAACATTACCAAGCCGATAATTAACCCTAAAATAAAAGTGCCAACCGAGCCTAATTGAAAGGCGGAGCCAACTAGGCCAATTACTCCACCCAAAATAAAGAATGAGACAATTCGGCTGACATGAAACAACACCTGAGGTTTAACCTCATCCCCCTCACGCGCGAAGGTAGCGGACATGGAAAGTAACAATCCACCCACCACCGCCATGCAGGTGGAAAGTGAGGCCACAATACCAACCACAAAAGCGGTACCAAAAGTAACCTTGCCAGCATTAACTAGATTAACTATGCCAATTTTTTGCAACAGCAGGAACAAGGCGATAAAACCCAGAGCAATTGGCACGGCCCACTTAAAATCCCCCCAGTGAACTGTAGTTTTTTGTCTTTCCGTGGAAAGTTGGTGTTGCGAAAGCACCTGAGTCAACTCTTTGGCAATTTTGTCTAATGACAGATCACCAAAGTCACCACAGATTTCCACTGAACGAGATCCCAGATCGGATTTAGCAGACGCTACCTTAGGGTGAGCCTTGAGCTCGCTTTCAGTCAACACCACACAGGCGTTGCAATGCATACCGTGAACGTGAAGGGTATGGGTAGTTAATTTTTCCATAAATTAAAGTTTTTTAGTTTTAAGGCGTAGGGAGTTTGATACCACCGAAACACTAGAAAAAGCCATCGCCAATCCAGCAAAAACCGGGCTCAACAGCCAACCGAATAATGGATAAAAGACCCCACTTGCCAGCGGAATACCGACAATGTTATAGATAAAGGCCCAGAACAAATTTTGCTTAATTCCACGCATAGTAAGTTTGGAAAGTTTTATCGCTTTCGCCAACTTTGAAATGTCGCCATGCAAAAGCGTAATACCAGCTGATTCGATCGCCACATCGGTACCAGTACTCATCGCGATTCCAACATCAGCTTGCGCCAAGGCTGGCGCATCATTCACTCCGTCACCCGCCATCGCTACGATCGCGCCTTCGGCCTGCAGCGCTCTGATCTTGGTTAATTTATCATGTGGCAACACTTCGGCCATCACCTCATCAATTCCTACTTGGTCGGCGATATAACGCGCAGTATTTTTGTCATCGCCGGTCAACATCACGACCTTAATACCAAGTTGGTGTAGTTTTTCCACCGCCTCTTTCGCTTCTGGCTTTAAGGCATCCGCCACCATTGCCACCAGCAATAGCTTGTCTCTCGTAGCAAGCATAACCGGGGTTTTTCCCTCGGTAGTATCCTGAGCAATGGCCGTTTGATCTAAAGCAATCCCCAAATCATCAGCCAACCTGGCGTTACCAGCAAAATATTCAACACTATTTATTGTCGCCCTTACCCCTTTGCCCTCAATAATCGAAAACTGTTCTGTCACTTGTAGCTCAATATTATTTTCTTTAGCATACGAGACAATCGCGTGAGCAATCGGATGTTCCGAGCGGGTTTCTAAAGAAGCCAAGATACTGATTGCCTCTGCCTCCGAGACGCCAACTTGTAGTTTGGTAGAAATTAATTCCGGCTTACCTTTGGTAATAGTGCCAGTTTTATCCACCACCACCACAGTAACTTTATGCAGTTTTTCTAGAGTAGCCGCATCCTTAACCAAGATCCCCTCGCGCGCGCCCTTCCCCACTCCAACGATAATCGCAGTGGGAGTAGCTAGACCCAAAGCACAAGGACAGGCAATCACCAAAATCCCCACCAGTGAAACCAGCCCATAAGATAGCGCCTGCGCAAAACCCAAGAATTGTGAACCAATCACCAACCAGGCACCTAATGAAACAGAGGCCAACCCCAAAACAATCGGCACAAAAACCGCAGAAATTTTATCAGCTAGGGCTTGAATTGGTGCCTTGCTCCCCTGGGCCTCCTCTACTAGGTTAATAATCTGGGCCAGAAGCGTTTCTGAACCAACCTTAGTAGCCCGAAAAGTAAAACTGCCAGTGGTATTAAGCGTACCCGCCACCACACTATCACCAATATTTTTAGCCACCGGGATTGGTTCACCGGTAATCATGGCCTCATCAACATAAGAGCTACCGGAAACAATCACCCCATCGACGGGGATTTTCCCGGCTGGCTTTACAATTAAAATATCACTGTGTACCACATCAGCAATCGGAACTTCAACTTCCTTTCCAGCACGAATTACTAACGCAGTTTTGGCCTGCAAGTTTAAAAGCTTTTCAATGGCATCGCCAGTTTTTAATTTGGAACGCGCCTCCAGATATTTACCCAGAGTAATAAAGGCGATTACTACGATGGCCACATCAAAATAAGTTACATCAACATTGAGCCAAGGCCGGAGTGTTTCCGCAAAAGCCATCACTACCGAACTATAAATGAAAGCCGCCAGAGTACCTATGCCAATTAGCGTATCCATATTCGCCTTGCCGTAACGCAAAAAACGATAGACTCCAGCCAGATACGACTGACCCACCACAAATAATGCATAAGTAGCAAAAACTGGCAAAAGATAACGGAAAAGACCGGTCACTGCTGGTGTGGCCATCGGAACAAATTCAAATTGTGCCAAAATATCCCAACCCATAACAAAAATACTAATCACCGCCAGTGGAATAACCGATAACACTTTGGTTTTTAAGCCTTTAAGTTCTGCCAACTTGTCGCTTTTTGATTGACTCATGCCACTATGTTCAGAGTGATCCTCCATTTGTTCCACAACTAAAGAATAACCTAAGGGTTCAATCCTTTTTGATAGTTGGACGAGACCAATCTTTGCACCATCAAAAATTACCTTGGCCTTTTCAGTACCATAGTTTACTTCGGCTGATTCCACTCCAATCTGCTGTTTCAATGTTTTCTCGATAATACCAGCACAGGAAGCACAATGCATACCTTTGATTCTAAAAGTCTGGGGGGCGTTCATGGGGTTAATTAGACAGGTTATATATTTTTATCAATTCATCAATCGCCTTTTGCTTGTTCTCTTTCATTTGATGGACCAGGCAGGTATCTAAATGCCCCACCAATAGCTCTCGTTTAGCAGTTTTTAGTAAACCAATCACACTATCCACCTGCTGAATAATCTCCGGACAATAGCGATCGGCCTCAATCATCTGGGTAATTTTAATAAGCGTCCCTTGCGCCTGTTTCGCACTTTTTAGAGTTTTGGCCTTATTAATACTAATTTTTTGCATAAATTATTTTTTACTTATTTAACCTACTACCTAGGTTATAGGATACCATTAAGACAGTCAAGTGGATAACCAAAACTCCGCTATAGCGGAGTTTTGGTATTGGGTGCTGAGGGGGAGATTTGAACTCCCACAGGATTGCTCCCGACGGCTCCTAAGGCCGTTGCGTCTGCCAGTTTCGCCACCTCAGCAACATATAGAAAATTTTAAACTAAAAAAGACCTTAAAACAACCAGGCACTTTCTAAAGAAAGTGCCTGGTTGTTTTTGTGACAACTAGACTGTATTAGAACAGTCCACCACCATTAACTACTAGGTTCGACAGAGAAGAGAGAATTACTCCCACGGCTAAGATTACTAAAGCACCGAGGATACCCTGCCAGACCATCGCTTTGGCTTTTTTCACCTTGGTTTCATCGCCGCGTGCCGTAATCCACATAATACCGCCCCAAACGATAAAGATGACAGCAATCGTCATCGCGATACCGATCAAAAATAGAGCAATATTGGTGATAAAATTACCCACTGTGTTGATGTCTACCACGCGGCCAGTCTCCGTGTCCACCGTTGGAACAGCTAAAGTTGCTAACGGTAGCGCTAACATACTAAACATTGCCAGTGTCAAAACTGCTTTTTTAATTTTATTCATAGACACCCCCTTTCATAGTATTGGTTATTTAATCTAACTACTTACCATAATTAATGCCTCCCGGAGGCAACTAGCCCCTCGATTGCTATCTCGGGGTTAATCGCTTCTTCAAGCGATTAACACGCCAACGGAATAAAGGCAGTTGCCCTCCACCCGAACAATGTACCAACTGTAGAAATTATAACACCCGCGGCGAAAATCACCAATATCCCCCACAGTACCGTTTTGAAATTTTTGATGGCCTCTTGCTGTTTAGTCGGATTGGCTCCGGCCATCATGAACATGAAGCCAGACCAGATAATAAAGATTATCATTACGGTGGTAGCAATATTTAATATCCAGCAGACAAAGCCATTCACGATCTTCAACACATCTTGAAAAGAAAGGTCTTCTCCGGGGAAAGCCCCCAACGGGCTATTGCTATTAGAGTTACTATTACTATTTGCACTGGAGTTATTGTTATTGCCTCCATTATTGTCACCGCCCACCGGTAGACCGCCATTATTCAGCACACACTCATTGGTATTACAGGTGATTCGATTGTTAGGGCACTTGTAGCCAGCCGGACAAGAGCCACCAGGCGATCCCGCCCCGTTGTTAACCGTAAAAATAGTCGAGCTGGTTTTTTGGCCATCACCCAAATCCACCTCCACGGTATTACTACCATTAGTAGTATTGCTTGGCACAACAAAGGTTAAGGTCTGCTCGTCAGTCCAATTGGTTTCTACGCCGACACCATTCCAAAGCACTATGGCCTGACCATCCACAAAATTGGCACCAGAAACAGTTACCAACTCATCTGGACCTCCCGTAGTTGGGTCAAGCGTAATACTACCAGCCAAAGCTACGTTACCAACAAGAAAGAGCGTCGCGACGATAATAAAGAATAGTTTTTTCATCTCTAGTTGCGAAAATCCAAGATGATTTGCACAATATTGGCCGCCTGATCGGCTAAGGCAATAATAATCATCCCAATGATGGTAGCAAAAAGCATCTGCCGACCCTCGCCAAATTTTTTCGGATCCCCCTTTGCGGTCATCATCTTCCAGCCACTATACAAAATCATTATTACCGCCACCGGCACCACCAACATCAGTAAATAATTCCAAATTCCTTTTACTAAATCAACAAAATTCTCGGTGTTAAGCAGATTCTTAAATTCAATGCTCTGTGTACTGGCACTGGCAGTTGCCCACAGTTTTAGTTTATTGTTCAGTTTCATGGTTGAGCTACTCGGTTTTTGCGCCAGCGCCAGAAAAACCATCCGGCCACCGTTAATATTAGCAAAATTAAAATCACTAAGATATACGTCAGAAGAGAATAGTCACTGGACGGGCCAGAAGGAGTTGGAGTAACGACAACGCTGGGTTCTGGGGTAAGACTCACAGCGACAACCAAGCAATCACTCGGACAATTCTTATTGTTTTCTCCTACTTCAGCCTGACAACTCCCATTATCGTTACAAACTGGGCCACTGGGGGCTAAATCTATGGCTAACAGTAGCTGCTTTTGTGTGTTATAAAAATTAGCGGTTTTGGCATTAGCAAAATACTGAGCCTGAAGTGTTAGTTTGCCACGACTACTGGGAGGGGTGAATTTGACGGTAAATAACTTAGCCCCTTGAACGGAAATTAGTTCGAGACTATAACCAGTCATTACTTCTGGGCTAGGACGTTTATAGGGCCCAGCGATTAAATCGAAAGCGAATTTAAAGTCTCGATCCGGAACTAATTTACTATTATCAAAATACAGATGGAAAATATAGGTGTAGACCCCATTATCTTGACTAGCAAAAGTCTGACCAAGCGGCCAAGCTAAGCTGGTCAAAATCAATAGATAAGTTATTAATTTTAGTTTTTTCATCCTAAGTGCCACCATTACTATTATAGCAACCAAGAACTTTCGGAGCATAGTTTCGAGTTTCATCAAAACCAGCATTACAAGTTTGGTGGGCAGTATCGTCATACAAACACTCCCAGCGCTGGACGGTTTTGTTGTCACAACTCTTAGCCGTATTAGCCGTAGTGCAATCGTTACTAGCTAAACAAGCTCCCGCACCGCCATTATAACCAGCGGCAATATTGCGCACACTGCTACCACAAGTACCGCCAGCGATAGATTGCAAGTAGTAGGCACCAATGCAGATACTGGCCTCAGCATTAGCTGGTTGACGCAACCAGTCGCAGGTAATATCAGCATTCACTCCACAGCGACTCTTAAAAACATTGGCCGTGGCTGGTTGTAATTGCATCAACCCACAAGAGGGTGGGTTGGAGTTACTAACCGAGTTTACATCACAGCTTGACTCCTTAAACATGACTGCCCTAATCAAAGCTTCAGTATTAACCCCACTAATTGCTATGTTAGCGGCAGCTTGTTTAATGGCAATGCCATAGGAAAACTTTCCATCACTACTTTTATCACAACTGGGTGCTGGGCAGGTACCAGAAGCTAGGCAGAGATTGACACTACTATAGCTACAGGTTTTATCACCACTTCCGCTATCACCGCCCCCGCCAGCCGCACCACCAGTCCCCCTAATTTCCGCATGGATATGGAAACCACTACTGCCAACATTGGTGCATGGTCCGGTGGTATTAAAGCTCCCGCCTCCCTCACAAGCAATCTGACTAGCGACCGCTCCTGGCTGACTCTTCATAAAACTGCGAATCGCCTCAGCGATTGTTTGGGTAGCCGGTGAAAAAGTGATATCCACCGCATTGCCAAGATAATGCGAATCATTACCACAACTATGGCTACCGGTAGTAAGACTAGAAATCTGTATACTGCTAGCGCCCTGCTTGTGAGCCCCCAAAGCGATAATCGCTCGCATTAAGTTTTTATTGACCGTAGCAGTGCCACTGGTACCACCCGCGGGGCAGGTATTGGCAGCGCATAATTTCGTTTTGCCATCACTTGAGCAACTACCAGCGTTACAAACGGCTGGACATCTTCCAGCCACGATATCGGTTATATTCTCTTTAGCCTGATGTCCCTCGCCACAAGTGGAATCGGTGCTAAAACTTAAACCAGAAGTCAGTGCTTGTTGAGCCAGGGTTTTTAACTCAGCATCACCGCAAGTGGTAGGCCCGACATTACCAGCGGTGATAGTGACAGTAAACTCTTTATCGCCCTGAGCTTTAGGGGTAGCGGAATCCTCTACCTGAACGGTAAACTCATAAGTATCTACTTTGGTCGGAGTACCCGTAATTTCGCCACTAGTTTCGTTAAGTTTTAAGCCATCAGGCAAATCGCCACTGGTTATCTTCCAAGTTACTGGTTTTTTGGCTGAGCTATCAACGGTTAAAATTTTACTGAAGGCTCTATTTACCGGGGTTTCGAAGTTTATATAATTAGTAATATAAATTCCCCAACTACCGGTTGCTCCTCCCCCACCACCAGGATTACCAATTGCATCGACTGGTTCATCCTTACATTCCAACTGCCACCAATTAGCGGCTACATTATTATCCCCCGCAATGGTACGTAGTGTGGTATTAACAATTAGCCAAGCGGTAACCAAAATCAATAAACCCCAGCCAGTATTACGAAAGACCTTATAGCCCTTCTGTACCGTGCCAGGATCCATCCCACCCAGTAAAATCAAAAAGCCAGCATACAAAAAAAGCAGGGTCGCCATTACCGGCATCAGATAGAAAAACAGGAAGTCAAAAAGATTTTTTATTAGTTTAAGAATGTCGCAGGTCTGACAAAGCGCCTGCCTGGTACCATCAGCATTAGTACCACCACATGGCACCAGCGCATCAAGCGCTTGGGCGCCGCTGGCCCAAGTTAATAATAAAAAGGCCACTCCGAAAGCCACCCACATTATCCACCACTTATTGCGAAACATTCGTTCAATCATTTTATCGACGTTGTGTCAGGAGATTAATTTTATCTTCGGCCGCTTTTAAGGCCGAACGAGCATCGCGCCGACTGAAATTGACATCGTCAATCATATCCGCCAAAACTTGTTCAAGCGCAATATTGTCTACCTGCCACCAAGATTTAGCAGTCAGAGTTTGCCCAAGGAAAACCGCTAACTCAATGCCGTCGTTTTTCTGTTCATCAATTAAATCACGTCGGGCAGTAGGATTCTGGGTAGCATTAAGATAGGTCGCCACCCCAGCCCGCGAACTCAGAAAAACTAAAAACTTCCAAGCCTCCAGTGCGTTAGCCGAGGCTTTGGAAACGGTCGGTGCCCAGTAGTTGGCGTAATTAATGGGATTTTGAGCATTCAGTTGCGGCACTGAGGCAATACTAAAATTCAAGCGCGGTGCTTGTTGGCGCAAAGTTTTAATCTGATGGCTATAGTTAAACATCATGGCCACGGTCCCCTCACGAAAAGCATCAATTGAGTAGTGCTGGGCATCGTTCCAGGTATAAACTCGCTTAGCTGGACTAGAAAAATCGGTGTAGTAGGTCAAGGCAATTTCCGCTAAATCTTTACCATTAGTGTAGTTCGACAAACTAGCACGGTTACTCTGTCGATCAAAGATTGGTACACCGCTCTGCAATAATAACAACGAAAGGATGTCAGTAGAGCGATTGATGTTTTTGGCCGTACCGATGGCCGCCCCCGCTCGGTTAATGTTGTTGTTTTGATCAATCTGGGCGATTTGCGTTACGGCCTGATTAAACTCTTCCCAGGTACGCGGTGGAGTGGCAACACCGGCCGCGTTGAGAATGTCTTTGCTATAAAAGAGTGCCAGCGTATCAAGGTAGATTGGCAAAGCGTAAATTTGGCCATTGTTGGTCAGATCGCTTTCTGCCACGGCGGCAAATTGTTGTTGGAAATCAGCTAGACTAAACTGGGCATCTTTTTGTGGTAGGGGAACAATTTTCCTCAGATGCTTGGGTAGCCAAGTGTTGTGCATTAACCAGATATCTGGCCCCTGGCCAGAAGCAAAAGCATTAATCAAACTCGGTTCATAGTCATTGAAGCTAAACAGTTTGTAGGTAATCTGCACCTTGGGGTTGATGGCGTGGTAGGCGCTAACAGCCGCCTGAAAAGCATTTTGATCATCGAATACGCCCCAGAATTGTAGATTAACCGCCTGGCTGGTAGTACCGCTTCCTTTCATAATCACCACCAAACCAAGAATAATAACAAAAGCCAGTAGGGCGCCAGCAATAATGATTAGTTTTTTCTGTGACATGATTAGGACTTTTGAAAAACTAGACCAAAATGAAAGTCACCAGCGGCAAAGGCACGCACGGAGTTAAAACCACTGCTCTCGACTAGCGCTTTGATTGTATTAGGGTCAAGCCGCTCTGTGATGGGTGGCCCAAAACCACCTGCTCCGGATTGAGGTGCATCGGCCGCCTTTTTCCAATCAATGATTACTAGATCAGAACCAACTTTTAGTACTCGGCGGGCTTCTTTAATAATCTCCGCCTGTTTTTGCGACTGAAATAAAATATTAGCTAGCAAAACAAAATCTTGGGAAAAATCTCCTAGTCCGGTCGAGCCTAAGACCTCTAAATTGGCACGCTTAGTTTGCAAATTGCGTACACCAGCAGCAACGGCCTTAAGTCGAACCGATTCCAGCGCTGGTTCCATTACATCTACCGCAGTAACAACGCCACTCTCCCCCACTTGTTGTGCCATCAAGACGGTAAAATATCCGGCGCCCGCGCCAAAATCCGCCACCTTCATGCCGGGGCGTAAACCAAATTGACTGACGATCGCCAATGGATTAATAAACTCGCTATTCACTACTTAATTTTAGCACAAATGAATAATTCAGAGTAGAAAATAGTCAACTGAACGTCCCGCTGCCCGATGTTGTACTTGCCTTTGGCACGCAGGGACGGCTACACCGGCACTACTGAGGCCACACCGTCACCCACCGCCATCTTCATGACGCGTACACCTTGGGTAGCACGACCGAGTACGGAAACACTATCTAAGGTGGTGCGAATCACCTGACCCTTTTGTGAGATAGCGATAATTTCTTTATCTTCGGGGTTAACAATATGCGCGCTGACAATCTTGCCGGTCTTGGGAGTAAGCTTAGCGGTTTTAATACCCTTGCCACCACGGTTTTGCACCTTGTAGTAGCGCAGGTCACTACGCTTGCCATAACCGTTAGCCATCACTACCAAAACTTTCAAATCTTTTTCCGGCATATCAGTCGGAATTACTTCAGCGCCAATCAATTTGGCACCCTTGTCTAAGCGCATACCAATCACTCCACCCGCCGAGCGACCCATCGCGCGCACATCTTTTTCTTTAAAGCGAATGGAGTTACCATCGGCGGCCACCAACATGATTTCATCTTTACCGGTCGTTGCCGAGACCCATTTCAGCTGATCACCAGTTTGTAGTTTAATCGCAATCAAACCGTTGGCGCGCACGTTTTCAAATTCTGAAACGTCCACCTTTTTTACCACACCTAATTCAGTAGTCATAAACAAGAAACCGGTCTGCTTGCCTTTGGGTAACGGCACCACCGCAGTAACGGCCTCACTACCAGAAATATTTAAGAAGTTAGCTAAAGCCTTGCCTTTGGCCTGACGACTGGACTCCGGCACCTCATAACCCTTGGTACGGAAGGCCTTGCCAGAATTAGTAAAGAATAAAATTGTGTCATGGGTGTTGGCCATGAAGAACTGGCTGACAATGTCTTCGTCTTTAGTCGCCATGCCCACCAAACCTTTACCGCCCCGTTTCTGCGCCCGTATGGCATCCGGCGCCATGCGTTTGATGTAGCCACTATTAGTAACCATGAACAAGCTATCTTCTTCCGGCATTAACTCTTCTTCGCCGACTTCTTGTAGCGCACCCTTAATTACCTTGGTGCGACGTTCGTCGCCGTACTTTTCTTTTAATTCCACAAACTCCTTCTTCACTACGGCTAAAATCTTTTTGGAATGCTTTAATAAATCCTCGAGATAAGCAATCAGGGACAGCTTCTCCGCCAACTCGTCTTCAATCTTTTTACGCTCTAGACCGGCTAAAGCCCGCAACTTCATTTCTAAAATAGCCGTGGCTTGCAGTTCAGAAAAGCTAAACTTCTTCATTAAGTTACGCAACGCTTCCTCTTGTGAAGCCGAAGCACGAATTAATTTGATAATCGCATCAATGTGGTCGAGCGCTTTTTTCAGGCCCTCTAAAATGTGAGCGCGATCTTTCGCTTTACGTAGATCAAACTGACTACGCCGGGTTACTACCACCTGACGGTGCTCAATAAACTTTTCCAGCAACCCCTTGAGGCTCATGGTCTGGGGCTGAATACCGTCAACTAGCGCCACCATATTAAAATGGAAGGAACGTTGTAGCTCGGTATATTTAAATAGCTGGTTGAGCACCTTGCGTGGGAAAGCATCATTTTTCAACTCCACTACAATGCGCATCCCCTCACGATCAGACTCGTCGCGAATATCTCTAATGCCGTCAATTTTCTTCTCTTTTACTAAATCGGCCATCTTTACAATCAAATCTGCCTTGTTCACCTGATAAGGAATTTCTGAGACAACAATTTCGAAACCACGCTTAGCCTCGACGATATCGGCCTGCGCGCGCATAATCACCGGCCCCCGACCAGTCGCGTAGGCATTATTAATATCCTGTTGATTATAGATAATCCCGCCAGTCGGAAAATCTGGACCTTTAACGAATTGGCCAAGATCTTTGTTCTCCGCCTCAGGATTATCAATTAAATGGGTCAGTCCGTCGATTATCTCGCCTAAATTATGGGGTGGAATATTGGTAGCCATACCCACCGCAATACCCATAGTACCGTTGATTAACAAGTTAGGAATTACTGCCGGCAAGACTACTGGCTCCTGACGACTGGAATCGTAGTTATCGACAAAATCTACGGTGTCCTTGTCGATATCCAACAAAATATCGCTAGCAATTTTTGACAAACGCGCCTCGGTGTAACGTTCAGCCGCTGGGCTATCGCCGTCCACTGAACCAAAGTTTCCCTGCCCCTCTACTAATGGATAGCGCAAAGAAAAATCTTGGGCGAGACGAGCCATGGCATCGTAAATCGCTGTGTTGCCATGAGGATGATAATTACCCATTACGGTACCAGTAATACGAGCGGACTTCACAAATTTAGTACCCGGTCGTACTCCCATATCGTCCATGGCGAAAAGAATACGACGTTGCACCGGCTTTAAACCATCCCGCACATCCGGTAAAGCACGCGCCACAATTACGCTCATCGCGTAATTGATATAGGCCGAACGCATCTCCTCAACAATCTCGCGCGGTCTAATCTCCCCGGTAGACTTAGTTTTTTCCGGTTCTGTAGTCATACGGTCTAATTCTTAGCGCTCCGGGGAAAGTGGTAGAGTAAGGTAACTCCCTTCCCCTAGGCCACTATTATTAACTTGAAAATTATTATTCTCGATACTGGTAGACCCGCCACCAAACAACTCACCGATACTGGCACGCATTAAATTGAAAGTATCACGCAAGGCAGAAAAGGAAAAATTGGAAGTTTGCGCTGGTGGATTGGCATTAGTCACGTTAGTCGATAACACCGTCTGTTTAGGCACAATGGCAAAACCTTCACTGAACTGATTGACTACCTGGTCATCAGCATTTAAGAGCGCCACCACCCGCGCCTCAGTGGAACGGAACCAAACAAATATCACCAAGGAAAAACTGGTGGCGACACAAAGGTACATTAGTACGCGCCGCACTGACTCAGACTGGCTACGAATTTCCTGTAACAACTGATCAAACATTTTTAGATATTAAATACCACTAATTTCATCTCCTCCGCCGGTAAAGTTTTGTCACTCAATTTTAACTTATCGGTTGACTCCACTGGCAATCCTACTGTTTTGACAAATTTGTCCACCCCATCAATTGTCTTGGACAACTTCAGCCCAGGTAACTGATAGTGCATTGGAATGATAAATTTTGGTTCAATCTGGGCAACCACACTGGCCGCCGTTTTATGGTCAATCGTATACTGACCACCCACTGGGATCATTAAAACATCCACCTCGCCAATGGCATCGATCTGTTCTTCGCTTAACTGCTCTTGACCCAAGTCACCTAAATGACAAAGTGTTACCCCTTCGGCTTTAATAACATAGATGGTGTTTAAGCCACGTTCTGCGCCACCGCTGTTATCGTGAAAAGATTGAATCCCATGGATGTACACCCCTTTAGCTTCATACTCACCAGGACCGACAACAATCAAAGGGGTACCATCTACCTCGCCCACGCTATTATGATCGTGGTGCTGATGGGTAACCAGAATAATGTCATCCTTAACCCGCGGTGGTCGTAAACCAATTGCCTTATCAAAAGGATCAATCAAAAGGGTAAAATTTTTGCCCTCTAAACGAAAACAGCTATGGCCAAACCAGCTCAATGTCATGCTTAAATTGTAGCAAAATTACAAAAAGAATCAACGTCCCGCTACCGAAGTTGCGCCTGCCTTTGGCAAGCCGGGACAAGTCTCAAGCAATCCTGGCTTAACGCGAAGGCAATATCGGCACTGGGGCGCCTGGGCTTGCTAAAGCACCCTGAATTATGTAGGATGTAGTCCATGACTAATCAATTGGATAACAGTATTAATGTCGCCAACACCTCCGGAGCAGAGGTGGTTTCAATGAAAGAAATCTTAGCCCAGTATGAACCGCTCTTCCCTCGTTTAGGTGAAGTGCTTTCTGGTACCGTAATTAGCGCCACTCACAATAGTATTCTAGTTGACCTGGGCACTCTTGGCACCGGGATAATTTACCCTTCTGAGTTTTACGATAATCCCGGACTGCTAAAGACCCTTGCCCCAAGCGAAACTATTCCAGTTATCTTGCTCGACGTTGAAGATGAGAATGGCTACCGTGTCCTTTCTCTGAAGCGCGCTCAAATCACTAGTGCCTGGGAAAGTATTTATCAGAAAAAAGAGTCAGGCGAAATTATCGCGGTCACTATCATGAACATTAATAAGGGGGGTCTGATTGTAGAGTTGCATGGCATTCAAGGCTTTCTGCCATTATCCCAACTGGCTCCGGCGCATTACCCTAAAATCCAAGGGGGCGATACCACTCAGATTGTACAAACCCTACAAAAATTCCGTGGTCAGGTTTTTAACATCAAAATTATCGATTGCTCGGAAGAGGAGGGCAAATTAATCGTCTCCGAGCGCGCCACCCTCAATGATCAACTGAAAGCTGAGTTAAGCAAGTTTACGCTCGATCAAGTAGTAGAAGGAGAAATCACTGACATTACCGAATTCGGTGCTTTCATCCGCCTCACCGATGACCTAGAAGGCTTGATCCACATTTCGGAAATTGACTGGAAGTTGGTAGAAAATCCCCGCGACTACTTGAAGGTTGGCCAAAAAGTGACCGCCAAAATAATTAGTTTGGACAACGACCGAGTTTCGCTCTCGCTTAAAGCCCTGCAACCTGATCCCTGGGAAGGCATCGAAACAAAATTCACCGTTGGGCAAAGTATCAGTGGTGAGATTATAAAAATTACCAACTACGGCATCTTAATCCAGGTTAGTGAACAAATCATGGGCCTAGTACCGGCGGCCGAACTGAAAGAGCGCAAAGAGTGGTCCCCGGCCCTGGGCGAAGTAGTTAAGGCGGCCATTGTTAACATTGACTCCAAAGAACACAAAATGCTGCTCACTCTGGAAGGTTCGGCCGCTCCTGTCGTTAGTGCTTAGGACTACGAGAAATAACTGACGCCTTCTCCTATTTGCTTATGAAAACCATCTTAAGATATGTTCTAATTGTCTTTGTAATCCTTCTGGGATTGTCCGGCTTGGTAGCCGCCATCTCCTCCGGCAGTCACCCTGGCAACGAACTGTCACTCACTCAATTAGTAGAAAAAATAAATGCTGGCAAGGTTAGCGAAATCTCCGTCAGTGGCGATGATTTAAAGATAAAGTCAGAAGATAAAGATTTTACTGCCAAAAAAGAACCTGGCGTTGGCCTCGGCGAAACTTTATCCGATCTGGGAGCAGAAAAAGCTAATTTGGCTAAAGTTAACATCTCTATAAAAAATCTGGGTGGGGCCTGGCTGTTTTTCTCTAATGTTTTACCAATTGTCTTACCGATACTATTCCTGGGTTTTATCTTCTGGTTTATGTTCCGTCAGGCCAAGCAGGGCTCAATGCAGTTTATGAGCTTCGGCAAATCACGCGCCAAGTTGGCCACCCCCAACGGTGGTAAGCGTATTACCTTTCACGACGTAGCCGGCCTAGAGGAATCTAAACAAGAAATTGAAGAGGTGGTGGAGTTTCTTAAAGATCCCAAAAAGTTCCATAAACTAGGGGCGCGCATTCCCCGTGGCATTTTGCTAATCGGCTCCCCGGGCACCGGCAAAACCCTCTTGGCCAAAGCGGTGGCTAACGAGGCTGGTGTCCCCTTCTATTCAGTATCCGGTTCAGAATTCGTAGAGATGTTCGTTGGTGTTGGGGCTAATCGTGTGCGCGACACTTTTGACCTGGCTAAGCGGACCTCACCTTCAATTATCTTTATCGATGAGATTGATGCGGTTGGTCGCCAACGCGGCGCTGGTCTAGGCGGTGGCCACGATGAGCGCGAACAAACCCTCAACCAAATCCTGGTGGAAATGGACGGCTTTGCCACTGATAACGCGGTAGTGGTTTTAGCCGCCACTAATCGTCCCGATATTCTCGACCCAGCGTTGTTGCGTCCTGGCCGTTTTGATCGCCGTATTATTCTAGACGACCCCTCGCTTAATGATCGCGAAAAGATTTTAGAAATTCACCTAGAAGATAAGCCCGTAGATAAAGATATTAATTTGCGCGTCGTAGCCGAACGCACGCCAGGCTTTTCTGGTGCCGATTTGGCCAACCTGATTAATGAGGGAGCCATTTTGGCGGCGCGCTTGAACCAGACCAAAATTACCCAGCACAATCTACTACAGTCAATTGAAAAAGTGATGCTCGGTCCGGAACGCCGTAGTCATGCCCTCTCCAAAAAAGAAAAAAAGATTACTGCCTACCATGAAGCTGGCCACGCGCTTTTAGCCGCTACCCTCCCCCACTCTGACCCGGTCCACAAAATCTCTATTATCGCCCGCGGACGCGCCGGTGGTTATACCTTAAAGCTCCCCAGCGAAGATCGTCACCTCCGCTCACGCTCCGAGTTTGAATCTGAATTAGCCGTACTGCTCGGTGGTTTCACCGCAGAACGCCTAATCTTTAAAGAGATGACCACGGGCGCTTCTAATGACCTCCGGGTAGCCTCTGATCTAGCGCGCAAAATGGTAACAGAATTTGGTATGTCTGATACGCTTGGACCAGTTACTTATGGCGAAAAAGAAGAATTGGTATTTCTCGGTAAAGAGATGACCACACATAAAAATTACTCAGAGAACACCGCTCTACTAATTGATAAGGAAATCAAAAAACTTATCACCAAAGCCATGCTTACTGCTAAGAAAGTCCTAACTGAAAAAATGGCCCAACTAACCAAGGTGGCCGAAAAGTTAATTGAAAAAGAAACCTTGGAACAGAAGGAGTTTTATGCTTTACTCAAGGCATAGGAATGTTGATAATATAATTGAACCATAGAGTACTCTGTGCTATAGTTGGTGCTATATGGTACGAGTATTAGATCGGCAAGAAGCAGTTCGTCTAAGAAAACTGGGCAAGAGTTTCACTTATATTAGAAAAAAACTTAACGTGGCTAAGGGAACGTTGTCTTATTGGATTAGTGGGATTAAATTAACAAAAGAACAGCTAAAAAATATCCAAAAAGAGGGCCGAGCGCTACAGGTGGAGCGATATATAAAAACCCGGAAGGAGCAACGTAAAAAAATATTTGACACTTTTTGCGAGATTGAAAGGGCTAATTTGCTACCACTAACCAAAAGGGATTTTCTTGTTGCTGGCCTCTTTCTATATCTAGGCGAGGGTAGTAAATCTACCTGGTGGGAAACTGGAATCTCTAATAGTAACCCAGCAATCATACGATTCGTTATTTTCTGGCTCACCAAAATATTAAAGGTGCCAAAAAACAAAATTAAAATATACTTACACCTTTACAAGAACATGGATATAAAAAAAGAGCTCGGGTTTTGGAGTGAGACCACAAAAATCCCATTAACACAGTTTAGAAAACCTTACGTAAAAAAGACCAGTTCTCTTGCCATAGACTACTTTACCTTTGGCCACGGTACCTGTAATGTATTAGTTAACGGTGGAGATATTAAAAACAAGATAATGGCTGGAATTAGAGTTATTTTAGAGGAGGCTAAAAGTCGGATTGATAACTCTACCCCATCCTCGCCACGATTCATTTAAATATAGTTGGGGCGTGTATTTTAACGGTTAGAATCGGTCTCTTATAAAGACCTGGCGATGGTTCGACTCCATCCACGCCCACCGAGAGTATAAGTATCAAGTCAGGGGGCGCTTAGCTCAGTGGTAGAGCGACTCGTTTACACCGAGTAGGCCGTTGGTTCAATCCCAACAGCGCCCACCAAAGCCATGAAGAAATACCAAAAAGAACTAGATACTTGGTTTAAGAAAAACCACTGGCAGTATTGGTCTCCCCTTTCTATGCTAGCTCGCCTTTACGAAGAGTGCGGCGAATTTGCCCGCCTGGTAAATCATCTTTATGGCGATAAGCCAAAACGAAGCGACGAAAAAGAGCAGGAACTAGAAGAAGAAATCGGCGATATAATTTATACATTAATCTGCTTCGCCAACTCCAATAATATTGACCTCGATAAGGCCATCCGAAAAAGTTTTAACAAGGTCATCACTCGGGATAAAAATAGGTACAGCAAAAAGAAATCCTAATGTCACTCGATATTGTTTACGAAGATGCCGACTGTCTGGTAATTAACAAGCCGACCGGCTTAACGGTACACAAAACTAGCCCGGATGACCCACAAATCACAGTGGTGGATTTGTTATTAGAAAAGTATCCGGAAATTGCTGGGATTGGTGACCACTCAATGGATTCGGCAAACTCACCACAAGTTAACACTGACCTAGTTAACTCCCTCCGTCCCGGGATTGTACATCGTCTTGATAAAGAGACCTCCGGCTTAATGATCATCGCCAAAAACCAGCCAGCCTTTGATTATTTAAAAGCACTTTTTAAAGAGCGTGAGATTAAAAAAACCTATCTCGCCCTAGTCTTTGGACAACTAAAAAATGAAAGCGGCACAATTGACCTTCCACTGGGCAAAATTGGCACCAAATCTACCACCCAAATCAGTGGCCAAAAGGAGCTGACCGAACGTTCTGCTATTACCGATTATAAAGTTTTAGAATACTACCTCCTAGACCCTATTAGCTACTCCCTACTAGAAGTCTCCCCTCACACCGGAAGAACCCACCAGATTCGAGTGCATTTAAAATCTATCGGCCACCCGATTGTCGGTGACAAACTTTATGCTGGCAAACGCCATCTCGCCCCAGCTGGGCTAAACCGCCTCTTCCTTCATGCCCAAAGACTAGCCTTTACCACCCCCAGTGGTAGCAACATGGTCCTGGAGGTAGACTTGCCCGAGGAATTGACTAACTGTCTAAATTCTATTAGTATAGCCAGATAACTTTATCCCTATGTCTACCCTAGCAATCTTCAACCAAGGCATTAAACAGCCCACCAGCCCAGCTACCACTGGTGATACCGTACGCGTCCATCAAAAGATTAAAGAAGGCGAAAAGTACCGCATTCAGATCTTTGAGGGCGTCGTAATCTCGCACAAACACGCTGGCCAAAGCGCTACTATTACCGTCCGCCGCACTAGCGGTGGTTATGGCGTTGAGCGTGTTTTTCCTTTGGCTATGCCGGCAATTGAAAAGATCGAGATTGTTAAAACTTCTAAGGTCCGTCGCGCTAAACTCTACTATTTGCGTGCTAAGAGCGCCAAAGAAACTCGTCGCAAGTTGCGGGCGCAAACGATTGAGAAGACTGATGTTGTCAAGTCTTCCGATGCTCCTTCCGAGACCCAAGAATAATCTGGTATACTCTTTCACTTTGAGGTATAATTGCTAGGTGGATGCTAGAACATCAACAAAAACCATTACCTGGTCACCAAATCTTGCCTATGTAGCAGGCTTAATGGCTAGTGATGGTTACATGTCAAAGGATCATAGACACATGGTATTTGTCTCCAAAGACTTGCAATTAGTCAGGACCTTCAAAAAATGTCTTGGTATTAAAACAAAGATTTCTTTAAAAAAGAGTGGTTTTTCTCCCAATAAAAGTTATCACTTTGTTCAATTTGGAGATGTTGCTCTGTACCGTTTTTTTTCGAAAGTCGGGATTACACCAGCAAAATCTAAAACCATCGGAGCATTAAAAATCCCGAACAGATTATTTTTTGACTTTCTCCGTGGCAGTTTTGATGGAGATGGCAGTTTCTATTCATACTGGGATAAGCGATGGGCCTCTAGTTTCCTCTTTTATTTGAGCTTCATATCTGCAAGCTTGGACCATATTAAGTGGCTACAGGAAAAAATTAAAAACTTGGCTGGCCTTCATGGACATGCAGGCAAAAAAATGTACGATAATAGTGCCTACCAGCTAAAATACGCAAAAACAGAAGCAAGGGTGCTAATAAAGAAAATGTATCACTCGACAAATGTTCCCAAACTTGAGAGAAAATACAAAAAAGTTTACGCTGTATTAGCAATAGACAACGATCACGCGCGGGTGTTGTAATGGTAGCCA
>Ga0209541_10001643_pt1 | contig 43983 bp, 43 predicted proteins | sample RifCSPlowO2_01_FD_184027 | JGI IMG/M metagenome (GOLD analysis project Ga0209541, IMG submission 184027) | Groundwater microbial communities from Rifle, Colorado - Rifle CSP2_plank lowO2_0.1 (SPAdes) (version 2) | ecosystem: Environmental > Aquatic > Deep subsurface > Groundwater | place...
TCCAACTCCTTAGCACTCCGTAAATCCGTTACCGTTATAATCGCGCCCTGACGCAAAAAAAATTTGACTGCCTCAATGCCAGTCCCCTTCTCATAGAGTCCAAGCCCCATGACAGTCACGCGTTTATTTTGAAAATTATTTATGTTCATGTTTCATGTGCTGGCCTCGGGTAGTAAACACTTTTTTATGAACACGCACTTCAGTCATGGCTTTGATAATTTGCCATGACATTTTAAAATATTCTTTTAGTCCTCCCCAAAATCCAAACTTGGTAATTTTTTTAACAATTTTAATGCCAGGCATTTTTACTTTACAGTACTTCAGTTTGTTAGCACGACAATAGTAATTTAACGCGCTCTCTGCTTTAAACCCTTTCATATAGCTATCAGGGATATCGGTAAAAACCTTGCGGAGCATGGCGCGCTCACCACCAATCAAAGGCAAATACTGCTGGAGCCAGGTAAAAAATATACCGCGATCGCGAAGCCCTACATTCATGGTACACTTTCCTTCAAGCACTGGTTTTACAATATCTTCAATGTGCTTGACCGTAAATCCGGACAGATCCGCATCAGCAAAAAATAAAATCGGCGCGTCAGTATGCGTGACTCCATGCGCCATCGCAGAACCCTTGCCATGCCGCCAAGGAAACTCGTGCACTAAATCCGCGCCAGCTTCGCGCGCAATTTCCGCAGTCTTATCCTTTGAACCATCAGAAATTACAATCACCTCGCTTAAAAGCGGCGAGGACTTCAGAGTTTTAACTACTCCACCGATAGTTTTTTCTTCGTTAAATGCCGGAACAATCGCAGCGACTTTCATAATGTGATACGAATCTACAAATTTTATCCGAATCAACGAATATACGAATCTACGAATGACATTCGCATATTTGTAGATTCGCCACTACATTCGCTGATTCGTATCATAATCGCCGCATTTTTATATCGTATAATACTTCCTCTACCCTTCTCAAATTCTGCTTTGCTTGATCATATTTTGTGCGCAGATAACCGGTCAGATCAAATTTTATCAGTTCACCAACAATTGCTTGTACAGCTTCCACAAGTTTCTCAACGTCTTGCATACGACCTTGTGTTGCACGCTGAACGCACTTGCGCGTTAGCTCGCCGGTCAAGTCAGACAATCCCGCCAAATAGGTATCCGCGTCAATTCCTTTTAGGGCTAAGCCCTTAGCATATTCAGGGCTTAGCCCTTTATTACGCAAAAATTCATAAAACAATTTTGCTTCCACATATTCCTCCAGCGCCGCCCGATAAGCGCCTTCCCAGCGCAGACCATCGTGCTTTTTGAACTGTGGCTCCAGACCCTTGAAGGTGCGCTCCACCTCGGCAAGCAATCGTGCTGCATCTTTTTCATCATCCCGATGCAAGGCAAAAATCGCCTGCTTGGCTTTGGAAAGCGCAGTATTGGAAACTCCAATCAATTCCCGCCTTGCCGCCTCATACGTATCGTATTCCTTCTTAAGACGTGCAAATAGTTTTTGGTTAAGCATACTATGATACGAATCTACAAATTTTATCCGAATCAACGAATACACGAATCTACGAATGCCATTCGCATATTTGTAGATTCGCCACTACATTCGCTGATTCGTATCTTATGAACCATTATACCACACCTCCCCAAAACAGAAAAGTATACCCCGTACCATTCCTTCAGAAACACTTGAAAATAAAAAAGCCGTAGGCGAAGCCGGGCTCGCGTACGGTCTTTCATTAACGCTTATCGTGCTTGGGAATCGGTACCGGAGCCCCGCTTGCGCGGGGTGGGACTCCTACATTCAGATGCCTATCGTGTCAAAGTTGACTGTGTAGTAAAGCGAATGACTGCATACATAACAGGCATTACCAAAATAAAGAATAGACCAATCACGAGTGCAAGGATTCCTTGTCTTTTTCGATTTTCAGAAAAAAAGTACGCGATAGTACCAATTGGCGCAACAAAAATAAGTAATACAATCCAAAGCGCACGACTACTTTTAAGATCCTTTCTAGTAAATGCCCCGTAAAGAGCCATAATCCAAAGTACGGCAAACACCACTATTGCTACCACATTGAGAATTCCTAAAATTGAATTAAGAAATGCCATAGGGAAAATATAAATGTTATTGAATTATTTTCAATTAATTATAGCACACCCCTGGATGCAGTGGGGTGTGGATAAATAAAAATGGCCTATAATCAGCTCCCTACCACCGCACATGCCATCATCACTGCATCTTTTGCTCACCGCGTCCCAACCTACATATCCTTAATGCGGCCGCATTACAAATGTGTAGGTTTTTCTTACTGCCCATCCATTCGGCACATAATATAATGACGACCATCAAATCTCTACCGATCACAGTGCGCCGGCTAAAAACCGGCGGCTACCGTTCGGCTACCGTTCTTTCGTTTTACAATAAAAATTCCTTTGACAAGTTCAATCAGCGCGATGTTTACGATGCCGAGGCCAATAAGTGGAAGCCAATTATCAAAACGCAATGGTACAGTACGCAAGATGTGCTGAAGAAACGGAATATACACCGCGCCGACAAGCATCACAATACCCACAAGCACAGAGACGAGAAGATATTTGTTGGTGAGCGGATTCATTGTCCACATGAACCGATGAAGACTGCGAATGGAGTAAATAGTAAATAGTGTGTTAATGCCCAATCCTACAAATATCATAGTGCGAATATAAACGATATCATACCCTTTTGTAAAAAGATAATAATAAAAACTAAAAAGGAGCAGGCTGGCGGTAATGCCTACACCGAATATCAAAATCCTCAACTGGAGATCTAGAAGTGGAGTGTTTCTTTTTCGCGGGGACTCTGTCATAAGGCCTGGCTCGGCCGGATCAAACGCAAGCGCCATGGAAGGAAAGGAATCCTCAATAAGATTTATCCAGAGAATTTGCGCGGCAAGCACCGGAAGCGGCATGCCAAGGAGAAGACTTCCGGCTACAATAATAATCTCTTTCCAACTGGTTGAAAGGAGAAATGCAACAACTTTCTTCACATTTTCATAAATCGTCCGTCCACCCTCAACCGCGCCCACAATGGTTTTAAAATTGTTATCAAGAAGCACCACATCCGCGGCTTCTTTGGCCACGTCCGTCCCAGAGCCCACCGCAATCCCAATATCCGCGGCCTTAAGCGCTGGCGCGTCGTTGACTCCATCTCCTGTCATGGCCACAGATTTGCCTAACTTATGGAAGGCATCAATAATACGCACTTTATGTTTAGGAAGAACGCGCGCGAACATGCTTACATTGCCAACATGCTGTGCCAGCGCTTCATCATCCAGCGCATCCATCTGCTCACCAGTCAGAACTTCGCCAGTAAGTCCAAGCTCCGCCCCAATTGCCGCAGCGGTTTTTGCATGATCTCCCGTAATCATGACAGTGCGAATGCCTGCATTTTTTGCTACCTCAACAGTTTCACGCGTGTTTTCGCGCAAAGGATCTTTCATTCCTAAAAACGCGACAAAAGTCAAATGATCTGGTGGAAGCGCATTGTGCTCTAAATCTTTCAGCGTCTTCACGGCAGATTCCACTTCGCGATACGCAACTGCAAGAATACGCATCCCCTGCTCTGCCATTTTTTCAAGTTTTAAGGTAAGTGCGTGCTTTTGCGGCGCGGTCATTTTACATGCCGCTATTACTTTTTCCGGCGCGCCGCGGACATAAAGTAAATTCCCATCATGGCTTTTATGCAAAGTTGCGGCCCATTTGCGCGCGCTATCAAATGGAATGGCGTCAATTTCCGGCATTGCGCGATTAAGTTTCAAAGGATCAAGCCCAGCTTTAATGCCAGCGCGCAAAAGCGCTTTTGAAGTTAAATCCGCGCCTTCATTGCCTACTATTGCAATTTCCAGAGCGTGCATGGCTCCTCGTGGCCAGGCCACGGGTTGCGCCTGCGGCAGTGGCCTGGCCACTCCCGCCGCGTCCACAATTTCCACCACTTCCATCTCTCCGGTGGTGAGCGTTCCGGTTTTATCCGTGCAAATTATTGAAACACTCCCTAAAGTTTCGGCGGCAAGCAAGCGCTTCACAATGGCACTGCGCCGGGCAAGCGCGCGCATTCCAAGGGCAAGTATAACTGTGAGTGAAATAAGCAATCCTTCCGGAATCGCGGCAACCGCAACTGCCACTGCGATCAAAAATATCTCTACAATGCTTCGCCCTTGAAGGATCCCCACTCCAAAAATCCCAACTGCAATAAGTACTGTTACCATTCCCAAAATTTTCGCAAGTTTATGCAATTGGCTTTGAAGCGGCGTTATTGGCTCTACTACTTTTTGTACCAAAAGCGCAATTTCTCCAAAGGCGGTTTCTTTGCCGGTTGCCACAACAACCGCAATCGCTTTTCCACGTGTGACAGTTGTGCCCTGCCATACCATGTTTGCCCGCTCCACAAGCGTAACTGCTGATTGAAGAGTCCTTGTGTGTTTTGCAACCGGGAGCGATTCTCCGGTAAGCGCCGCCTCATTAACTTCAAAATCAAACACTTCCAAAAGCCGCGCGTCTGCGGAAATCCGATCGCCTGCGTGAAGCAAAAGTATATCGCCTGGTACAATTTCAGACGCATCCACTAACATTTCCCTCACCCTCCCCTCTCCCTGAGGGAGAGGATGGCCGGAGGCTAGGTGAGGGGATCCTTGCCGTATAACCCGCGCCTTGTGCTGTACCATTGCTTTAAGCGCGGCAAACGCCTCATCTGCTTTCCATTCTTGCCAAAATCCAATCGCGGCATTGACCACCACTGCTGCTAAAATCACACCCATATCTACAAATTCACGCAGGACTGCGGTAATGAGGGCCGCAATCAAAAGTACATAGACCATCGGACTGCGTAACTGGCGCCAAAAAATAGAAAATATCGAAGGCCGCTTGTCCTCCGGCAATACATTCGGACCGTATTTTTGAAGCCGTGCTTTTGCTTCTGCATTTGTCAGCCCCTCCTTTGTCGCGCCAAGTTGCTCAAAAACCTCGGTAAATTTCAAAGCGTGCCAATTGATCTTTGCCATACCCGCCTAAATTTTCCCGCTTCTGCCAAAGGCAGCGAACGAGATATTAATTATTTTGACTGCTACAGATAAGGGGAACCTCTGTCGCATGTGGAATCGCTCATTGTATGCTGGAAAATTTAGCGCGGGCATAGTTTGATTTCAATTAACCTTCAACCGCAAGACGGGCAAGTTGATAGGAAATAGTAGATTCGGCCCCTTGATTCAAATTGATATAGTTTCTGCCAATGCCATCATAACATCCACCTGTAGTTCTATCATAGACAACCTGTCCCAAAATATTATCGCCAAGAAACCAATAAAATGCTTGGTACATGAATGTTCTGTATTGCTTGTCCTTTGATATATCATACATCGCTTTTAGTCCTTGCACCATTGCGGATGCATCCTCAGATTGTTGATCAAAGTATTCCCGCCGGCTGCCTTTTTTAAACCAGCCATCTTGTCCTATAGCCATATACATTCCCTCTTCAAAAGTTTGCTGAATCAAAAAATCAAGTGTTTTTTTACCGACTTCCAGATAACGAGTCTCCGAAGTTGCGCGATAGGAAAGCAAAAGCGCTTCAGATAACACCGCGTTGGAATATGTCAGATATTCTTCAAACCATTGCCATTGCTCATCACTGCAAACAGAATAAAATTTAACAAGGCGATCGCAGTAAAAGCGCAATATGGTTCCCAATTCCGAATTCTTTTCTTTTTCACATATAAAGGCAAGACCTTTGCAATAAAACGCAATGGCGCGTGGAGAACCAAATTGCATTGCACAATTCACCCCTTTAAAAAATAATTCTCTCGCGCGCGCTCGTTCGGTCTTTGGGATCGCGGATATGCTTGAAATGCGCGCCAGCGCATAGAGCGCTCGCGCATTGGCATCTTCAAGATTTTCCTGGTTATTTTTCATTGTGTCAAACGAACGATCAGCATTGATATAATTTTCAAATAATCTTTTTGGCGCTTGCACAAGGGCATGCGCCAAAACATTCGGCCCTGCCGCGTATTCCAAAAAAGTTAAATATATTTTTATAAGGGCGAGAACGCCAGGTTTTTTCGTTTGTTCATAATATAATCCTGCCGCAATAAGCGCTCGCGCGTTATCATCAACCGTATAACCAAATTCCGGACTCGGTTTTGTCAGGTGCGCGAATTGAAACATTCCAAAATTATCAGTAAGCCGGAAAAAATGCGAAAATTTAATGGGGGGAAGTGCTTTTTGGGAAATTTGCAAACCCGGCACCATACGCGCAAAAAAACGAAGATAGGAAATGGCTACATTAGGCCAGATCATATTGCGTGTTCTAAAATAGGCATTTTTGCCAAATTGCTCGCGCAAGGAAGCATCCGTAAGCATTTTGAGCAAGCTATCGGCATATGCCGCGGGATTTTTAAAATCAACAAGCAATCCTACTTCTTCCGTGATATATTCCTTTGCCTGCGCAAACGCGGTAGAAACAACCGGCCGGCCAGTTCCCAGCGCGTAACTTAAGGTGCCGCTAACCGAGTGATCGGGATCCAGTGAGGTTGCCAAATATACATCCGTGGCTTGAAGGAATTGAAGCAAATCTTTAAGCGGCAAAAATTTATTGTAAAATCGCACATGGTTTTCAAGGCCCAGCGCATGCACTTTTTGCATCAAAAAATTTCTATATGCTTCCCCTTCTTTTGTCAGCACACTCGGATGAGTTTTTCCCAAAATAAGATAAAGCGCGTTGGGAATTTGTTTGATAACCTCCGGCAGTGCGTCAAGCACGTATTCAATACCCTTACCGCTGTTTAACAAGCCAAAAGTTGAAAGAATTGTTTTTTGAGATAAATTAAGCAATGACTTGGCTTCAGCGCTTTGGGTATAAGGAAGCGGATGAATGCCGTGCGGGATCACCTGAATCTTATCGCCTTCAATGCCGTAGATATTTACGAGCAACTCCTGCGAGCGGTTTGTCATAACAATAATCCCTTTCACTTGCGCGCTTATTTTTTTCATTACCTCCAGCATCAGCACAGACGGATTTGATGGCACGGTATGAAATGTAATGACTGCGGGTTTTTTCAATGCCGCAAGAAAATGAAGAAGATGCATGCCGTAGTCTCCACCGAAAATGCCAAATTCATGCTGAATGCTTACCACGCGCACGTGCGGCATTTCATTGAGACGCTCCGCAATATAGGTGTAATCCTCAGATTTGGCCTGCTGAATTAAAAACAGAACTTTGGAAGGATATCGAAAATGCGTTATCTCATCCGAGTTCATTGCAACCACACGCGTTTCCACTTGTGGCGCAAGCATTTCGTCTATTGCCTCGGCAAGATCAGCAGTAAACGTTCCTATGCCACACTCGCGCGGTGGAAATGTGGAAAGAAATACAATATATGATTTTTCGCGTTTTTCAATCATAAGGCGATGATTCTATTTGTGTTTTTTTAATTCGTAAAGAAGCTCCTCCAGTTCAACCGATTTCGCCGCGATAAGCGTATCAGCGGCCCCGTAATAGATATACAATTTTCCCTCGCGCACAATCGCGCCCGTTGGGAATACAACATTCTTTACCGCACCCATTTTTTCCCATGGCTCTTCCGGAGAAAATAACGGTTCGCGCAAACGGCCCAGCACTTTTTGCGGATTTTGAAGGTCAAGCAAGGCCGCGCTGGCGTGATATGTTTTTCCTCCCGGAATATCTTCCACGGCATGGTAGATCAGAAGCCACCCTTCTTTTGTTTTAATGGGCGGACAACCGCCGCCGATATTCCGATTCTCAAATAAAAACTTCGGATCAAGAAGAATAAATTTATCCAGGCTTTTTAAATATTCAATCCAATATTTTTTAGTAAGATCCTTAAAATCATTAAAATAAATAATCTGAATTCCGGGAAGAATACGATGCAAAAGCGCGAATTTATTGTTAATCTTTTCTGGAAACAAGCTGGCGTCTTTTTCCCAAAGCATAACATTTTTCCCCAATTTATCTTTGTAATAAGATTCAAACATGAGATAGCGTTCCGAAATTGGCAACTCGCGAAAATAATCTTCAGCCTCATCATAGCTCATGTCCGGAGAAATAAGGCCTTGTTTTTCAAAATGCGCAAGATCATGGCTCACCGCATAAGCAATGCGCGCGTTTCTGCCATCGTAGGCGGTATAAGTAAGAAAATATACGCCATCAATTTCAACAATGCGCGGATCTTCTACTCCCTGTTTTTCATAATCATATTCCGGAAAAAGCAAGGGCGCAGTCATACGCTCAAATACCTTAGTTGGATCTTTGAGCTTGCAATAACCGATTGAGGAAACATTCCCCTCCCCTACGGCCCGGTAATATAAATGAATAATACCGTTTTTTTCAATGCAGGCGGGATTCAATACCGCTTGATTTTCAAATTCAAGCGATGTTTTTTCCAAAATGATTCCTTCATTTTGCGCTTTGATCATAGCGGCATAATAATTAAAACCGTGTCAAACTTTGAACTACAACGAAGAAAATGTAGCACAAAATAAGAATGAGTGATTCATATCGGCTTAGTTGATTCTTGCTGCGAAAAAATATAATCAGAAGAAGCACTACTGCGCCAAGCATTACGGTGGAAAAAAATATATCCTGCCGCGTGAGTCCTGAAAGAGGAGCGAAAAAACCTAGAAGACCAATAATCAATATATTCGCAACTGCTGATCCAAGTATATTTCCGGCCGAAATATCTTTTGCGCGACGCGCGCGTATCATAACCGTAAGTTCAGGAAGGTTTGTACCAATGCTTAAAGCAAGAAGACCAAAAAGAAAAGAAGGAACGCCAAGCCGCACAAGCAATGTTTCAGAAACCATGACTACAATACGCGCCACTGCTCCTAATATAACAGCACCTGCAATAAATAATCCCACACTGCGAATAAGTGCTGGTTTTTCCTTTGCTTCTGGTTCAGCAATTTGCCGATTCTGCGGCTCATGTACATAATACCACACATAAAAACTATACAATGCTATAAGGAACACACCATCAATACGCGAAAGTTGTCCATCCAAAATAGCAAGCACAGGAGCAATAAGCAATATGCCTATTATCGCAAGATCATGAATCGCTAATTTTGGACACCAAGGAATTTTTGGGAAAAAACGGCAAAGCGTGTAGCGCGCAAATTTACCATCAATGGGAATTCCGCCGGCAAGCAAACCATTTAATCCCATAACCAATGTTAAAAGCACAATAATTCCTCCAATAAGATTGCCCAGTGACAAACTGGGAAACCCATCAGCAACCGCATATACTCCAATGAGCATTTCCGGAAGCGAAGTAACAAGTCCCAAAAGAATAAAGCTCAACGCGAATATTGAAACGCGGAAAAGTATACCCAAATTGACAAGGGCGCGCACCAACATATCTGCGGCTTTGCTCAAGGCAAAAAAAGAAGCAAAAAGAATACCCAGAAGTGCAAATGAAGGCAGATTGACAAACATATTATTCAGTATATCAAAAAAGCCCCGCTTGCGCGAGGCGCTTTGTGTTATCCTATGCGTTTCACTGCTAGTTGCAATTTCCTATGAAACCTCCACTCGTTGATGTAGTCGGCAAATACAACAGTAAGACCAGCAACAATGGATTCGGTTGAACCAATACCAGCCAGTACCCAGCCGTTGTGCATTAAACCTAAAAGCGAACCACCAATACCGGCAATAGGTGCAAGCGCGGCGCCCATAAGCAATCCCAGTCGCGCGGGATTGGTAAAATCTTGAATGATCGCAATGCGGTTGACACTCTGCCCAGTGGCAAGTACAACCTTCCCGTCGCGTATAAGTTTCCTTGCATTGCGCTTGTACATGAAAATGGATTGTACGGCGGTGGTAAGCGAAAGCGCTACTGCTGAAAGGCCAAACACCACCCCACCCCAAATTATATGGCCCTCATCCAACAATCCTTCTACCGAAAACGCGCCCCAGGTGGCAAGCGCAAAAACCGGCACAAGTATGCGCGAACGTTTTGCAAGCTCACGCCAGGTAAATCCGGATCCGCGAAGCGCCATAAGCTCTGCCGATTCTCCAAGAAGATCATCCGCGGATGCCGCAAATACTTTTCCAATGCCAGCGGCAAACTTTTCAAGTACATGGGCAATTGGTCCGACAATCAGAAGTGCCTTGATAATTGCTTGCGCGACTTTTGTCCGCTCCCGCGCGTTATCCGCAATAACGCGAAACACCGAATAATCAATGGCCAGTGGATAAATAATTTCAGAAAGCTCAGTCATGAACCGTTGCTCCTCTGGCTTTATACCAATATTTTCTTCATCAATAAGTACGAGTCGCTTGAAACGAAGGCGATCGCGCACAATGGTTTCCACTGCTTGGTCTAAATCTTCGCCATGCTCCTTTGCTCGCGCGCGATCTTCAGAAGTTATGTGCGGCAAATGTTTATCACGCAAAAGTTTTGGAAGCCAGGTAACAATGTAATTGCCTTGACTGTGCACGCTTATCGTATGCACGGCTTTTAAAATATTTTCCGGCGTGCGCTTTACGGTGCGCACCCCAATTGCTTTTCCCTGTTTCAAAATCGCACGGATTTTCTCTTTATACGCGGCATCACGCGCAAAAATATACCGGATTTCAAGCGGCAAATACTTTTCCCAATCGCATTCCTCCGGAAGTGATATTACCTCCAAACGATAAGTGCCAACCGGGGATTCCTTTGGCGGTCGTGTAAAACGTTCAAACATGGAAGGTATGGTGCGTCCAGCAGGGATCGAACCTGCGACCTTGGGATTAAGAGTCCCCTGCTCTACCAACTGAGCTATGGACGCATGATTGTGTTTTCCAATTTTATCTCTCCACTTTTGGGTCCGCTGGGGATCGCCCTGAACTGCGTCGAGTTCAGGGCGCCATGCACCTTACATGGTGCAAGGCGAACCCTAGATTATTTCACTGCGGCATTTTATCCCGCACCTTTGGGTCCGCTGGGGATCTCCTCCCAAGGCGGATGCGCCTCGGGCGCAGAACCCAGGACCTTATCCTTAAGAGGGATCTGCTCTACCAACTGAGCTAGCGGCCCTTGACAGTGTTCCGCTTTTATCTCGCCACTTTTGGGTCCGCTGGGGATCGAACCCAGGACCTTATCCTTAAAAGGGATCTGCTCTACCAACTGAGCTACGGACCCAAAAGTGGAAGGGTAAATGCTGCTAATCAAATCTTTCTGCTTGGCTTTTTGAAGATAACGATCGCAAGTAGTCTTTGATCTGTTGTCGTAGAAGCCGTTTGCCTTCTGTTGTTTTTAGAAAACGCTCGCGCCTTTGTGCATCACTTTTAAGTAGGTATGCCTCATAGTGTATCAGTTTTACCGGCCGTTTATTCCGTGTGGAATCAACATTTCCGCGTTCATGCTCTGCCAGGCGCTCTCGCAAATTTCCGGTGCTGCCAGTATATACATTTCCGTTGCTCAATTGCAAGAGATACACGTAATACATATAATACATCCTACTTAGGGTGGGATCGCCCTATCATTCGATAGGGCGCCCTGTCGCATGACAGGGCGAACCCAGGACCTTATCCTTAAAAGGGATCTGCTCTACCGCTGAGCTACGGACCCGATTATCATGCACGAAAGTGAACATAATATACTACACAATTTACTTCTTGGCAAGTCCTTGTACTGCTTCTGCCACTCGTTTTGTAGCATTTGGTTTAAAAAGTCCTTTTGCGTGTTTGTTTAGAATATCAAGCATCCCACGCTCCTCAAAAAGTCGGGAAATCGTAGCCACAAAATTTGTACTAGTAAGAGTGCTTTGATTCATTACCACTGCCGCGCCATGTTTTGCAAAATATTCCGCATTTTCTTCTTGATGGCTTCCGGGAATTGGCACAATAATCATGGGCTTACCCAGCGCGGCCAACTCAGAAAGCACGCCCATACCCGCGCGCGTTATTACAAGATCTGCCGCGGCCAACAAATCCCCCATTTCGCTTGTCACAAACTCGAAGGAACAATATCGTCCCTCACCCTCCCCTCTCCCTAAGGGAGAGGGTGATTGAGCGGATGCGAGATCGGGTGAGGGGGCTTTACCGCGTCCCGTCACATGAATCACTTGAAACTTTTTTGTTAATTCCAGTAGTGCCGCGACTACAATTTCATTTAATCGTTTTGCACCGGTTCCGCCGCCAAGTACCATGATGGTAGGCAGTTTTTCAGTAAATCCACATAAGCGCAATCCCCTTTCTCTGCTTCCTTTAAGCACAAATTCCCGTACAGGATTGCCAGTCCATACAGCTTTTTTTTGCCAACGTTTTGGCACAGTTCCGGGAAGCGCGTATGTGATTCGCCTCACAAATGGTGCCACAAGTTTATTTGCCAAACTCCAACGCACATCTTGATTATGCAAAAGTACTGGCCTGCGAAGCCACCATGCGGCCCAGACCACCGGCACTCCTACAAATCCGCCAGCTGTGACAATTACATCCGGCCGCAGACGTAATAATTTGAACCAGGCAATTTTCGTTGCGATATGCAAAGCCAGCGGCACGAAAACATTGCGTACATCAAAATACCGCCGCCATTTTGGCGCGTAAAGCCATGAAAACTTGATCCCCGCTTCCTCCACTAGTTTTCGCTCCGGCCCGCGCCGCGTGCCAATCCACACGAGATGTAGCGGATTAGTTGATTGGCGAATTAGCGAATTAGTTTTTTTATTCTTTGCTAATTCGCTAATCTCTAATTCGCTAATTCGCTTCAACTCCTCTGCCACAGCCAAAAGCGGCGTAACCGGACCAAGCGTGCCACCACCTGTAAATAAAATACGCATATCACTTTGCATGTCGTGAAATTGCGCCCACTAATCCCGCTGCCGAAAGTGATGCCGCAAGCGCGGTACCGCCATAAGAAATAAAAGGCAGAGGCAGACCAGTAAGCGGCAATACTCCAAGCATTGAGCTAATGTTAACAAAAGATTGTATTCCAAACCAACCAGCAATCCCGGCTACTGCGTATTTTGAGAAATAATCCGGCGCGTCACGCGCAATCCTAAACATCCGCCAAAGAATTGCTACAATAAGCAGCACCAGAGCCGCACTAAAAATAAATCCCAGTTCCTCGGCAATAATCGGAAAAATGGAATCGCCGGTAACTTCCGGCAAATAGCGAAATTTCTGACGCGAATGCCCAAACCCAACGCCCCAAAATCCACCAGAACCTACTGCCAGAAGCGCTTGGTTAATATGATATCCAACTCCCTGAGGATCAAGCTCCGGATGCACAAATGCCGTAAGCCGCGCAGTACGATATGGCGCCACTTTTATGAGAAGCATAAGGAGAAGCGCGCCACAAGCCACCGCCCCAAGTAAATATGGCAAACGTATCCCTACGACAAACGCAAGAAATAATACTATAGCGCCTACAATAAAAAGTGTTCCCACATCCGGCTGAAGCACAATCAGAAGTCCAAGTGAGGCGGCAATTGTGATAAACGGCAAAAATCCTTTTTTAAAATCTGAGAGCATCTGACGCCGACTCTCGCACCACGCGGCTAAATAAATTATTAAGCTTAACTTTGCAAATTCAGACGGCTGGAGTGAAAAGGAGCCAATAGTAAACCAACTGCGCGCTCCACTAAATTTCTGCCCTATTCCCGGTATGAGTACGAATATGAGTATAAGAAGCGCGAGTGCAAATAAGGGAAAGGCAAATTTACGCCAAATACCATACGGCATCTTGAGAAAAAAGAAAAATAAAAAAATCCCCGGCAAAAGTCCTATAAGGATCTGGTGGCGAACAATATAAAAACTTGATCCAAATTTTTCATAAGAAAAAACTGATGATGCGGATGAGAGAACAATTAATCCAAAGAGTACCAAGATTCCAACCAAAATCAAGAATACATAATCAGGTGGATTCTTTACTTTAGACATATGCAAACTAAATTCCAATACCTACTCCCTTATCTAAGAGCATGAGAATCACTCCCAGAAGTGCGCCAAGCCCAGCGATAAGCCAAAGCCGAAGCACAACATTTGGCTCAGGCCATCCTTTTGCTTCCAGATGATGATGAATTGGCGAGGACAAAAATATTTTCTTGCCGCCGCGCAGTTTCTTGGAAGCGATTTGCAAAAGCGTGGAAGCGGATTCCACAACCAGAACAACCGCGATTATCGGTAAAAGCAGAGCATAGTTGGTAAGCATCGCCACTACTCCCAACGTTACTCCCAGCGACATTGATCCAGTATCACCCATAAAAAATTTCGCAGGATATATATTATACCAAAGAAAAACTGTAAGCGCCCCGATTATTACCGCAAGAAGCGCAGCCAGATCATATCGTCCAAGAACAAACGCAATCGCCCCATACGCGGCAAACGCGCAAAGTAATACTCCTCCAGCAAGACCATCCAGCCCGTCTGTTTGATTTACGGAAAATCCTGTGGCGACAATGATGAAAATAAATACCGGAATATACCATAGCCCTAGCGCATAGGTGCCCACATACGGAATATGTAAAACATCCCAATCAAGTTTAAAATAAAACCAAAGCGCGCCGATAAGAGCAATAAAACCATAAAGAAGGAGCCGGTGTCGCATACGAAGTCCTCCGCCGTTTGGACCAATCCGGCGAATATTAAAAAGATCGTCTACAAGTCCAACAAGTGCGGAGGCAGCAAGCGCGCCAAGCGGCAAATAAGTTTGCGGCCGCGACAAAAAATTTAGCGCGTCAAAAAATGGCCCATCCAGCCATGAAAAAAACCATGAAAAAAATGTGACAATAAGTACCGTTCCCCAAATCAAAATTCCACCCATTGTTGGCGTGCCGCTTTTGCCCCTGTGCAGTTTCGCGAAAATCGGCGCGCTTGCCTCATCGCGAATCTGCTTGCCGAATTTATGCGCCGTGAGAAATCGCAAAAGCAAGGGAGCAATCAAAAATGCTACGCCAAAAGAGATTGTCGCAAGAAAAAAAATACGGATTACTTCATTGAATGATAACATATGCCCTCACTCACGCATTTAATCTCACGATTAAGATAACATAGACAAGTAACAGGGCAGAAATCAGCGCGTTACCAATTGTTAGAAAATATGCAAGCAACTGATCCTTGCCTCTTATGCGAAAGGCAAGCGTGATGTTTACAACTGTAAAAAGCAAGCTTGCAAACGGAGTCAGAAACATAAGATACCACATGCCGACAAAATCAACTCCCAAATAGCTCGTGTAATGCAAAAAAATCGGCTCGCCCGCTGGCTTGATTTTCACGATAAGTATGATAACTTGTGCAGCAGTAAAAAGTATCGCTCCTGCCACAGAATACTTTACAATAGCGTTTTTAAAAAAGAAACGAAATTCTCGAAGCATAACACCCCCACCATATCATGAATACTTGACAGCAGTCAACCGCCATGATATCCTAATTCATGATCTTGCCTGTCGGCAGACAGGTTCCTAATTCCTGATTCCCACAATTATGGCTCATAAAAAAGCAGGGGGTTCAACAGCGCTTGGCCGCGACAGCCATGGACAGCGCTTAGGTGTCAAACTCGCCGACGGCACGCTGGCACACACCGGCCAGATTATTGTGCGTCAGCGCGGCACCCCGATTCGCGCGGGAAAAAATGTCGGGCAAGGCAAAGATGACACTCTTTTCGCGCTTGCCAACGGTATTGTCAAATTTCAAAAACGCAAAATCACGCGCTTTGACTCCAGCCGCGCCTGGCGCACGTATGTGCATGTGATGCCAAATGCGTAACAATTAAAAGCTGAGCTTTTCCCCAGCCAAAGCTCAGCTTTGGATGCATACCAGAAAGAACAGTCCCGCGACCGCGGGACTGTTCTTTAATTTTATGCTATACTATGGGGGTATGCTATCCACTTCAAAACTTCCCAAAATTCTGGAGGAAAATAAAATTTTAAGCGCGCCGGAATTGAAAGAACTGCAAACCTCCGCAGAATGCCAGGGAATCACGCTTGAGGAGTGTATTATAAAAAAACACCTTGTGCAGGAAGATCTTTTGTACAAGACTGCCGCAAAGTTTTATCACATTCCGTATGTAACGCTTCTTGGCCAGAGTATTTCTGCTGATATATTGCGCTTAATTCCAGAACCAATTGCGATACATCATCATATAATACCTTATGCAAAAGAGGGCAATACGCTTAAGGTTGCGCTTTTAAATCCTGATGATCATGAGACGCTTGAATTTATTGAAAAGAAAACCGGATTGAAAATAGAGCTGGCATTGACTGACCCTCAAAGTCTTAAAGATGCGATCTCACAGTATCGTCAAAGTTTAGAAGACGAATTCAAAACAATAATTAAAAAATATCCCGACGGGCGCGTAGAAGAACTTGCCCAGGAAGCGCCGATTATCCGCATAGTGGACGCGCTTTTAGAGCACGCTATTTTGCGCAGTGCCTCCGATATTCATATTGAGCCCGGTGAAAAAAATCTTATCGTGCGCTTTCGCGTGGATGGACTTTTACGCGAAGCGATGTCTTTGCCCAAGGATGTCAGCCCGGGAATTATCGCGCGCGTTAAAATTCTCGCGAATTTAAAAATTGATGAGCATCGTATTCCGCAAGATGGTAGATTCAAGGTGGAGATGCCAAACAATAAAGTTTCCATTCGTGTTTCAATATTTCCGATGTTGGATGGCGAAAAAGTCGTCATGCGCATTTTACACGAAGATATAAAACTAATGGATATCAAAGAGCTCGGATTTTTGCCCAAGGCGCTTGACATCGTCCTTAAAAATCTAAAAAAACCGCATGGCATTATTTTGATAACCGGCCCAACCGGTTCCGGAAAAACAACCACTCTTTACACATTTATTTCTCTTCTCAATCGGCCGGATGTAAATATCTCAACTATTGAAGATCCGGTTGAATACCGCATTCCGGGCATTAATCAAAGCCAAGTTAATCCAAAGGTTGGCTTTACATTTGCAATTGGCCTGCGCTCACTTTTGCGTCAGGATCCTAATATAATCTTGGTAGGAGAAATCCGCGACGCTGAGACCGCGGACATCGCAATCAATGCCGCGCTTACCGGACACTTAGTGCTCTCAACACTTCATACCAACGACGCGGTAACCGCTATCGCGCGCCTGCTTGATCTTGGCATGCCTCCATTTCTGCTTGCTCAAACGCTCACCCTTATTACCGCTCAACGGCTGGTACGCCGCATTTGTCCGGATTGTATCTTCAGTTACACACTAACAAAAGAACAAGCCGAAGAACTTCGCGCACAATTTGACATGCCGGCTATTTTGGAAAGTTTAGCAAAAGAGGGCGTTATCGGCGATTCCAAAGGACCGCTTGAAGGAACGCGTTTTTTTAAAGGCGCGGGCTGCACCACTTGCGGGAGTGAAGGTTACCGTGGCCGTCTTGCTATTCATGAAGTGCTGGAGGTTTCACAAGAACTCGCGGGCCTTGTATATGCCAAAGCATCCGGCACAGAGCTCCACGCCGGCGCCCGTAAAGGGGGCATGGTCTCATTAATTGAAGAAGCATTTATCAAAGCCAAGCAAGGCCTTACTACCATCTCTGAAATTATGCGCGTAACCCGCGAGTAACAAAATTTATGCAGATTTTAAAGCCGCGCGTGCCGCTTAAGGAAAAAATGTTCTTTGTGGAACATTTGTATGTAATGCTCAAGGCATCGATCTCGCTTGATCGAGCGCTTTTGACAATTGGCACACAAACGCGAAACAAAGCATTTGCAAAAATAATAGCATCAATTGAACAAACTGTGCGCTCAGGGGCGACGCTGTCTGAAGGATTGCTCCGTTATGAATCAGTTTTCGGCGCTTTTTTTATTAACATGGTAAAAGCTGGAGAATTTTCCGGCAAACTTGAAGAAGCGCTCCATCGCTTGCATATTCAGCTTAAAAAAGATTACGACTTGAAAAGCAAAGTAAAAGGGGCGCTGAGTTATCCCACATTCGTGGTCGTGGCCATGATTGTAATTGGAGCCGCAATGATGGCGTATGTGATGCCTAAGATCATTCCGTTGTTCCAGAGCTTTGGCGCGCAGCTTCCTTTAGCCACGCGTATTTTGATTGCGGTAAGCAATTTTGTTTCCGCCTATATTATCTGGATTGTCATTTTTGGAATTGTCGCGGTGGTGGGACTTATGCGCCTTTTGCGCGGGCCGGCGCGCGGGCCATGGCATGCCGCACTTCTTCATATTCCCGTAATCAAGCGCTTTGTTCAGGAAGTAAATCTTGCGCGTTTCGCGCGCACATTTTCTACGCTTCTTTCAACCGATATTCTCGTAACTGAGGCGCTGCAAATGACCTCCCGCGTTGTGGAAAACGAACAGTATCGCAGAGCGCTAAGCGCTGCGTCAAATAAAATTAAAACTGGGGTTCCTATTGCATCGGTATTTAAAGAATATTCTTCACTATTTCCTCCCACTGTGCACACCATGATCGCGGTTGGCGAAGAATCCGGAACACTTACAACTCTTCTTGACGAGGTTGCGGAGTTTTATGAAGAAAGCGTTGACGAGATGTCAAAAAGCCTTTCCTCTATACTTGAACCAATTCTAATCGTGATTTTAGGCGCGGCTGTTGGCGGCATTGCGATTGCGATTCTTATGCCAATGTACAGCTTAGTGGAGCAAATTTAGACTATGCGCAAAGCATTTACGGCGGTTGAAATTCTTGTGGTTATAGGAATCTCAACGCTTTTTGTAAGCGCAGGCGCATTTTCCCTGCGCGCATATCAACCGACCGCGGCCCTGCGCTCCGCAAGCCGCGAACTTGTTGTAAATCTTCGATTTACTTCCGCGCAAGCAGTGGCGACCCAGCTTACCCACACGCTACAATTGTACAATGCGCAGTCACGTTATGATATTGTGGGTGGAGATGGCCAGATTATCCGTACAATTTCTCTTCCCTCCGGTATAACTATCGCGCAGACATCACTTCCTCAAAATCAAGCAACATTTAATGTACTTGGCGCCGCGCAAGATCCGGGTACTATAACCTTGCAAAATATCAATAGCTTAACTTCCATAATTGATATCCGTCCTTCCGGTTATGTCAAAATTATTCAGTAAAAATCGTCCCGGTATTTCTATTTTAGAAGTGATCATCTCGCTTGCTTTAATTTCAATCATTGTTTTAAGCGTAGCGGAACTTTTTCCGCGCGGAATTATTACGGGAAAATATGGAGAAAATCTTACAATTGCAACAAATCTCGCGCAAGGAAAGATTGAAAGCCTTCTTGCGGATGAATACAATGCCATCGGTATTGGAACAGTCGAACCAAAATCTCCAGTCGCTACCGATTCGTCTGATCCTTTAAGCGCATTTGAACGTGAGACACGCATCGCATACGTTGACGATAATCTGAATGAGACAATGAGTGACACGGGACTTAAAAAAATCGTTGTTATCATATATATACCATCACAATTTGGAGAAAAATCAATGACATTTTCCACATTAATCGCGAAAAAATGAAAAAAGGGATTGCCCGACTGATCCCGACCGCGGTCGGGATGGGCGGGTTTACTATTATTGAAGTGTTTATTTCAGTTGCCGCCGCAACGCTTATATTTGCCGCGCTTCTTAATATTGTTCTTATCAGCCAAAAAACATTCACTCGCCTATCAGACCGCGCGGAAATTGTTCAAAACGGCCGGGTGGCACTTGAACGCATATCCCGCGAACTTAGGCAGGCAGATGCACTGGTGACAACTCTCCCCTCTTTTGAAATTAAATTTCAAGATGGCCATGAACCGCTTACACTCAATTACATCCGCTATTATCTGCAAGACGGCGCGCTCTATCGCGAATTGTCTTATTACTCATTTCCCAACGCGCCTTCTGTGCATGTGCGCGCAGCCGATACGGATCCCGACGGCAATCCCCCTCAAATAAATATATTGGACAACGAGATAATGGCCGAATATATAACGACCATGCAATTTTCCGAAACGCCGATTATCACTATTGAGCTGACGCTTATAAAGGGCGCCGTAACCAGTTCAATAGAAACCGCGATATACGCGCGCAATGTTCACGCATTATGAGCTGTCCAAATACTGCGTTAAAAATTTCCGGCGGCCAAAACCATGGCTTTGTGCTTGTCTCAACTTTGATTGTTTTGTCACTGCTCATGCTTTTGGGAAGTTATTTTATCACCTCTTCACTGACTGATTTGCGAATCGCGCGCTCATCAAGCGCGGTAACATATGCATACCACCTTGCGCAAGCGGCCGCGGAGGAAATGATTTCCAAATTAAAAAATGATCCCGTGTTTGAACAAAATTTTATAAATGGCACGCTAAGTGAGGCCAACGCGCGTATCACGCGCACCGCGATATTTGACAATGGTTCCTATGAGGTAGCCGCGCAAAGTACTGATCCGGGGGTAGCCGATATTGTCGCTACCGGCCGAAAAAGCATTGAAAACAATACTGCCAAGCGGGTGATTAAAGAAACCGTAGGCCGAGCAACCGGTACTCCGCCAAGCTGGGCGCTTCCACTTGCCGCCGGCGGACGCGGAACAAAAGAAAACGGAAACATTACAATTTCTTTGCCCATGCAAATTTCCGGCGGCGATATTCGCGCAAACCAAAACTTTAAAATAAAAGGGAATCAAACAATCGTCACGGTGCAAAATGGCAATGTGAAAGCCGCCAATAATATTATTGTGGAATCCGGGGCCGAGCTTATAATAACCGGAGGGAATGAACAGGAGGGCGTGCCGCCACTTGATATGCCCCAAGTTGATTTTGATTCCAATCTTTCAACTTCCTTTAAAAACCGCGCCACCCAGACTTTAACGCCTGCGCAATTCAAGGCCTTGCCGGATGGTAGCACGCTAAACGGCATTATTTTTGTTACTGGCGAGCTTGAGATAAAAAACCAAGCTCTTACCATAAACGGCATGCTGGCGGTGAATGACAATCTTGAAATTGACAATTACGGCAAATCATTTACCGTCAATGCGAACACGGGCGGATCCGGGATTCTTGCCAAAAATGATATTACAATCAAATCTGATGTGACTATTGCCGGCATTGTCTATGCCGCAGATACATTACACATAGAACTTGGCGCGCATCCCACTGAACGCGTTAACATCACTGGCGGAATGGTCGCCTGGAGTGCTATACTAGAGGGCAAGGGCGACAGTTTGGTCACAATTGCCTACGATCCTGCCCTGGTGTCAGTTCCGCTTGATCCTACCTATAACCAAAGCACCCCGCTTTTGCAAATCAATCATTGGGAAGAAGAATACTAAAACAAATATAAAAACATGGATTATTACACTGAACCGTATTTCGGACTTGACATTTGCGATGCATCGTTAAAAGTCCTGCAAATCAAACCAAAAAAACACCGGATGGAAATTGCCCATTGGCTGATCAAACCAATTCAGCCCGGTTTAATAATTTCCGGAGTTATTCAAGATCATGACAAAGTCGCACATTTGATTAGAGAAGCACTTAAAGAATCTCATGTAAAAACGGCGTATGTCGTTGCTAGTATTCCGGAGACGAAAACATTTTCAAAACTGCTCACAATTTCCAAACCATTTCTAAACGGACTTAAGACAAAGGTGCAAGAGGAGATGCTTAAACATGTCCCTTTTGATGCGAATGAAATTGAATGGGATTTCGGGCTTGTGCGTCAGGACGCAGCAGCTGAGGTATTTGTTGTCGCAGCGCCAAAGATACTCATTGACTCATATATTCAACTTCTTAAAAAAGCAAAACTGATTCCGCTTGCCCTTGCATCCGAGACAATGTCGCTTATGCGAGCGCTGATTCCCGTAAACACTCATCCATCTCTTGGTACTCTAATTGTTGACATAGGTGAGATGCGTACGACCATCCTCATATGGAATGGATACGCTATTGCTCATAGCGGTGATTCCGAAACTTCCGGATCACATCTTACAAGCGCGCTTAAGGAAGCTCTCAAAATGGACGATGGATCCGCAGAAGAGATGAAATATACCTACGGCCTTCAAAGCGGTCCAGAACCTTATAAAAAAATAATTGCCGCGTACACTGCGCGTCTTGCATCCCACATAACACGCGATATTGCGCACTATTTAGATCAATCCTCACATAATCCCGCGGTTACCGAAATAATTCTTACCGGAGGAGGCGCAGACCTCAAAGGACTTTCTTACGCGCTTGCGGATACCTTAAAAATTAGAGTGTCAATTGGAAATCCGTGGGTAAATTTCTTAGGAGATCCGCCGCGCGGCATTCCCAGTTCAGTGCATGCACGATTGGCAACGGTTATAGGCCTCGCGCTTTACCAATACGTATGATTCGCCTGAATCTTTTGTCAGCCAAAGAAAAAAAATATTTCACCATTTCGCGTTTCATGAATATTTGGCGGGAAATACTTTGGATTATCCTGATATTTATGCTGGTCAATTCCATTGTGCTTGTCGGCGGACGCAAACTTTTGCAAAATCAACTTGGACAATACGCCAATGATATTCCGGGGGCGCGTGAAATTGAAAAAGTCAACATTGATATACGGATGGCCAATGAGTGGATAGCTTTTCATCTGGGATGGCACCGCTACTATATTTCATGGCTGGTTCCGCTTTTGGAAATTGCGAAAATAACGCCTTCCTCCATAACCTTGGTATCCTTAAATATGTCCTCGGATGGAACGGTTGCCATTACCGGGACTGCCGATTTTCGCAACGATCTTATAGTTTTTCGCGACAATCTTAAAAATTCCGATTTTTTGACCGAGGTGGATCTGCCCTTGCAAAATCTGACAGCGAGCAAAAATATTATATTTTCCATGCGCGCTAAACTGAAACTGGACAATTTAAAATTAAAGCTATGAATGCCACAACTCGTTTTATCATCATAAACGTCTTGATTTTGTTGGCCGTTGCCGCGCTTTTGGTCATTATAATTTTGCCAAACATATATGGCATTATCTCGCTTTCCAACGGGCTTTCTTCAGTCAGCGCGCGGCTTATTGAAATCACCAAAAGCACCTCCGCCTTCAAGCAAACCGCGCAAAATCTTGCCGAAGTTCACCAAGCCATTGCGGAACACGAAATTTCCTCGAAAGATGACGGCAACGAAGTTGGATTGTTTGCTGCTCTTGACGGATTTGCTAAAGAAGCGCGTGTTGAGCAAACTATAAATCTCAAGGATGGCAAGAGAGTTGTTGGCGATATTTGGGAATATACGTTGGACATCAAAATTCGCGGAACATTTCCCGGACTTTTGGAATATCTTAAAAAAATTGACGAGTTCAACGCGCTGTTAACCTTTGATAATATCGCGATTTCCAGCATTAAATCCGATAATTCCGCCTTTACAATTGATGCGCTGCTTGGCGGAACTGTGCGTTTGATGCGCTAACCATGCTATGAAAACCAAAAATGTTTTACAATCATTGCGGAACTACCATTTCATTATTGTAATTTCACTGATGATTATTTTCGCCGGATTGGAAGTTATGTTTTTGTATAATTATGTTTATTTACAATTGGACGTTCCAAAAATCACAACTTCCGACACTAAAGCAGTCTCGGGACAAGTCAATGTGAGCGATTTTAAACTACTGGATATCCTGCATAACGCAAAACAAAAATCCCGCCCGATTCCAGGCGATGTGCGCGATCCTTTCGTGTCACTCAGTGCTGTCGAACGCGACAACACTGAGTGACGGATTCCGTCACTGAGAGATGTCAATTCTGACAGCTCTCAGTGACTCTATTTTTTCCCCACCATCGCCGCGGCGATAAAGTCGCGAAACAAAGGATGAGGCGCAAGGGGACGACTCTTAAATTCCGGATGGAATTGCGTACCAACAAAGAAAGGATGTTTGGAAACTTCTATAATCTCCACGAGTTTGCCATCAGGAGAGGTGCCGGCAATCATAAGACCGGCTTTTTGCAATATCTCGCGGTAAGAATTATTTACTTCAAAGCGATGGCGATGGCGCTCGGAAACCAGCTCTTTGCCATATGCCTTATACGCGCGCGATTGCCGGTTTAGCAAGCACGGATACGCGCCAAGCCGCATTGTTCCGCCATATTTCCCGCCAAAGGCGGGCAGGTGCGCAAGCATGAGTTTTTCCTGCTCCGGCATAATATGAATAACCTGATGCCTTGCTTTTGGCTCTACCTCCCCGGTATGCACGGATCCTTTGAGGCGTGCCACATTGCGCGCAAATTCAACAGTAGCTAATTGCATGCCATAGCAAAGCCCAAGAAAAGGAATTTTATTTGTACGCGCATACCCAATGGCGGCAATTTTTCCTTCCACTCCCCTGCCTCCAAATCCGCCTGGCACAATCACGCCATCGAACTTTTTCAACTCTGAGAGTTTCCGTGGATTTTTTTCATATTCTTCAGCGTCAATCCAAGTTAAAATCGGCTTGCGTTTATGATGCCATGCGGCATGCTTAATCGCTTCAATAACCGAGATATAGGCGTCTGAAAGAATAAATCCACCGGTAGTAAAATATTTGCCCACAATTCCAACGCGCACGCCGCGGCGCGCGGTACGCGTAATATCCACAAGCTTTTGCCATTCCTTCATATCGCGCCCTCGTGATTTCAAACCCAATTTTTTCAAAATCTTTTCACCAAGCTTATCATGTTCAAAATTTAAAGGCACTTCATAGGTGGAGGCGGCATCTGGAGCGGAAATTACATCTTCGGCCTGTACATTGCAAAATATGGCAAGCTTGCGCCGGCGCGGCTCATCTATTGCCTGCGGCGCGCGAGCAAGCACAAAATCCGGCTGAATTCCGGCTGAATTCAAAAGCCGCGCGGCAGTTTGCGTTGGCTTAGTTTTCATCTCACCAAGCGCGCCGGGAACCGGCAAATATGATACCAAAACAAAAAGCACATCTTTTGGATGCGCCAATTTCATCATGCGCCCGGCTTCAAGAAATAAAACATTTTGATACTCGCCAACCGTACCGCCGATTTCCACAATCGTAATATCTGCTTTGGCTTTTTTCGTCGCCCGTTCAATGCGGCGAATCACTTCGTTAGGGATGTCCGGCACAACTTCAACGCATCGTCCGCCATATTCCAGATTGCGCTCGCGCTCAATAACCGTTTGATATACGCGCCCGGTGGTCATGTAATTATCACTACTGATTGAACGATCCAAAAAGCGCTCGTAATTTCCAATATCTTGATCTGTTTCATCGCCATCATCAGTTACAAAAACCTCGCCATGCTCAACCGGATTCATAGTCCCGGCATCAACATTGATGTAAGGATCAATTTTGATTGCCGTAACTTCAAACCCCTTGCTTTGCAAAATTTTTCCAATAGAGGCCGCGGCAGTCCCTTTCCCCACCCCGGACATCACCCCGCCAACTACAAAAATAAATTTACTCATAATGTTATCCACACATTATAACAAACCTATACCTTACTTACAAATGCGCGTATGCGCTGCGCTTCGCGCTCCACTGCTCCACCTTCATACTCACCGCTATGCATGGTTTCATTGCCATAGCTTGGCCGCTTTTGATCAAGATGAAGGTCAAACACTGCCTCATCGCCATGTTCTGCCACATAGACATGATAGCGCGGAAACATATTTGTCATACGCGCCCGCTTCATATAACTGACTTTTTGCATGCGGCGATCATAATATTCGCCATAACCGCAACGGCGAATAAACGTAACCGGATTGCCAATAGTTACTTTTGAAAATTTTAATTTCATGCGCCTGGTGTAATCATTTCGGCATTATTCCACCGGCCGGAGGCAGAGTTGGCGGATGTTTGTGCCGGCCTAAAAAGTGCATTAGCCGATGCCAAAAAGGTTTAATGCCTTGGGGATTTACCAATCGCAAATCATCATAAAACAGCGCGAGGCCAAGCGTGGTAAAAAATCCCAAAAATGTCAAAGTGCCCACACCCAGCAAAAGCATGCGAAAGCCATATTGTTCACCGACAAATCCGCCAATGCTTGCCGCGGCGGCCGCGGAAAGAAGCGTGACCGTGCTGTAAAATGACCAGGAAAATCCGGCGCGCTTATGATCGGCAAACTTGGTAAATATCGCCATAAATCCGGGAAAAGCGAGCGCCGCGCCCAAACCGTAAAAGGCCTGCACGGCGTACAGACCCAATACCGTATGAATCATTAAATATAAAAATGGGGTGGCGGCAATTATCAAATATCCAAAAATCAGGGTCCAAAACTCACGCACACTGGCCTGCTCACGATCGGTAAACTGGGAGATCGGAATTTGGAGCACTGCTTTTACAATCAGATAAACAGCAGTGGCAATACCCACGGTTGAAAGCGATCCGCCAACAAGACTATCCTTAATAAAGACGGCAAAAATAGGATTGATTAGACCCAGCCCAGAAAATATGAAAAAATCCGCCAAAATAAGAATTTTAATGATTGGGTTCATGGCCTCCTATTTAGTTTCCTTATGCAGAGTGTGCTTTTTGCAGTGCTTGCACAGTTTCTTGAGTTCCAGGCGCGTCTTGATCGTTTTTTTATTCTTCGTTGAATAATAATTCACTCTCTTGCACGCCACGCACTCAAACTTGATAAGATTGTCTTGGGACATAGTATCGTTCATTAAAGCATTAAAGCATAAAAACAAATTGCTTTCATGTTCTAGTGTTCTAGTGTTTTCACTGGAGCCTCCTGTCAGAATCGAACTGACGTTTGCGGTTTACAAAACCGCTGTTCTGCCATTTAACTAAGGAGGCAGAAAGTACCGCTGAGTCCCGACGCCCTTCGGGGTCGGGAGGCCGACCGAAGCGTCGGCCCTAAGGTGGCAATGGGCAGGCTAGGATTCTGCGCCCAAGGCGCACTCGCCTTTGGCGAGGAACCTAGCCACAGGGGCGTCCCGATAGAAATGGGCAGGCAAGGATTTGCACCTTGGAAGGCATAGAGCCAGCAGATTTACAGTCTGCCCCGTTTGACTACTTCGGTACCTGCCCATTTCTATGCGGGATGCATTTGTCCGCTCTGCCACCTGCCCACAAGCCCGAGGCCGGGATTGAACCCCGCACTTGCTTGCATAGTGCGGGACACAGCCGGCGACTTTCACAAAGCCGACGCGCGGATTTGCACCGCGGACCTTTTCCTTACCATGGAAATGCTCTACTAGCTGAGCTACGTCGGCGTATTGTACTGAGAGCCGACGCTTCGGTCGGCTCCCCGATCTCCGACCTTGCGTCGGAGCGTCGGGGCTACCCAGGCATTACAATTCTTGCAATCGCTTTTCAAAATCCTCAAGTTTGGCATTTTCCGAATTTACCTCGCTCAAGGTTTCAAGATACTTCTCCCCTTCTCTTCTGCGCTTCTCCAGTATAGCAAGTTCAATTAAAAAATCAAGATATTTAGGGCTTTGTGGTTCAAATGTGAGGGCTTGCGCTGCATAATGCCATGCGCCTTTGCGATCGCCGTTTTCAAGAAGTGCTCCTGCCACATCAAACAAGTAACGGCCTGCAAGAGCCGGATTTAATTTGACCAAGAATTCTAACAATTCAATAGCCTCGGGTAAACTCTTTTTACTTAAGTAGATGTGTAATAATGCTTCGTAGGATTCAAGATGTTTGGGATCAAGCGTAATTACATCAAGAAAACACTGCTCGGCAAGTTCAAGATCATCACTTAACGCTACGCGGCCACGCTTAAGAAGTAATTGAATTTTTGCTTCTGCGGTATGCGCTTTATACTTTTCTTCCAGCAATTTTAACTTTTTATATGACCCCGAAAGAAGATATTTAACACGCGCCCAATTTTCAGGAGTAATGACTTTATGCTGCAGCTCATGCGCTTTGCGCATCATACGCATCGCGACAATATTTTGCTTCAAGCGTTTAAGTTTGGCGCCCGGCGATTCCTCTATATTCATGGCAGAAAGCTGAGGAAATTTTCGTATCACAATAAATACAATAATGCCAAGCGCCGCAAGAATAAGAACCGTGATGATAAGCGTAATCATAAAATCTAAGCGCTCCTGATAATGTGCGCAAACTCTGTGGCCTGCGTTGAAGCGCGGCCAATAAGTAAACCATCCACTCCGGGCGCGCGCAAAAACGTTCCAGCATTTTTGGCATTCACGCTTCCGCCGTAGAGTATAGGGACGTCTCTATTTTTGTTCGCAAAAATAGAAATGTCCCTTATTATTTTTTGAATCCACATATGCATCTCACTTGCGTCTTTTGGAGTATCTGGCCGGCCAGTTCCAATTGCCCAGATTGGTTCATAGGCAACTACCACACGCTTTAGATCTTTCTGTGTAACACTCTTAAGTCCTGCACGCAATTGATCTGCCACATATCCTCTTGCCTTTCCTGACCTTCTGATTTTCCATGATTCACCCACGCAAAGTATTGGCCGCATTCCGGACTTCAGCACAGCTTTGAGCTTCTGATTAACAAGCTTATCTGTTTCTCCCATGCGTCTCCTTTCAGAGTGCCCAACAAGCACGTATTCTACCCCTAATTCACGCAAATCGTCAAGCCCCACCTCTCCGGTATACGCACCCCGTTTTTCCGGCTCCACATCCTGCGCCCCAAGCTTGATTTGCGTGCCTTTAATCACCTTGGCCACTTCCTCCATCGCCACAAATGATGGGCAAAGTACAATTGTGTAACGTGTAACGTGTAACGTGTAACGTGTAACTTTATTCGCAAGAGCAATACTCTCGCGAAGAGTGAGATACATTTTCCAATTAGCAACAATAAGTTTCATATTCAATCACCTCTCCCCGAGGGAGAGGGCAGGGTGAGGGTTATCAATCGATTTTCCTCCCCTTAAGATAAGGGGAGGATAGGAGGGGTTATGACCAATAACCTTCCAACTTGCTCCAGTATATCACACCCTTCCCCACTTTTCCACACCAAAAAATCCCCGATCATGATCGGGGATTTTAGGAATTCTTGCAGATTATTTTTTGATCTGGATTCCCGCTTGCGCGGGAACGCCAATTTTCGTTCTCCAATTCGCGCGCCTGCCCGCCTCTGGAGGGAATTGGAGAACGCACTATTTGCCAAACAAATACCCTCTCACTGGAATCTTATGATAACACTATAAGCGTGATCCCTACAAGAATAATAATTGCACCCAGCAAACGTTCCCGTATATGTTCTTCTTTGAACAAAATTTTTCCCCACAAAACTCCGAGTACGGTAGAAAGGTGTTTTACCGCCACTACATATGCGGCAAACGTAAAAGGAAGTGCACTCATTTGTAAAATAACGGAGATGCCTTGAGTAATTCCAAGAGGTGTTAGTATTTTTGTGTTATGCACTACAGCCGCAATTCGCGACTTCTTGAATGCCACGAATGGTAAAAGCAAACAGGTATATATGCTATAAGAAATACCAAGATAGAAAAAAGGATTTGAGTTTTGTACTGCAACTTTATCATATGTTGAAGTAATACCCCAAAAAATCGCCACAAGTAACATCAGTCGCGGACCGCGATCTCGTACAAGACTCGTGATTGGTATCAAAAATCCCTCACGGCGTCGACTCGCTTGCAATAGGTAAGTCCCAACAACAGTGAAACATACGCCAACAACCCCCAGTATTCCGGGTGATTCCCGGTTTACAAATGGAGCGACAAGAAGAATAAATAATGGAGTCAACGCAGTAATCGGCGCTACGAGTGAAAGAGGTGCGTATGCCAAGGCTTTCATATACAGTACAGAATTTAGCGTATTCAAAACACCTACTACTGCAATTGCCTTCCAGAAATGAACTCCAACAGTTGCAGGACGAAATACTATCGCGAGCGGGATAAGCAAGAAAAGAGCAAAAAAACGAAATGCCCATGCACGCACATAAGGATCAACTAATTTCGCAGTATGCTTTGCAAATATATCTGATATTGAAGCAAAAAGTGCAGAGCCAAATGAAAGAAAAATCCACATATATGAATTGCGCAATGCTACTATCTAAATAAATACCCTCTCACTTTTTCCTCATCTTTAAATGGTCCAATCACTGCCGCGGCCATTTTAGAAGGGTGGATTACTTCACGCGCCACGCGCAAAACATCTTCGCGCGTAACCGCATCCAATTTTTTAAAACGCTCCTCCGGCGTTTCCATTTTGTTAAGAAATAATTCTTGTTTCGCAAACCAAGCTGCAAGATCATTTGATTCTTCAAGACTCAAAACCACACGGCCTTTAATGGTATTCTTTGCGTCTTCCAGTTCGCGTACAGTTACTCCGCTTTTCACCATGCGCGCAAGCTCTGCGCGAATTACTTTAATTGCCTCTGGCACGCGGCCGGCGTCCAAGCCAGCATGCACTCCAAACGCGCCTGTATCTTCATATGATCCCATATCAGTGCGCACAGAATAAGCTAATCCCCGTCGCTCGCGCACGGCCACAAATAATCGCGAAGACATAGTTCCGCCAAGAATTACATGCAAAAGGGAAAGCGCTGGCAAACGATCATCGCCATATTTGTACGCAGGAAATCCTAGCATAAGTTGCGTTTGCTCAAGTTCTTTAAACTGCACCCTCACCCGACCTGCGGTTTCCCTCTCCCCGCCCCTCACCCTACCCTCTCCTTTAGGGAGAGGGGTTGGGGAGAGGGTTTGGGCCGGTTTCCACGGTTTCCATATATGTTCCCTGTGTTTTGGCTCTTTCATCTCATGTAATCCTTTTTCCACATCCTTAAAAATATGTTCATCCACATTTCCGCAAACCACAACTAAAGTACGACTTGGCCGGTAATAATCATGCACAAAATCCGCGATATTTTGCCGCGTAATTTTGGACATGCTTTCTTTGGTGCCGGCAATATCCCAGCCCAAAGTTGATCCTTGAAAAAGCACGCTTTCAAACATATCCTCAATATGCATGAGCGGATTTTCATCATGCATTTTAATTTCCTCAAAAATAACTTTGCGCTCGCGATCAACTTCTTTTGGATCAATTTTGGAGTGCAAAACCATATCAAACAAAATATCCATGGCCTCGCCTAATTTATCGCGATCAATTTTGATGTAGTAACCAGTATGGTCTTTGCTGGTAAAGGCATTATATTCCGCGCCATAACGATCCAAAGCTTTGGAAATATGAAGAGTTGTCGGCCGCTTTTTTGTGCCTTTAAACATCATGTGCTCCACAAAATGCGCGATCCCATTGGTGCTTCGCGTTTCATAGCGCGATCCCACGCGAAACAAAACTAAAACAGTCGCCGCCTTCGTTGACGGCAATGGCACAAGCACTGTTCGTATCCCATTCTTAAGTATGCGCTTTTCAAACATATTTTGGTAATTCCCCCTCTTAAGTTAAGAGGGGCTAAGGGGAGTTATGATTTTAATTCTATATCAATATGATCTTTTTACCCTCGGCCGCATATCGGCGGATTTGGTCTTAATCCAATTTATGAAATTAAGCATTGCTGGGTGCGCGACCAATAACTCAAGTGTAAAATACGAACGCTCGAGCTCTTTTTCAGTGAAGAGTGCGTGTACTTGCCGATGACATGATCGACAAAGATCCACCGTCGTATTCAATTGTGCTGGAGTAAAACATTTCTTGATCCTTTTATTATTATGCCGAGTGCGCGGTATAAGGTGATGCTTGGTAATATCCATGCAAAGTCTTTTACAACACGCGCAATTCATAGAGTGTAATTATACCATACATAGCAGTATGCTACAAAGCAACAATTATCCTCAACATACCCAACCCCACCACCGACCACCGACCACAGCTTAAACTCGTCCCGCATTTGGCGCGATCGAGCTTAATGCAGGACGTTTTATAAAACGCTTTTTCCACTGACCAGATCACCATCTATTTTACTTCAGCAAACTTCTGTAGCAGTCGCGGACTGCATTTTGCGCAGTCCACTTCAATCAATTCGTAGTGCTTTTCAATCCTCAAATAGCGAAGCACGTTTGAAAGATGCGGTTCAGGATTATATGGCGAAACCCACACCGAGAGCTGCCACATCCGAAAACCATTGGCGCGCATGAGCTTTCGTAAAAAATCGCGATATTTTTTCTGAATCTCCGGAACATCAAAAAGAACCAGTCGCCATTTTCGATCCCACCCTCGTTTTCTTTGCGTCCGCATATGCAACACAAATTGCAGCCGCAATATCTCGTACTTGGCTTTCGTAGTCAGACGAACCAGTTGCTCCTCCCCTTCCTTTTTCATTTCAATATAATGCCGACTCTTAAGATAATCAAGGTGTTTGCGAAACTGTGTCTGTTCTTTCTTTGCTCGTCGATGTCCTTTCTTGATAAAATAAGTGGGTTTATACTTTAAACTCAAATATAATGGTCGATACGACGCCAATGCGTCATCAATATCCTTATACGCTGCAAGAAGCTCAAGGAGAGTAGTTTGCACTTTGGTCAATTTTGGACCCATAGCTATTTGTGAAAAAAGTTACCATCCTCACTTTCTAGCGTTTCCAACTCGTCCCGCATTTGGCGCGATCGAGCTTTGTACAGGATGTTTTACGTTTTAGTTTCCCTTAGAAATGACACAGTTTTTGAATGGAAGCGCGAGTCTGGCCAGTCACTGCGACAAATTTGATAACGGCTAATCTCGTCAAGATTGTATCTCTGGAATCCATTCATTTCGTAGAGTGGCGTAAAATTACCATCCTTTTTGTCGCTAATTTCTCTATCACGGAACGATGACAGACCCCACGTACGATATGGATGACCACAGCATCCCTCGTCCATTTCTCCAATTAGGACATATTCGTTGACACTGGGGATAGCACGGATCGCGGCTGTCCAATCTCGCTGGTACATCATCCATGAGCAGAGTACAATGCCGGGTTGATAAATCTTAAGTGCTTTGCGGTAATCCAGACTTTCGACCGGGAAGACAGGACGAATACTTTTCCACAATCCCGAATCAGTTGCAACAATTTGTACTTTTCCCGGAATCAACGTGTACAATCTTAAACGGAGAAAATGCGTGAGTCGCCCATCGCCTGCACCAATTTCTAGAATCAGTACTTGCTGTTTTTGCATTGCGTAATATGCCTCCACTCTTTGTGATAAATACTCCGCAAGTAAATTGACAAACTCCATGGTAAATAACTCAAAAATCGGACTCTCTTTATTGTAACACAATTGCCGCCAATCAAGCGACGATATCGCGCCTGAGTCAAACATGGAAATTACGTCATAATATGACGGCAACTGCATGGTATCATTGAATTTATATTGTGGCAGCATACTTACCTATCATACTATGGATTAAGCGACCATTAGTGCACGGTCCCTCCTGAAAATTACCGCGTCTTGAGATTGGCGCGATCGAGTCAAATGCAGGACGTTTTACATTTGTTACATTTTGCCTTCTCACCATTTACAACCCCACCGCGCGGGTGAAGGGTATAAAAATACTATTTAACACAAATCCCCATCATTGTGTCACCTTAAATGACTGCATGAGTTCTACAATTCGATTCACCATCTCTTCATTTAATTGTGGATTGCTCTCCCTACAATAACCTTCTCGCATGCACCCTTTGATGAATGTTCTGTAACTATAAACATATTTGTCATTCTCTGCGATAATAATACGCCCATCACTCACTGAAAAATCATCATCACTAAGAAAAGATGGGTCATCGCGATATTTGTATTGAGCATTCGAGACCACTATTTCGAATACCAACCCAGTATATCTTAAGTCATCACAATAATAGTGTTCCGGGCAGAAAATAAATCCAAGATAATCTTTGACATCTTCCATAGCACGCGGTGCGTCAGTAGCAGAATAATCAACTACCCGCGCTCGCATAAGCCTCCAGGGTGTAGTCTCAGGATATTCTAGAGAGAATCCTATACTAGACCAAGGCCATTGCACTATAGTGTGATAGCGTTTAGTTATGGAATCGCGACGCACGATATAAAGCTCATCTTGAGATGAATCTAATACCAACGAAACGCTGTTCATGTCCGAACGATTGTCCTGCCACAAATACACAGCACCGCCGACAGTTACTGCTACAATAATTATGATTACAATCTGCTTCACGATGTGCATATAGAATTTTATCATCCTACAGTCGCTCCTTAAGATAATTTCCCAACTCCTCAATCTCCACTCTTTCTTGTTTCATCGTATCCCGATCGCGCACCGTGACCTTTTTATCCTCCACACTTTCAAAATCTATTGTTACACAATACGGCGTGCCGATTTCGTCCTGGCGGCGGTAGCGGCGGCCAATGGAAGCGACTTCGTCGTAGGCCACAGTCATGTACGGGCGCAGAATTTGCGCAATCTCATGCGCGAGTTTTGTGAGTGGTTCTTTTTTAGAAAGCGGAAGCACCGCTACTTTAATAGGCGCGATTGATTTGTGCAGGCGCAATACAGTTTCCACTTCTTTATTTGATTCTGTCGTGGTAGTGCGCCCGCCTTCTACTTCGTCGTAGGCATCAATTAAGAAAGTAACAAACGCCCGATCAATCCCCAGCGTTGGTTCAATTACATAGGGCACATACTTCTCCTTTGTTTCTGAATTGAAATAGGCCAAATCTTCCCCAGAATACTCAATGTGCCGCTTCAAATCATAGTCCGTGCGGTTCGCAATTCCTGCAATCTCGCCAAACCCGAATGGAAAATGATACTCAAGGTCAACTGTTCGCTTTGAATAGTGCGCCAGCGATTCTTTAGGATGCTCATAGCGCCGCAAGTTCTTTTTCTTAATACCTAAATCCAGATAAAACTTCTCCCACTCGTTTAACCAGTGCTCAAACCACTTATCATCCTCGCCCGGCTTTACAAAGTATTCAATCTCGGCAATCTCAAACTCGCGGCTCCTAAAAATAAAATTGCCAGTCTGAATTTCATTGCGAAACGATTTGCCGATTTGTCCGATCCCAAACGGCGGCTTGCGTCGCGCGGAATCTACGACATTTTTAAAATTCGTGAACATTGACTGCGCGGTTTCAGGACGCAAATATGTTTTGCGCTCTTCATCTTTAATCGGCCCCACGTAGGTTTCAAACATCATGTTAAACTGCCGCGGCTCGGTAAATTCTTTGCCGGCGCACTCAATACACTGATTTTTCTGTTTAGCCTTCCCCTGTCCAACATATTGCCCTTCGGCCATGTGGTCCGCGCGAAATCGCTCATGACATTTTTTGCATTCCATGAGCAAATCATTAAATCCGGCCACATGCCCGGACGCCTCCCAGGTTTTGCGCGCCATCAGCACCGCACCCTCAAGATATTCCATGTCATCACGACCCTGCACAAATCGCTTTTTCCACGCGCTCCGGATATTATCCCGCATGAACGCCCCCAGCGTTCCGTAATCCCACGTTCCGGCAAGCCCTCCATAAATCTCGCTTCCGGGGAATATAAACCCCCGCCTTTTGGCAAGCGATACAATTTTATCCATTAAATTTTCGCTCATATGGTCATGATTTCCTTTTCTTTACTCTCCCCTATCTTCTTCACTTGCTCATTATACTCCGCGACCATTTTATCCAATTTTTCTAGTTGCTTATATTTTTCATCTTCACTTGTTTCTTTTTTCTTTTCCGCATCAATAATTTGTTGTCGTAATTTCTCGCGAGTGGTCCGCACGCCACCGCGCGCGTCCTCCAATTGATTATGCACAATTTTCACAAGCTCCTTGCGCGACTCTTCGGTAAGCGGCGGAAGCACAATGCGGATAAGCGCGCCCTCATTTACCGGATTTATTCCGATATTTGCCGTCTGGATCGCTTTTTCAATGTCTTTCATGATGGATTTATCCCACGGCTCAATGGTCAGCGTTTTGGGATCAGCTACCGCGATAGATGCCAGCGCCCTGAGCGCTTGCCGCATGCCATAGGCCTCCACCTGCACATTTTCAACCAAAGCCGGAGTTGCGCGCGTACCGCGAAGCGAGGCAAGCTCGCCCTTCAAATGCGTTACAACTTTTTCAAATTCTGGTTTAGATGTATCTAGATTGAGCATATGCTTTTATTATTTTTTCACTTCCAGCACTCCAAGATAAATCGTGTCTGGCGCTTCAGGATCTACAAGCAATGCGGAAGCTTGTCTTTTAGTCGGCAATTTTTCAGTTGACCATTTTTGTCCTCCGTCAATTGAGCGATAGAAGGTTGTCGCCGTTCCATAATAAATTTCTTTGGAATTTTTTGGATTGACCGCAACTGCTAAAATTTCAATCGTTTCAGGACTGATGATTGGAAGCGCGGTCCAAGTAGCGCCGCCGTCAGTCGTGCGAATTATTTTATTGCGTGTGGCAAGCACAAGTGCGTTCACGGTTGATTTATCGGCAACCAACCGACGCGCATCATGCGCATCTTTAATTTTTTTCATCGCCTCCAGTAGACTCACAAAAGTCTGTCCGCCGTTGTCGCTTTTCCACACTCCTTTTCCAGAAACTGCCGCGTACATAACGCTGGAATTTCTTGAATCAAGCACTATATCAATAATTTTGCCCTTAAGATTTCCTTGATTCGCCCAAGAATTTCCTCCATCAGTACTCTTTACTAATGCACCCTTAGCATTTCCGGCAAATATAAGAGAAGAGTTAAAAGAACTCACTGCGATGGCGGTCACAAATGTTTCTGCCGGTTCATTATAAACCGGATCAAAAGTTCTATTGCAGTCAACCGATTTCAAAATACGATTTCCGGTTGCTACATAAATTATGCATTTATTCTTCGGATCAACCGAAACTGACGCCACAAATCCGGATTTTATAGCTTTTGGCTGGCGCCAAGATTCCCCTCCATCATAAGAGTAAAACATCCCGCTCTCCCGCGTACCGACATATATCGCAAGGTTATCTTGCGGATCAACCGCAAGTGTTGTAACACTCGCTCCGCCAAAATTTGCTACTCCAGCCGGCGTAGGAATCGCGACGCTTTGTTGCCAATTCTGACCGCGATCTACGGATTTAAAAATCCCCCCTCCCGCGCCCTGCGCGCCGCCTTTTCCAAAACTAATGCACTGCGCGCCAGTAAGCGCAAGAAGACTTAATACACTGAAAAATTTTAATGCTCGTGACATAGAATTATGAAGCGTCTAAAAGTAAATATTCGCAAATAAGCCTAGGGTCCACATTCGCCTTGAGAAATTGCTTTGCCTGCGCGGTGCGCTTAAGCATAGAGATTACCGGCTCTGCTTTCAGTGTGGGCTCTACAATAAGCAACTCGCGCAAAGTCAGCTCAAGCATATCAAAAATTTCCTTTGCATGCACGCGACGATCCGAGATCTTGTTTCCACTCCCAAACTGCTCCGTAATCCAAAGGAGACGCTCACCTTCATCAATTTTGAGCAGTCGACGAATTTCTTGCATCTCACCCATATATGATTCCTGCGCGGCAGATTCCTTCATCCGCAAGGCCACTCCTGGCCGACCGGATGCAAGGCGTAGAAGTTCGCTTTGCTTCCGCTCACGTTGAAACGCCTGTTCCATATCATGGCTTCCCACAAAATGGAATGTAATTTTCTGACAACGCGAGGAAATGGTGGGAAGAAGCGGCTCGCTTGCAATCAAAAAGAGTATAACCGATCGCGGCGCCTCCTCCAATGTCTTAAGCAGAGCATTTGCCGCCTCTTGAGTTAAAAGCTCTGCCTCTTCTATCATACCAATTTTCAAACTGCCAAGCAAGGCACGGGTTTGAAGTGTAGAAATAAATTCGCGTGTCTTTTCAATTGAAATATGCGCCTCTTCTTCTCTTTTTAGCTCAAAAAAGTCTGGATGCGCAGTATGTTTAAAGGCATCGCACGGCCGACAAATTCCGCACGGTAACTGTCTATCTTTTTCTTCACATAATAAAGTTTGAATCAATAACCGCGCAAATGTTGATTTGCCTAAATGCTGCGGCCCTTCAAAAAGATAAGCATGGTGAATATTCCCGCTTTGCAGAACTTTTTCAAAATATCGCTTTATATGCGTGTGCCCTATTAATGGCCAATTATATTGCATACCCGCCTAAATTTTTCCGCTGCTGCCGAAGGCAGAAAGCGTTCCATGAATTATGACTGGTTTATTTACCAACACTAGCTCTTGCATAAGAAATTCTTGCATTGATGCGGAAAAACTTAGCGCGGGCATATCACATTCCATGTTTCGCGCGCAGTTTTATCCCAGCTATACTCGCGGGCGCGTTCTTTTCCTTTTTTAATCATCTCCGATTGCAACATTTCATTTTGAAGCACAGTCTGAATTCCTTGCGCAATGGACTGCGAATCATAAGGATTTACGAATTGTACAGCATTACCACCTACTTCGCGCAGCGCAGAAATATCTGAAGCAATAACTGGTATGCCGACTGCCATTGCCTCAAGAACAGGTAGACCAAATCCTTCACCAAATGAAGGAAGTATAAGGGCAGACGCACTCATAAGCAGCGCGTGATATGAAGCGCGATCTACCCACCCCAAGTGTACCACGTGATTTTCAAGTTTAAAAGTCTTAATCGCCTGCAATATATCCTCACTACCATAACCAAGAGAGCCAGCTAAAACCAGTTTTAAGGGTGCGAATTGCGAATCAGACCCGAATTTGCGAATCTGCGAATTCGAAATTCGTAAATTCGCAGAGGATTCGTTATTCGCATCCCTGCTGTCGATAAGTCTCCTAAATGCATGAATCAGCCCCAACACATTTTTCTTTTTCTCAATGCGGCCGATGAATAAAATGTATTTACTATTAGCTATTGGCAATTGGCTATTGGATTTACTAATAGCTACTAGCGAATTACTAATAGCCATATCCACCCCATGCGGCACCACCACCACTTGCCCCTCCTTTGCTCCTGCCTTCACCACATCCTCCCGCGTTGCTTTTGACGGCACAATAATTTTTTTAGCGAAATTTAACGCAAACTCCAGTCCGCGCTTTTGGTCTGCTAAATCATCAGGATCATATAACTCCGGGTGCGCGAGAAACACCACATCATGCACAGTTGTTATTGTTCTTTCCGGATGAATAAGCGGTATGGTGTGCGATGGCACAAATAACACATCCGGCGGACTTTTCATCATCTCTAAAGAAAGCCGCCCTTGCGTCCAACCGCGGCCAATCCATTTAAGTATCTTCCACTCCCAATTCCCCTCATCATGATGCCACCCTCCCCTAACCCCTCCCATCAAGGGAGGGGGACTTTCTTTTATCTCCCTCTCCCCGTGTGGGAGAGGGTTGGGGTGAGGGGTGGGTGGAAGTGACGGAACATAACACCTAACTTTCCACCCCGGCGGCGTTAATTTCTCCATCGCGCGCAATAAAAAAAAGGAGTACCACTCCACTCCTGTTTTTTCCTTTTTTATCGCTCGCGACGCGTCAATGCCAAGTATCATATTTGTGCATCGTATCGCAAGGCGCACCCATGGTCAAGTCTGGCATTTTGGACAAAACACAGTACCACGGCCGCCGATATTTTTTTTAACTAATTGGGTTTTACAACGCCGACATGGCTCCCCTTCACGTCCATAAACTTTCAAGTGCGGCACAAACTTGCCCGGTTGACCATAAGCATCTACAAACGCGTCAACAGATGAACCATGGTACTTGACTGCTTTTTGCATAATTGCGCGCAAGGCATTATGCAATTCCTTAAGCTCACGATCCGATAATGTATTTGCTTTACGCAAAGGATGCACACGCGCCTCAAAGCAGGCTTCTTGCGCGTAAATATTTCCAATACCCGCGATAAGCGACTGCTTCATCAAAAGTGGCTTAATCTGCGAGCCGCCGCGTGATCGGATAAGATCGCGAAAATTCTCAAATATCATGGCTTTATCAAAAAAATCAATGCCCAACTGTTCCTTTTGCACAAATTTTGCCTCCTCATCTGTTGGCACAATTTTCATGTATCCAAACCGGCGGATATCATCGTAATGCAAAACTGTGCCGTTAGTAAAAGTAAAAACGACTTCAGTGGATTTCGTAACCCCTCCTGCACCTCCCTCGCCTCGCTTTGCGGGCGAAGCGGGCCTTACCCTAAGGGGAGGAAATTTTTTAACTCCCTCCCTTAAGGTAAGGGAGGGGTGGGGTGGGTTATGAAATAACAATCGCCCGGTCATTTTTAAATGCACAACAAGCGTATTGCCATCAAATCTGATTAACACTAACTTGCCTTGCCGGCCAATATCTTTAATCTTTTTATTTTGGATTGCGCGCGCAAACTCAGTGGCACTCATTCCATGTACGACTTTGGGATAGCGCACTTCAACAGATTTAATCGTCTTGCCGGCAATTTTCTGCTGAAGCTGATGGCGAATTGTCTCCACTTCCGGCAATTCTGGCATAGTATTCAATGTAGTCGCAGCTCTTTAGGCTGCGCGATACGCCGGCTAAAGACCGGCGGCTACCGTATTACTCAAACCAACGATACTCCCGTCATTTCTTTTGGCTTTTTCAGTTCCAAAATTTTAAGCACGGTTGGCGCAATATCTGAAAGCGTGCCGACCGGCGGCAAAAGCGAAAGATCTCCGCCCACGGCTTCAATTTGTCCTCCGGAGAGCCCTTCATACTGCGCACCAACAATAATGCAAGGAACCGGATTAGTTGAGTGTGCTTTATCAATCTTGCCTGTTTGCAAATTCTTAAGCTCTTCAGCATTGCCGTGATCCGCAGTGATAATCATCACGCCGCCTTTCGCAAGCGTTGCATCCGCTATTTTCCCCAATTGTTCATCTACCGCCTCAAGCGCTTCAACTGTCGATTCAAAATAACCGGTATGTCCTACCATATCCGGATTTGCAAAATTGAGCACGATAAAATCGTATTTTTCCGCGAGAATTTCTTTAACAGTGCGATCAGCAATCGCTTTTGCCGACATCTCCGGTTTCTGATCGTATGAAACAACGCGCGGCGATGGAATAATTTCACGCGTCTCGCCTGAAAATTCTTCCTCGCGCATGCCATTGAAGAAAAAAGTCATATGCGCGTATTTTTCCGTTTCCGCGATATGAAATTGCTTTAATTTCGCGTCAGAAATTATTTTTGCCAAACAAGTTGAGATTATTTCCGGAGGGAAAGCGACGATAACCGGAAGATCTTTTTCATACTCTGTCATTGTCACGAAAATAACCTCTTTCAAAAATTGCCCGCGATCAAATTTATCAAATGTTGGCAAGGCAAATGCTTTGACTATTTGCCGCATGCGATCTTCGCGAAAATTGAAAAAAATAACCGCGTCTTTTCCGGAAATTGGCGCAACCGGTTTCCCTTTATCCACAATCACTGTTGGCACAAACTCCTCATCATATACTTTTTTCTTATATGACTCTGTAATGGCCTTTAATGGATCATCAACACTCATAATTCCTGGTTCATGATTCATAATTCCCGTCATCACGCGGTATGCCTTCGCGGTACGATCCCAGCGATTATCCCGATCCATTGCAAAGTAACGGCCGGAAAGCGACGCGATGCGCCCCGTACCCAGCTCTTTTATTTTTTTCTGAAGCGCTTCAATAAATTGCAAGCCGGTATCACTGCCCATATCGCGTCCGTCTAAAATCGCGTGCACCGCGACATTTTTCACTTTTTCTTTTTTAGCAAGCTCAAGCAAAGCATAAAGATGGTCTTGGTGGCTGTGCACGCCCCCCGGAGACACAAGACCTATAAGATGCAAGGTTGAATTTTCTTTCTTTACCTGCTTTATCGCTTTTTTAAAAGCATCGTTTTTGAAAAATTCTCCTGATTCAATGGATTTATTGATATGCGGCAATGTTTGATAAAATACGCGGCCTGCGCCAATCGTTAAGTGCCCCACTTCTGAATTTCCCATCTCGCCCCAGGAAAGTCCAACTTCATCGCCGGCGGCGCGCAAAGTCATTGCTGGATAAGTGCGAATTAGACGATTATATACCGGCATTTTCGCGCGCGTTATTGCATTGCCATCGGAGGGCGGTGCCACGCCAAACCCGTCAAGAATCGTAAGTACCACTGGCTTTACACGTTTTTGTGGAGACATAACAATGTAAAAAGTATATCAGCTTTTCTCATAATGAACAAGGCCTTGCGCTCCTGCCGCAAAGCCTGGTTTTTGTGCTTCCTCCTGTTAGGCAACGCGCCGCTTTTTGGCGGGTGTTTCCTTATGTCCATTATGTCCATTTTGCCCGACATTCATACGCCAGCGCACTGTCACAATCCGCGGCCACATATCCCGCGGAATTAATGAGTGCACAGCCTTCTGCTGGCGTGCCCTTGCGTATATACAACAGTCCGGGCCATCACTGGACTTGTGGCCGCACTTCTTCAACTGGTCGTTTGCCATCAGGCCTCCTTGAGTTCGCGCTCTATTTCCATAAGGCGATTGTATTTGGAAATACGCTCGCCTCGGGATGGCGCTCCTGTTTTAATATACTCCGCGTTTACGGAGACCGCAAGATCTGCGATTGTGGTATCAAGAGTTTCACCAGAGCGATGTGAAATCACTATTTTCATCATATGTTTTTGAGCAAGCAAAATAGTATCCATAGTTTCTGAAAGCGTGCCAATCTGGTTTGGCTTTATTAAAATTGCATTCGTCGCGCCAAGCTCAATGCCTTTTTTTAATCGCTCAACATTGGTAGCATACAAATCATCCCCGATAATCAATGGTGGGAAGCTCAGCTTCCGTTGCAACGGAAGCTGAGCTTCCGTATATCTTCGCATCAACTCTACCCATGAATCCCAGTCATCCTCCGCAAATGGATCCTCAATTGAAAGCATGGGATAAGTGTGCATCATATACTCGTACAGCTTAATCATCATCTCAGTTGAAAGCGCGTTCTTTTTTGGAATGGTAAAAACATATTTTTTAGTTTTCGGATCATAAAATTCCGAAGCCGCCATATCCACGCCCAAAGACACTTGCGTGCCCGGTTTATATTTGGCTTCACGAATTGCTTTCATAATATATTTAAGCGGATCTTCATTATTTGAAACACGTGGCGCATACCCGCCCTCATTGCCCACATCCGTATCTTTTCCTGCGCGCTTAAGCACTTTTGCAAGCGCATGAAAAATTTCAGAGCCAACACGTATTTTTTCACGCACTGTGCGAAATCCATGCGGCACAATAAGATATTCTTGCACATCTAAATTCGTATCAGCATGTTTACCGCCATTGAAAACGTTCATCAATGGCGTTGGCAACACATAACTCTTAACTCTTAACCCATAACTCCTGCGTAGCCACTTATAAAGTGGAACACCTGCGCTGTATGCGCCAGCATGCGCGCAGGCCAGCGACACACCTACTATCGCATTGGCACCGAGTTTATGTTTATTTGACGTACCATCAAGCTTAATCATCGCCATGTCTATTTTCCTTTGGTCTGCAACACTATAACCATATAACAATTTAGCAATATAAACATTCACGTTCTTCACTGCCTTGAGCACACCTTTTCCATTGTATCGTTTTCCTCCATCGCGCAACTCCCACGCTTCATGCACGCCAGTAGAGGCGCCTGAAGGAACGCTTGCCTCCCCCATTGCGCCATTTTGAAGAGTCACCCACACTTTAAGCGTTGGCTCTCCTCGGCTGTCCAAAATCTCCTGCGCCTGAATTGTTTTAATCCGCATAATATTTTATGGTCTAAGATAATAGTGCAACAATTGTATCACATCTCTTAATTCTCCACACCCCATACAACTGCCACTTTCATGATGGAAAGCATGAAAGTGACTATTTTTTGTAAATACGCTTTGTCTGAATAGCGCGTTCATATCCACCCCGGCCAAAATGAAGCCAACGCTCTACGCGCGCCACTGTAGCAGATCCGCAATTTAATTCTGCACAAATCTCGTGATACTTTGCACCGTCAAGTAACATTTCCGCAATTAAAAGACGCCGAGCAAGCATGGCTCTCTCTTGACGATTTAACAAATCTTTCAAGAAATCGCGTATTGCTTTTTGCGTTTTCAATTCCGCAAGAATCCCGGCAAGCATGTCAATTAACCGTTCCTGTACTTGATATGCCATCTTTTTCTCAATCAACAACCCCGCGGCAAGCCGCGGGGTATGACCAACGGCATGGCCCTAGGTGAATAAACGAAGCTGAGGCGGGGTATCCATTGTCTTTCCCTGGCT